>Ga0209542_10010577_pt1 | contig 16590 bp, 16 predicted proteins | sample RifCSPhighO2_01_FD_184028 | JGI IMG/M metagenome (GOLD analysis project Ga0209542, IMG submission 184028) | Soil microbial communities from Rifle, Colorado - Rifle CSP2_plank highO2_0.1 (SPAdes) (version 2) | ecosystem: Environmental > Terrestrial > Deep subsurface > Rock core/Sediment ...
TATAGTATTAACAAATCAATTAATAGAAATAGAAGGAGTTGATTCATGTAGTAGTTTAGATGAAGCATTACAAAAAGCAGAATCATATCACAAACAAACTTTTGTTATTGGAGGAGAGAATGTATACAAACAAACTTTGCCTCTTGCACAAAGACTTTTCATCTCTTATGTATACGGCAAATATGAGGGGGATTCCTATTTCCCAGAAATAGATTATAATGACTGGGATATAATAAAAGAAATTCCTTTTGAGGATTTTTTATTCAGAGAATATAAAAGAAGAAGATAAAAATTAATCCAAGCATTCTCTTATCTTATTTTCTATAAAATCTGCAGAGCGAGTTCCAACAATCCTGCAAAATTCTTTTCCACTTTTAAAAGCAACGATGCAGGGAAGAGTTGATATCTTGTATTTATTAGAAATTTCACTATTATCATCAACATTTATCTTGACAAATTTTGCTTCTTTGAAATTGCTGGATAAATCATCTATTATTGGGCTCAGCATAAGGCAAGGCATGCACCATTCAGCAAAAAAATCAACTACTACTATTTTCTTAGAATTATTATTTATTATCTTCTCAAATTCCACATTTGTAACTTCGAGTTCTTGATTATTAAATACCATTGTACACAACACTCTTTTTCACACCTTAAAATCATGATGTCTAAGAGAAAAAATTCATTAATAAATCTTTCTTATTCTGTATCAGTTATATTATCTTATATACTTTATATCTCTATAGCCTCAACAGGGCAAGCATCTTTTGCTTCTTTAACTAAGTCATCATTCGCATTTTCCTTTCCTTCTTTTATATAAGCCTTCCCATCTTCTCTAAGTTCAAAAACATCTTCACAAACAAGCGGACATACTCCGCAACCAATGCATTTATCCTGAATAACCTTTACCATTTTCTTAATTATAAACCCCACATCCACTAATTTCTCCTAATTCCCTATCTGTCAAGTCCCTTTCAAATTTTTCTCCGTTAATAATCCAAGTTGGAAAATTAGTTACATTCTTTTCAAGACAATACATATTATCATTCAAACAATTTTTAATTGATATTTTATCAAGGTTGTCTTTTACATTCATCCTATTAAGTGTTTCATAAGAGTTTGCCGAATTAATATAAAGTTCTATATCTTTCTCAATTAAACATTTTTCAAAATCACTCTGCTTTGATTCTTCAGATACTAAATATCCAGTATATTTTGTTATACTCCCTGTTATAAAATAAAATGCGAAAAGTAATACTACACCTACCATTATTGTTACCAATACTCTTTTATATTTCTTGTCCATGATATAATATAAAAAATACAACTTTTAAATTTTTGTATTATAGAAATTTTTCCAAATTTTTCTGGTATTTATTTTAACCGCCTAAAATAGGTTCTATTGAGAAATAAACATTTCCTGTATCAGTATTTCCAGCTTTATCATAAACTGTTAAAGTTAAATTATGTTCTCCTTCGTTAAAAGTCTTCCATACTTCACATCTATCATCTTCATTCAATCTTGTGCATAATGTTCTTTCTTTTTGTTTTACTTCACTCATATCAATATAGGCTATCTTGTCAAAATTATCTTCAATTACCTCTATCATGAATTTTACCCTGTTTCTTCTTTCTATTTCATAATCTAACAGGGTTATCTGAGGAGGAGTTTCATCAATAGTTATCAATCTTGTTCTGCTTAGAGTAGATTTATTGGTTATATCAGTTAAATTGAAATTATATCTAACTTGCCCGCCATTAAATTCTCCTAAATTAACCATAATCTTGCATTCATAATACTTATTTTTTACACAATTGCTTATATTAACTGGGAATACTCTAGACATTGTATCGTTTGCTGCATAAAGAATCAAGGAATTTGGATTCTCATCAAAGAACACAACTGAAAAATTGCCAGTAGCAAAACCTCTTAGTGGAGAAGTACTTTTTATAACAGGTTTCTTTGAATCTACTATAATCAATAAGTTTTCCTTTGCTATATTTCCAAATTCATCTGTTGCAGCTATACTAATATTGTTTATACCTTCATGAAGAATTTTAGTCTTCTTCTGATTTTTTCCATATTCACTGCAATCCTCGCATAATTTGCTCATTCTTGGTCTTCTGTCGTTATAATTTATATAAGTTATATTTGCAATTTCTTTTGAAACAGTTATATTGAGATTAATTCTATTGCTAAGAACGAGGCCGGATGAAGGAGAGTGTACTGTTAGGTTGAAAGGACCTGAAGTATTTGTTAATAAAATACTGAAATTCCAAGTTTTGGATGAAATTCTTCCTGCATTATCACTGGCATTTATAAATAGTGTATGTAACCCTTCAGATAAATTATTTGCAAGATAAGTTGCAACAGCATCAACAGAGCCGGAATTATTTACATTTGCATTAACAGGATTATTATCAAGTAAAATTTTGACAGTGCTCTTGTTAATTCCAGAATTTGACTGGTATATTTCATCCAACTCAATCTGTATGTTCACATTTTGAGTATTAACAGTCTGATTTTCGATTGGAAAAACTGGAATAATTTTTGGATCTGTGAAGTCAAACTTAAATGTTTGATTATGTTTCTTTTGATCACAAATCCAGTATCTTAGTACATGTATACCGCCAGTTTCATTTCCACTATTAGGAAGACCCTCCAGTTGGAAAGGTCCTGAATACAAAAATAAATTTCCATTCCAAGCATAATTAATCAATTTACCGTTTGCATCAGAATTCGATAAGTTAAATACGGGTCTCGTAATATACCAATTATTTGGACCATCAGCAGGATAAGAAACTGTTAACAGAGTTCTATCATGTATATAATCCTGATTTAAAGTCCCTTCAATTATATTCCCACCAATATCTCTTGCAATAAATTTCCATTCCAATAGTCCCGTTTCGTTTATTTTACTGTTATTAAAAGTATAACTGTAAAATCCTTCTCCATGATTTCCAAGACTTATATTCTGTTCATTCCCATTTAGTTTAAAATTAATAAAAACTTCATCAATACTCCCATTAATAAATGATCTAACATTAAAACTATCATTCATAAGAATACATGAATCATTTATACTTTGATTTATTATTTCTATTGGTTTTATAATTATAATATTGGTATTATTATTGAAATTTGCACCAGCTACATTAACACCAAAAATTGTTTCTGAAATTCCGGATTCTAATGAGGAGGAATTTATAGTAATTATATAATTTAATAATCCAGATTCATAACCAGAACCATTACCATCAATGTATGATGTAACGTTAAAGTTCCATGTTAAAGTGCCATTTCCTAAATTAGAGTTAATTGTTGGTATTATATTAAAATTAGAACATCCAGAAATTTTAGTTCCATTCACTTCAAATCTACACTCTTCATCCTGTATATCTAATCTAAAATGGTTAATTGGAACTCTCTCCCCACTTTCTATATTCATGGAAGCATTCAAAGTTATATTATCTCCAATATTTACACTATTATCATCTGGATTAATATCTAATGTAAAAGCACTAACAGAATAAGCACATATGACAACTGTTAAAAATATAAAAGAAATTAGAATACTTACTCTTATGCAGTTCTTTTTTTCCATCTTCTTTTATTTAGGTAGATTATTTAATATGAAGTCATATTTAATATTATCGTCGGTTTTTTCATCTAAGAGGAGTAATAAACGATATAAAAAAAGAAGTTGTTTTATTGTTACAACAAATCCATAATATTTAAAAATCATTTTATGATATATCATATCGCATGACAACAAACTTTGCACCAACAGAAATTTTTAATAGGGATAGACTGACTCAAAGAGATTATGATCAATTTTATGAAGCTATTAAACTAACCGGAGAAAGAGTGCGGCTTTTGTATCAAACTCCTTTTTATTCTGCATATACAAACGGAGAATTATCATATGGAGTATTGCCTTTTTCATTTTTTAGGGGAATATCAATTGATGAAGATTATATAATTGAACAAACAGGCGCAGTTTCTGATTATAATAAAGTCCGGGATATGGATGATGGTGATGTATACGGGTGGGCAATAGATGGAAAGGATGAAAGAAGATTAAAATATGAGACTGTATATCCAAGATCATTTTTCAAAAGATTAAAGGGATTATTAAGTTTACAGATAGAAATAACAAATCCAGGAAAAGTTTTACCTTCTATTAATCTACAGAGGTTAACAAAAGAGAATGTTGAATTGCAGCCAAAAAAAGCTGAATTGATAGCAATGTATTCATACGATCTTAACACACGTTATGGAAATTATGTCCCAAAAGGATTTATTGACATTAATCGTGGAATTGCGAATTTAATGGAAAATGAACGTATTAGGGATAATATTCACTTTAGCCGTCGATTTCTATCAGATTAATTAAGGAAAAAAATCTTATTATCTTCCCAAAAGTTACTTTGCATTATGAATAACCAAGGTTAATAATCATTTAAAAGGGGTATATTATAGTCAGTAAATGAAGAAAACAACTATTATCTTGTTGTCATCATTATTGTTTATAATTTTAATTCTGCCAGCAATATTAGCTATAGTGACTCCTGAACAAAGGGAAAGTTATAATTTATGCAATGATGATTGCAGGCTTGAAAGGAAAAACTCAACTGGGTTGTGCAAGACAGATTATTCTGAATGCAAAAATGAATGTGCTGGCAATAGCACTAATCGTACATGTTTTTCTGAATGCAGGAAAGAAAGCACAAATTGCATAAAACAATCAAATGATAATTATAAATCATGCCATAAATCATGCCAGGCAATAATCCTTCCAAAATGTGAGTATAATAATCATACTTATAATGCGGGAGAAAACTTCACGCAAGGATGTGATGTATGCGAATGCAAGAGAAATGGCCAGATATCCTGCAAAAAACAGGCATTTTGTAATAAGATGCCACTTGTAGATGAAAATTTATGCACTGAATCTGGAGGTCTTCATTATGGTTTATGCAATGGCCCATACTTTGGCATATTTTGCAGCAGGGAAAAATTCTGTTTATGCGAGGGAAACAATAATTATACTTGCCCAGAAAACTATGAATGTCTGAAAGATTTCAATTCCCCTAATAATAGAAATACAATAAACAATGGCTGGAAAAATCTATTAGGGAAAAAACTTGGTGATATTGGTGTCTGTGTTCAATAAAATATCATTTTGTCTTTGCTATAAAATATAGAAAGGATTTGTTCTTGGAGAATAAGTATGTTGAAACATTTAAAGAAACCTGCAAGGATATGGAAGATAGATATTCAATGAAATTTGAAACAATTGGTTTTGATGAAGATCATGTGCATTTTATGTTGAGATCTGTTCCCAAATATTCTCCTTCTCAACTTTTTAGAATTGTCAAAAGTATTACAGCAATAAAATTGTTTGAGAAATATCCTGATATAAAAAAAGAATTATGGGAAGGAGAATTCTGGAGTGATGGAGGTTATGTTGGAACTATTGGAGAAGGTGTGAATGCAGATATAATCAGGGAATATATTAAAAAACAGGGAAGAAAAGGAGAACAGTTAAGATTAGATAATTTTTAGAGATGCCCTAAGGTCTTGCCTTAGGGAGTTTCACCTAGTCAATTTTCACTGATTTTGGCATATTCTAATATATTCATTACCATTGCATAAGATCAATGCTTTTTGTTTATTCATAATGAAAACATTTATAAATCTCATATTTGTCATATTATCATGTTATCAGAAGAACAAATAAAAGAAATATTGGTAAAACAAAGAGAAACCATATTAAATAAGAAATTCGGAATAGAAAGAACTATACTTAAAGAAATTGAATCAAAAATTAAACTTCCTCATGTAGTCGTTTTGACAGGTTTAAGAAGAAGTGGAAAATCTACTCTTTTAAGGCAATTAATTAAAAAACAATACAATGATAAAGACTTTTACTACATTAACTTTGAAGATGAGAGGTTATTTAATTTTCCTGCAAATGAGTTTAACAAGCTTTATGAAGCATTAGTAAGCTTATATGGAAAAAAGAAAACTTTCTTTTTAGATGAGATTCAAAATGTAACCAACTTTGAAACCTTTGTTAGAAGGTTATATGAAGAAGGATTTAAATTTTTTATAACTGGTTCTAGCGCAACATTACTAAGCAAAGAATTAGGAACAAAACTTACAGGAAGGCATGTTGATATAATTGTAAAACCATTTTCTTTCCCCGAATTTTTAGAATTAAAAGGATTTAAAATAGAAAAAGATACTATTTATAAAACCGAATTAAAAGTTGAAATAAAAAAATATTTTGAAGAGCATCTATTAAATGGAGGAATGCCTGAATATCTAATTTATAATGATCCTGAACTTTTAACAAAAGTTTATGAAGATACTGTTCTAAAAGATATAGCAGTAAGACATAAAGTAGATAATATTGCGGTTCTAAGAAACCTCTATTTAATATTAATATCAAACTTTGCAAATAAGTTTAGCTTTAACTCTCTAAAGAAAGTTACGGATATTAATAGTGTTAATACCATAAAAAAATTTATACATTATCTTGAAGAAACCTATTTTGCAAAAACTATAAATAAGTTTGATTATTCATTAAAAAAGCAGTTAGTAAATGACAAGAAATTCTACATAGTTGATAATGGGTTTATAGGGTTTTTATCTAAAAAACTTACAAGAGATAAGGGGTGGCTTTTAGAAAATTTAGTGTTTAATTCTTTAAATAAAGACTATGATGTTTTTTATTATTCAAACAAATCTGAATGTGATTTCCTATTAGTTAAGAATAAAACTGTTACAAGTGCTATTCAAGTATGCTATGATTTAAATGATGAAAACAAAGATAGAGAACTTTTAGGATTAAAGGAAGCCATGGATACATTTAAGTTAAATGATGGACTGCTTTTAACTAATAGCCAAGAGGAAGAAATCAGGGTAGATAAAAAGAAAGTAAAAGTAATGCCTGTCTGGAAATGGCTTCTTACAAAAATTTAGAAAGTATATCTTTTTTGATATACTTTTTGCATCTTAGAATAATAATCTTCTATTTTTATTTAGTGGAATTTTCTGTGCAGAAAATTGAATAAATTTTCTTGCATCCTAAAAACTCCAAACAAACATAGAGTTTTTTTGATTTCACTGAAAAAAGAACTTGAAGTTAACCCTGTATTAACTGTTCTTAATTCTTTATGCATATAGTCTTCTTAATTAATTTACACTTCAATTCTATCAAACAAATATATTCCTAACATTGTTACAAGAATAATACAGATAAAAGTAACTCCAAAATCTATCACTAATCCAAAATGTGATACATTGGTGAATATTTCACGCAAAGCATCTATTTGATATGAAAGCGGGTCAAATAAAGCAACTGTCTTTATTCCAACAGGTGCAGACTCTAATGGAAAAAGTGCTCCTGATAAAAAGAAAACAGGCATGATTATAAAATTCATTATCAATGGAAAAGCCTGCATATCCTCGACCTTGCTTGCAAGTGCAGTTCCAAGTGCTGTAAATATGTATGCTATAAAGAACATGAATAATAATGCAAATGGCAAAAATATCAAATTTGTTGGTCTGAATCCTATTATTATTGTGATTATCAGAAGAATAATTCCCTGAATTAAAGCAACTGTTGCTCCTCCAAGAGTTCTTCCAATGAATATGCTGAATCTGGAAGAGGGTGAAACAAGAGTTTCTTTCAAAAATCCAAGTTGTCTGTCCCATATAACTTCCATGCCACTAAACATTGCAGTAAATAATATGCTCATTCCAATTATACCTGGAGCTAAAAATTGTATATAATTTCCTCCACCTGCTTGAGAATATATTGGACCAAGACCAAATCCTAATGCAACTAAAAATAATACTGGCTGTGCTAAAGATCCAATTATTCTGGATCTGGTTCTCCAATATCTTATAAGCTGCCTTAACCACATTACATAAACCACACCCATTTTTATCTATTCCCCCAAGATTTTGCTGCTGCTCTTATTTTGTCAATATTAGCGCCACTTTCTTCCCTCATAGCATGACCAGTTAATTTTAGGAAAGCATCTTCCAAAGTTTTTGTCTTTGTAGTTTTTGTTAATTGTTTAGTTGTTCCCATTGCTATTATTTTCCCATGGTCAATGATAGCCACTCTATCAGAATACTTTTCAGCTTCATGCATATAATGAGTTGTGAAAAATACAGTCATCCCTTCTTCTTTATTTAATTTTTTTACATAATCCCACATTTTGTTTCTTGTTTGAGGGTCTAAACCTAATGTTGGTTCATCTAGGAATAAGATTTTAGGATGATGAATTAATCCACGGGCTATTTCTAATCTTCTTTTCATCCCTCCGGAGAATGTTTTAATAAAATCATTTTTTCTCTCCCATAAATCAACTAATCTTAACAAATGTTCTATCCTCTCATCAGCTAATTTTTTAGGAACACTGTATAACTGTGCATGAAATCTTAAATTTTCCAGTGCAGTCAATTCATTATCCAAACTAAAATCCTGAAAAACAATACCAAATGATGCTCTTACCTCATGTTGTTCTGTTAAAGGGCTAAAATTATTAATCAATATACTTCCTGAATTTGGTTTTAACATTGTTGTAAGCATTCTTATTGTTGTAGTTTTTCCAGCTCCATTAGGTCCTAGAAAAGCAAATGATTCTCCTTTTTTAACACTAAAAGAAATTTTATCTACTGCTTTAAAATTTTTAAATACCTTTACCAAATCTTTTACTTCAATTATAGAATCCGGCATCGCAAAAGAAATAATATTTAGTTTAAAAATATTTGCAGTAGAAATTTTTGCAGAAGAAATAATAATCAACAAACTTCCAACACATTTATAAACTATTTTTCATTCACTCTTTTATGGTATGGTGGTTATTGCTTTTAATAGGAATATTGATTATTCTTCCTGTTTTAATTGCAATTTACTATTACAACAGATTTGTAACACTGGAAAATAGAATAGATAATAGTCTTGCTCAGATTGATGTTCAACTGCAAAAAAGGGCAGATTTAGTTCCAAATCTTGTTAAAGTTGTAAAAGGATATGCACAGCATGAAAAAGGTATTTATGATAAAATTACAAAAGCAAGAGCAGAACTGGTTAAGGGAAAAAATATTCAAGAAAAAATCAAGGCAGGAGATGTATTACAAGGATTTTTAGGAAGATTATTTGCAATCGCTGAAAGCAACCCTGAATTAAAGGCAAATGAAAATTATCTTCAGTTACAGCAGGAATTATCAGCAATAGAGGATAAAGTTGCATATGCAAGACAATTTTATAATGATTCAACATTAGAACTTGACAATGCTTCTGAGCAATTCCCAAGCGTTTTCTTTTTCAAGCTTTATGGAAGGCAAAAAAAGGATTATCTTAAAATCCCCGAAGCACAAAGAAAGATGCCTGCAATAGATTTGTAAAATTATATCAAAACCCTTAAAAACTTTCTATATCATTATAATTTATGGCGCCGCAAAGAATATCTTTTCATGACCAGATTGCAAGAAACAAACTTAAATCTTTCTTCCTTATTTTATCTGTATTTATAGCTTTGATTTTATTTGGGGTTATTGTTGGTTATATCGCAGGACCTACTTATTTTACTATAATAATGATTATTTCAATAATATTTTCCTTGAGTTATATTCTTCTTAGTTATTATAATTCCGATAAAATAGCACTTGCTGCAGCAAATGCAAAACCTGCCTCGCAAAGAGACTATCCAATGTATCATAATATTGTTGAGGGTTTGTGTTTAGCATCAGGTCTTCCAAAACCAAGATTGTATATTATGGAAAATAAAGATATCAATGCATTTGCTTCAGGCAGAGATCCAGAACACGCGGTTATAGCAGTTACAACAGGAGCTTTGGAAAAGTTGAATAAACATGAATTAGAGGGGGTATTAGCTCATGAACTAAGTCATGTTGCAAATTATGATATAAGATTCATGACGCTGACTGCAGTTCTTGTTGGGATGATTGCAATAGCTTCAGAGATTTTTTTAAGAAGTCTTTTCTGGGGCTCTTTTTCAAATGACAATAATAATAAAGGAAGAGCACAATTAATATTTATCATATTAGGAATTTTATTTGCAATACTGGCGCCAATTGCAGTAACATTAGTCCAATTGGCTATTTCAAGAAAAAGAGAATATATGGCGGATGCAACTGGAGTAAAATTTGTTCGTTCTCCCACAGGCTTGATTGGTGCATTGAGAAAGATTGCTGCTGAACATCCCTCTCCACAATCAAAAAAAGTAAGCAAAGCAATAGCTCCATTGTTTATATCAAATCCATTCAAGACAAAAGGAGATTCTTTTTGGTCAACTCACCCAGAATTAAAAAACAGAATAGCAATTTTAGAGAGAATGTAATTAAAGTCTTCTTAATACACTATTATTATTTCCAAAATTATTCCTGATTAAATCTGCAAGTTCTTTTTTTGATATGCTGGAATGATAAGAAATTGAGCTGCTTTCACAAATATCCCTTAACTTAAGCGCATCTTCAATCTGTTGTAAATTTTCATTATTATATAATATTGTTACCTCATACCCTCTCCTATTTACTTCTAAATATCCTAGAGGTCTATTATTCTCTCTGGTTCTAATATCATACTTAGAAGTAGATTTATGAGGAACTAATTCATAACCTTCGCTCTCTAAAAATTCTAATTGACTAGGGTTTCTTTTTAGATGTTGGCTTTTAGGTATTTTTCTTCTTGATATATTATTAACTTTAGTCATGTGTTATTGTAGTGATATTTATTTTAAAAACATTGTTGTTGTGTCAAAAATTAACTATAGTTATCATTTTAAAATTATTATAAAATACAACAAAACTTATATACTTCATTTACTTAAAGAAAATATGAAAATAAAGAGATTAGAAACTACGCCGACGACTATGAAGTTATGCGGTTGCATTAGTGTTAAGTCTCTTATCATAAATTTTAATTCTAAGATTTAAGGTTTAGATTTTATCTATACTTGAATTTTAATATGACAACTCTTAAGATGTTACCAAAGATTTATCTTGACCCTGTTCTTGAAGCAAGCCTGTGCGATATCTGTAGTAATGCAATCACAAATCCAATTTGCCCATATTGTTTGAATGAAGAACTAGAAGCATGGCTGACCCTCTACCCTCATTTGAGGGAGGAATTGATGCCAAGAATAAAGAAGTTTTTAGCAGCAATAGAAGACAATAGGCTAAGTGAATCAACAAGATGTATAAAGTGTTTAAATAAAAGAGCTGCAGTATGTCCATATTGTTTTACAGAAAGAGTTTTATATGAACTTAAGAATATTGGTTCTAGTGGGTATGTGATCAAGGAATTCTTTATGTTCTTCAACTTTGATTTTGAACATACAGGTTATTCCAAAGAAGCTGAAAAACTGGGTTTGATATAAAAAATATTAAAAGTGAAAAAGATAATCTTAAAGACATCCATTTAAAACGATAAAATTTAAAAAAACCATAAATAAAAATAAAAAAGAACTACTAAAGAAGCTAAAAATATGAAAAGAAGCAGGATTACTATTTTGTTATCAATAGAGGAATAATCAAATTTTTCAGGATTATTTTCTTGGTTTTCTTCCAATGCACTTTCTGATTTTAATGATATTACCCCAGGAACATCCTTGACACTTTCTATTTTTACTTTCTCTTCAGGGCATTTAGCAAGAACTATACTTTTATCATAACTTTTTGTTTCTAAATCATAGATCGCTTTTATTTTTATTTTATATTCCCCTGCAGCAGTTTTCTCAGGTATTTTGAAATTGAAATTTTGCTTTTCTTTATCGCTGTTTCCATATTTTTCAACCTCAAAATTATCTGTTTCCTCATTTATTTTTAATTGTGCATTTTCTACCTTAACTATAACATTCTCATCAGTTGTCCCTATGTTTTTTACATTGAATGTTAAGTCGAATGAATCTCCGCATATTAATTCTTCAGACTGCTGCTGTATTTTGATATCCTCTATTATGACGTTGTTATCTTCTCTTATGATGTCCAAACTTCTGTAATATTCATTATAATATATTATATTGTCATTATCCTCTGCATCAACCTTTACAAATATATAAAATTCATTGCTTTCATCTGTATCATCAGGGATAACGATATCAAAAACAAATAACTGCCTGGCATTTTTATTAATATCTGCAGATTCTTCAAATTCTTCAATTAAACTGTCTTCTGTAATATCATAAAGATAAAGAGATAATTCAAACTCAGCATCTTCCGGTAAAGTATTCCTTAAGTCAATTCTTATTCTTGTCTCTTCATTTACCTTTATTTTTTCATCACTATTTGGTTCTGTTATATCTATCTGTATCCTTGAGTCTTTTGTACTGTTTCTATCACTTATATCACTGAATGCAGGAGGTTTTTGGGAGCAGGATATTGAACAGCACATATTGCTGTTTTTTACTGGTATTAAATCACTATTGCATATCTGATTATCATTGCATAAATTTCCTCCAACCTCTGAACATGTAAATTCGCTGGTGTTTCCTACAAATATATCCCAGTCAGCAGTTGCTTCAAATTCCCCATCACTTACGATGAAACTTAAATTATATAGTCCAACATTGTCAAATTTATGTGTAAGTGTTGAATTCTCTTCCTCCAGTGTTTCATTATTCATATACCATTTATAATCAATATCATCATTATCAATATCTTCAACCTCTACTGTAAAGGTTTCACTTCTTCCAGCAAGTAATCTTATAAGCCCTTTTGGTAAAAAGTTAGTTACAAGAGGAGCGTCATTCGTATTTATCACGTTAACTTCAAATAAAAAGTCGCTATGTCCAAAATCATCTGAAACTCTAATCAAGCAATTTGCATCTCCACTATGATCAACAGCAGAATAATAAGTTAATATTGTGTTATTTACAATACATATAATGCCATTTTCATTGACTACACTGAAAGTTAATGTATCATTTTCAAAGTCTGTTGCAGATAATTCACAATTATAATCATAATCCTCGCTTCCAGTAGGAATATAATCCTCTAAAATTTCTCTATTACAGTTTATATTCCCAAATTCTGGGGGTTCATTTGCATCAATAACATTTATCACAGCTTCATTTGAAGATACATCAAATTCATTATCAGTTCCAGAAAATATAATTCTTTCTTCTCCAAAAAAATCAGCTTCTGGATAGAAACTAACACTGCCATTATTATCTATAACAACATCAACTTTATCATTGCCAGAAACACTGAATTCAAGTTCAGAATCAACATCTGCAAAATAATCATTTAAATTTATTCTGTTGGTTAAGTTGCTATCTTCACTGAAGCTTATATTTTCTATAGGATTCAACAATAAAGGTACATCATTGATAGGATTAACAATCAGATTTATTCTTCCTGTGACAGTTCCATCAAAACTATCAAATACATTAAAAGTAATCCAATCCTCTCCACTCCAATCTTTAACAGATTCAAATTCTGCATTTCCCTGGATTAACCTTTTTATTATGATGTGAGTATCAGTTGAAGTATCATTTACACCAAATCCTATAAATCCACCATCTGAATCATTACAGTAATCATTTAGATCAAGAGTTGCATTTCCATCCTCATCCCATATCAAATCAGGAATATCAGAACAAACAGGAACAATATTTTCATTAAGAATCATAACCCGTATGATTGTAGTTGTTATATTATTGCTATCTCTTACACTTATTTTGAATGTATAATTTCCTGCGTCATTAAAATCAGTTTCCCAGCTAAATTCATTGTCATCCACTGTAAACTTACTTGAATTTATACCATATACGAGATCATCTCCATCATAATCCTGAGCAAAAACAATAAAGGATAAAGTTTCCCCTTCTTGAATTGTTAAGGTATCAACAATAGGTGTTATTACAGGAGCTTCATTAACGCAATTTTGGTCAATACCATCCATAATTTCCGCAGCATTAGGATTTATAGTTTCATCATTATCTTCACAATCAAGGCTGTTATCAGCATAACCTGTGTTTAATTCATCTCCAGAACAAACCTGTAATAAGTTTCCAGTTCCAAATCCATCTTCATCAATGTCTATGTAACCAGAAATATTCTGCCATACTGTAACATCTTCATCATCACAATCTGTTCCACCAACAACTGTTGAATTATAACCATCTAAATCAACATCTTTTAAATCTCCATTACTGCAGTCATTATCCAAACCATCATAAGCTATTTCTTCTTCATCAGGATTAATTACATGATTATTATCATTGCAATCAAGGTTATTATTAATATATCCAACATGGAGTTCATCACCAGAACAAACCTGCAATAAATTCCCAGTTCCAAAGCCATCTTCATCTCCATCAAGATATCCTGGAATATTCTGCCATATATCTGCATCAGAATCATTGCAGTCCAGATTATTATCATTAGTATATCCATCTAATAACTCTTCACCTGAACAAACCTGCAATAAATTCCCAGTTCCAAAATCATCATTATCTACATCTCTATAACCAGGAATATTCTGCCAAATGCTACCATTAGAATCGTTACAATCTAAATTATTATCAATATAACCATCTAAAAGTTCATCTCCAGAACAAACCTGCAATAAACTTCCAGTTCCAAAGCCATCTTCATCTCCATCAAGATATCCTGGAATATTCTGCCAAACATCTGAATCATTATCATTGCAATCTAAATTATTATCAATATAACCATCTAAAAGTTCATCTCCTGAACAAACCTGCAATAAATTCCCAGTTCCAAAATCATCATTATCTGCATCTATATATCCTGGCAAGTTTCCCCAAACACTTGCATCATCATCATTGCAGTCTAAATCATAATAAACTCCATCTCCATCTCTGTCTGATCCAGACATTGTCCATATAAGGGAATTTTCAAACATTAATTGTGTTTCAGGGGTCCAGTAATTGGATTTTACTATAGTAAAGACTACTATTCTTGCATTACTTAAGCTGTGGTCTAATAATTCTGCACCACGGTCAATTGTTCCTACCAAAGGTTCAATTGTTGAAGCGTCTCTTGCAACTATATTTTTTAATCCCCTTGCTCTTTTATTAGGTGCAGGAAGATATAACAATTCAACATTTCGCTGGTTGTATAATTGTACTGGTGTAACAGATATTCCTGAAACAATATCTGATGAGAAATTCATAATCTTTCCATATTCATATCCTGTTGATATTCTTGAGGATACAGAATCAGCAATTTTCCATGTATCAAGATAATTCATGTTACCAACAAGAGCATTAATTGTCCCAACAGGTACCAGCGTTGAATTTGATATCCTTTCATCCCATACAAGAATCATTCTGTAATCATTAAAATCAACTGCAGGTATTTCACTATCATCAATTATATCATAACTATAACCTTCATTATTAAGAATACTTATTATTTCTGCATTTGGATTAGAACTATCTCTTACAATATAAGCAATATCTTGTGCTATAACAAAACCACTAACAAAAATTAATGAAAGCAAAAAAATAGATAATGCCTTTAAGATCATTTCCTAGAAACTCTCTTTTTTGGTTTAATTTCATCCTCTAAAACTAAACCTCTTTTGTTCCTAGAATAAACTACTAATAATATAATTAACACGACAAACATGATTAGTGTTAAACCAACTCCAATAATTACATTATCTAGTTTAAAACCTTCATCACCTAAAAGTGCATTCGCATTTCCTCCAGGTTTTATATTAACCCCGCCAATTTCTTCTTCATTTTCTTCTTCTGTTGGATTAAAAATAGAGTTTCCGTCTTTGGATGCAAGAACTATTATAGTTGAACTTAATCCAACTCCATTTCCTCCATCAATAGGTGTAAAAAGTATGTTTATGTTGCTTTCTGTTTCTCCATCTTTTGTTACTTTTATCTTGAAAGCAGCCTTTTTTTCTTCACCAGGTTGAAGAATAAATTCATTATCAATTATGTCTATATCCCCCGCCAAGTCGCCTGTTGCTGACATAGTCACATTTACAGCAACCTCGTTTCTATTTATTACAAGTATTGTTTTCTCTATTGTATCACCGACTTTTACATCACGTAGAACCATTCTTGAGTTTCCAATACTTCCTGTAATAGCAAATACTAAAGAAACTGATAAATATAATACAATAACCACTACAATCAATGAAAGATAAATACCGTTTTTTTTCATTTTTTGTTCCCCATATTTCAACTTTATTCAACTTTAATTTGTATAAACTATAGAGTTGTACCATTTTTACACTAAGAACTAGGTTATTTAATAATAAATAATAAATACATTGATTTTAGAACAATATATTTTGTAGAATTACATGACGAAATGAGATATTAGATAGAGAGATTAATCATCGTCATCGTCATCACAATCATCATCATCATCGTCATCATCGTCATCATCGTCATCGTCATCACAACCATTATTGCATACCCCATTATAACAACCATTTTTACAGTATTGAACATTTTGTGTTGTAACATTTTCTATGCAGCTTGCATTTGAACAAGAGAAATTATGGAAGTCTCTTGCAACATAATTTCCACTGCAATAATTATTTGAATAATAAT
>Ga0209542_10010578_pt1 | contig 16590 bp, 13 predicted proteins | sample RifCSPhighO2_01_FD_184028 | JGI IMG/M metagenome (GOLD analysis project Ga0209542, IMG submission 184028) | Soil microbial communities from Rifle, Colorado - Rifle CSP2_plank highO2_0.1 (SPAdes) (version 2) | ecosystem: Environmental > Terrestrial > Deep subsurface > Rock core/Sediment ...
CGGATGAAAAAAATTACACGCTAAAAGGAGAAAAAACTGGGCGTAAATTTACGCTCGGCGATACGGTCAAATTTAAAATTATTTCAGCAGATATGGAAAGAAGAGTTTTGGATTACCAGATTATTGCTTAGACTATATATCCGCGCATCCCGTAGTAACATAATTTTTCAAAGTCCTCGGAAAAAATCCCCAGACTTTGAAAAATTATGTTACTATGGGGTGTACACCTAGATATCCACACCCACTTGCTTTATATGGGGTGTATTGTATAATACCTTACAGATTGGAGGCGGACGATGACTACTGCAACAGTTATGAGACTGGGACAGCGGTGGTTTCTTCGTTTGATGCCACTCCTGTTCCCTATCCGAGTTACCAAAGAATCGGCGACTCTGAGAGCCGTTCGGCGAGCGCGAGAAATCGCAAACGCCGAAACCCTGCGGATTGAAACTGAATCCACAGAACAACACATCGGATTCGTCCGCCTGGTCCTGGTCAAAGCGACATGGGGCAAATCGAGAACTTGGACGGTGGACATTAAGCACAGTGTCCACTTCCGGGACCTGTGGAAACCGGTACCGGATCTCACCCGGGCAGATCGCATCAGGTTCCGGTTCATCGGTCTGCGTGAGAACGCAGATCCAAAGAAAGCCGGTTCCTACCTCGAGATCATATCTTGAGGACACCCACACGCGCGACATCCCACACGGGCACGGTCGTTCGTGTGGGTTTTCGCTTTATTTGGCAATGGTTACCGCTTCGTCAAAAGCGACGGACAATAGTTTACTCCCCCCGCCCATGCCCATAGTGACGCCGTATAGAATCCCGGCACGAGACATGGTTTCACGGTTATGGGTTATGACAATGAGTTGTGAGCGATTCGACAAATTTTCGACCATATCAGCATATTTTTTAGAATTGGCTTCATCCAACGCGGCGTCGGTTTCGTCCAAAATAATAAAAGGTGGAGGGTTTACTTGTGATATAGCGAACAAAAGCGCAATAGATGTGAGAGCCCTCTCTCCTCCCGAGAGCATCATCAGACCTTTTACTTTTTTCTTCGGCAGGTTGACATTAATATCGATTCCATCTTCAACCTCCTCTTTTTCAATTTCAGCCATGGCTGAAATTGAATCGTCGTCCGAAAGGAGTTCGTCAACCGATTTTCTTTTTTTTCTCTCCGGAGTAACCACTTTCAATTCCGCTTCCCCGCCTCCGAACATAAGAGCAAAGTATTCCTTGAACTGATGGTTTATTTTTTCCAAACCTGTTTTAAATTCAACATCAAGCCGTGTATCCAAATCTTTTATAAGTTCCGTGAGTGATGTGGCCGATTTTTCCAAGTCTGCCAATTCTTTTTCCAAAAAAGCATCCCGATCCGTGGCTTCTGTATATTCCTTCATCACATCGGCACCACCGGCTCCACCCGAATCCTCGAGGCGGATTTTTATTTTTTCTATTTTCCGTCGGCGTTCTTCTTGAGCACTTCTCGGCTCGGAAAAGTCAAAGGTCAATGTCTGAAACTGTAAGACGTGCGTTCCGAGCATGTGACCCAACTCCGTCAGCTCTCGCCTAAAATCCTCATTCACTATTTTTAGGATTTCTTCTTGACCTTGCAGTTCTCGCAGCTTCGACCTAACCTCTTGCGATTCGGCCATAATCCTGAAAACCGCTTTCTCGGCATCACGGTTGGAATCTTTTTCCTTCTCGATCTTTGCTTGAAGTGTGTTGTACTCGGTCGACAACTTTTCCTCGGTCTTTTTTATTTCGTCTAGAGTTTTGTCTATTTGTTTCTTTGAGAGTTTCAGGTTTTCTATATCTTTTTTAGTGTCCTCGAGAAGCGACATTTCCACCTTGTCTTTATTTTTGTCTATAAAATCGGAAAGTAAATCAGCCACCTCGTCCAAAGTTCGGAGTAATTTATCCAAATCTTTTCCGGCCTTTGCCTCCATGACTTTCTTCTCTATCTGTATGGACAGTTCTTCAACTGACAATAAACTGACTGTTTTATGCTCCAGAGAGTGTGCCGTCTCTTCCTGCTTTTTAACCATCCTGACGAGAGAATTTATCTCGCCGTCCAATCTACCAACATCGCGGAATAGGTTGTCTTTTTCATCACGAACTTTATGGAGATTTTGTTCAAGAGCAATCAGAGCATCAGATGTAGCGTCTTTGTGTTTTGCTCTTTCGAGCACGGACTTGGCCTCGGATAGTTCTTTGTCCAGTTGTTTCTCCTTGTGTAATAGTGGCGTTTTTTCTTCGGAGATTTTTGTCGTCGTTCTGTTTATGTATTCCTCCTCCCTTCTACAATACTCCAAAGCCTCCTTTTGCAGTTCGTCTTTCAGTTCGATAGACTTCTGTACTTTCTCCACCTGCTTTTTCAGAAATTTTATGTGTGGCATTATCTCTCGACGCAGAGATTCCACCTGTTTTATATTTTCCCGGGTTTTTTCCAGTTTCCTCTCGCTCTCCTGTTTTTTGTACTGATACAGTTTGAGACCGAGCGCATCCTCAATCATCGTTTTACGCTCTTTTATACTGGCGTTCAGTATTCTGTCAGCCTCACCCTGGGAAATTATGTGATGCCCGGATGCCCCGATATGGGCGGCAGCCAAAAGTTCAATGACATCGCGTAGGCGGACTTGAGAACCGTTTATCAAATACTCGTTCACGGAATCACGATGAACGACGCGCTCAATGGTAACCGTTTCATAATCAATCGGTAAAAACTTCGTACTGTTATCAAAAACAACTTTGACACTGGCACGATTTGCTCGAGGCGAATCCCCTGCTCCATTCCAAATCAAATCTTCACCTTTTTTCCCGCGCAGACTCTTGATTGATTGCTCACCGAGTACAAACCGAAACGCCTCCGCGATGTTCGACTTGCCTGAGCCGTTGGGCCCGACAATAGCCGATACTTTGGAATTAAAACTAAGTTCGCACTTTTTTGCGAAACTTTTGAAACCGGAGAGTTCAATGGACTTTAGGTACATAAATAGAAAGTTCCATTTATTATATCAAAAATTTGTATTTAATGAAAAATAGAATTAATTCCAACCTCTTTTTTCTAGAGCAGAACGTGCAGCACTTTGTTCAGCATCTTGCTTAGACTCGCCCTCACCCGTTGCTACCAACTCCTTTCCAACATACACACCAACAGTGAATTTTTTCTCGTGATCCGGGCCTGATTCTTTTACAGTTTTATATGAAGGAGTAACGCCATCAAACTCTTGGGCTTTTTCTTGAAACAGACTCTTCGCGTCAACATGACTTCCGGCTGAGATAATATTTTCAATAAGAGGGGTGAAGTTTTTTTCGATAAAACCTTTTGCCGTGTCGTAACCTTGGTCGATATAAACCGCGCCGATAAGAGCCTCGAGAGCATTTGCTAGAATATACTGTCGCGCGCGACCAACGTCTTTACTCTCGCCTTTTGAAAGAAGAAGATATGGTCCCATTCCGAGTCCTGTGGCGATCCCTGCGCATGTATCGGCGTTTACAAGCGCAGAACGATAAGCGGTCAGGTCGCCCTCCGGCTTTTCCGGATATTTTTTGTATAGGAAATCGGTTATGACAAGCTCCAACACCGCGTCACCCAAAAACTCCAGTCGCTCGTTATGACTCAAACCCGACTGCTTGTTCTCGTTTATATACGAACGATGAACAAAGGCTTGCTGTAAAAGCGCCCTGTTTCCAAAATCGATGCCTATTGTTTTTTCGAATTGTGTGAAATCCATATGGATAATTTTATAAATAAATCTTAATTTTTAAACATTAATTCATTATAAATTATTTAAAAATTACAAAATTAAAAATTCGATACCCTACTTCTTCAGTAGTATATTGATTGCTTTGGTGACAAGGGGCAATATATCATTATAAAAGTTTAGGTCAAGTATGTCGGCAAGTTTGAACCATCGCGCATCGTCCAATCCCCCTTTCTTCTCGGGTGTCAGCTCAACAAAATCCGCCTCGGCCAAAAAGTACGTAACGTGCTTTCTTATCTTGCCTTTCTCCGGATGGTAAGTCGGATATTCGTTTTCGCCCAATTTTTCTTTTATCTTTATATCCAATCCCAATTCTTCTTTTATTTCACGTATGGTTCCCGTCTCCACACTTTCGTTGGCCGTTTCCGGACTGTCGCCAATCTTGCCTTTTGACAGAGTCCAGCGTCCAAAAACGTCGTGGACCAGGGCCAGGTAAACATCGTCGCCGTCTTTTGCGTAAACTACCGCACCGCCGAGCTGTTCCGTAGGCACGTGACCGGAAAACCCCGGCTTTTTCTTGTCTCTGCTTGTCTCTTCCTTACCCGGTTCACCCAACTCTTTGTAGACCGCGCCCAAAACTCCGTTTACGAATTTACTCGAAGTTTCTCCTCCAAAAGATTTGGACAATTCGATTGCTTCGTTTATGGCCACTTTCGGCGGAACCTGAGAGCGGTCCGAAAAAAGAAGTTCATACAGGCCGATTCGTAAAATATTTCTGTCTATAATACTGATTTTGTCTATCGGCCAATCCGGAGCGGCTTTCTCTATGATGAGGTCGATGTCTTTTTGCTTATCCAAAACTCCGTTCAGTAAGTTTTCCATGAACGAAAAGTCTCCGTGACCCGGAGCAAATTCTTCGACATTTCTCTTGAAAATACTTTTTACCTCATCAAAATCCTTGGAACCAAAATCCCACTCAAATAGTGTCTGTAAAACTATAGATCTAGAAAGGTGCCTGTTTGCCATACCTGTATATAGTATAGAACAATTTCAAAAAGAAACAAAACCTAAACCCGGACTATCTTCCTTCCTTTTTTGCTTGCTTATCCTTCTTTGCTTTCTTGGTTAATTTCGCCTGCATATCTATAACTACTCGGCCCTTGTATTTACCTGTGACGAGAGAAGCTCGGTGACGCAAATGAGGCACATTCGATGCTTTGTCGAGTGTAACCGCAGGTTTAGCCAAACGATGATGAGATCGCGTTCTGTTTCGTTGGCTTTTTGTATGACGCATTCTTACAACCATAGTGCGTATAGACTACATGAAACACTAAGAAAAATCAATACTTTCCCGAAAATGATCTTCTGTGGACCGGCGAGAGGCCGTATTTACGCATGGCTTTTATATGTTTCTCCGTTCCGTAGCCTTTGTGTATTTCAAAGCCATATTTTGGATATTTTTTGGCCAATTTACGCATCAGTCCGTCACGCGAGACTTTTGCCAGTATGGATGCCCAGGCGATTATTTTCTCTTTCTCGTCACCTTTTATTATTGTTTTTTGTTTTTTAAATTCTTTTGGTAATCGCAGGCCACCGTCCAGTAAAACTCGGCAATCTTTCGGTCTAAGTTTGAGTTTTGTAATTCCCCGATCTATTGCCAGTCTTATTGCAAAAGAGATGCCTTTTGAATCAATAATTTTATTGGAAACATGGTGTATTGAATACGAGAATCCCTGCCCTAGGGGTACCCTAGGGCTAGTGTCAAAGAGACTCTTTGACACAAGGGACTTTAGAACTTTTGCATATTTTTCGCGATCAAACTCTTTTAATTTCTTACTGTCTTTACCGAGAGGAGGAAAATTTTTATTCCGCAGAAGTTTCGTGTACACTCCAACTTCACAAGCAACCACGCAAACCGTAACTGGCCCAGCCAGAGGGCCTCTTCCGACTTCGTCGATCCCGACAATATATTTCATTCCTTGATTTTATCATAAGAAAAACTGCCGGCGTGTCACTCGCCGACAGTCTTACGCATCTCACGCGCCCAACTAGTCCGTGTGGGCTGGTATATCTCTGTCATCAAACGGCCGGTCGGCGGCAGGAGAACTTGAAAACTGTGGAGGATCGCTTGGATCTTCCTTGCCCGACACCACCGTCGGTTCGGCCCGTTCTTCCGCATCAGCCCAAGCGAGCAGCTTTGCCGCGTGAACGATCTCGAGTTCTCCCGAAAGAACCTTCCCGCCCACCATGTGGCGGTTGACGGACCAAATCAGCCTCGCCACCGCTTCTTCTTTTCTCGTAGCCATATGTCAGTCCCCCTCCTTTTCCAACACTAACACCAAATCACAAATTAGCAAGTCTAATCGTTTATAGACCACATGCTATAATGCAAAATATGTCATCGAAATTTATACACCCTGGTACCAGAGCATAGCTCGGTACGGGGCATGCCTCCACACAAAATGTCAAAATTCATTCACTTACACACACATAGCCATTACAGCCTTCTTAATGCCTTACCGAAAATTGATGTCTTGGTTGATACGGCCAAAAAAGACGGCATGACCGCTCTGGCCCTGACCGACAATTCGAACCTCTACGGCGCGATCGAGTTCTATAAAACCTGCAAGAAAAAAGATATTAAACCGATTATAGGAATCGATGCGTATGTCGCCTATCGTTCTCGAAAAGATAAAGAAACAAGAGTTGATAAAGAGAGATATCGTTTAGTTCTGCTGGCAAAAAACGAAGTTGGTTATAAAAATCTTATAAAACTTGTGACTTTTGCCCACATCGAAGGTTTTTATTATAAACCCAGAATCGACAAAGAACTTTTAGAAAAATACGGTGAAGGACTTATCGCTATCATGCCTTCTTTTTCCGGAGATATAGCAAAGTCACTCCAAATGGTGCGCGAAGATCAGGCTATGGAGAGACTGGAATGGTACAAAAAGAATTTCCCGACCTCACCCTCAGGCGTGCCCGACACTGGACAACCGAATTTTTATCTCGAAGTAACGCATCACCCGGAAATAAAGGGTCACGAAGAAAACATGAAACGGCTGGTAGAGTTCGCACAAAAGACAAACACACCCCTCGTCGCCGCCCAAGATGTCTACTACATGACCCTCGAAGACCGCCAAGCTAGAGAAACTCTCCTCGCTGTACAATCCCAACACGATGATAAAATCGAGAAAGGTGACGACGACTTCTCTTTTATTTCCGCCAAAACAGCAGAGAAATACTTCAAAGACCTGCCGGACTCCCTAGAAAATACGATTAAAATTGCCAATAGATGTAACTTGGAAATCTCCATAGATAAATGGTTCCTGCCAAACTATATCGTCGAATCCGGCCTATCTCACGACGAAGAATTCCGACGAATCGTGAAAGAGGGCCTGAAAGAGAAAGGTCTTACAAAAACTCCCGAGATAAACGAGCGCATGGAGTACGAGCTAAAAGTTATAAAAGACAAAGGCTACGCGCCATATTTCCTTGTCGTATCGGACCTCCTACACCACGCGCACAAAAACGGCATATTGACGACCATTAGAGGTTCGGTTGCTGGTTCTCTTTGCACATATCTCGCCGGAATTACAAACGTGGACCCACTACTCTACAAACTACCCTTTGAACGATTTCTTAATCCGGAAAGGCCGTCGGCGCCAGATATAGATATGGACTTTGCCGATGATAGACGCGATGAAATGATTGACTATGCTAGGGCAAAATACGGAGTAGATAAAGTGGCACAGATTGGTACATTCGGTACCATGGCTGCCCGCGGATCGGTGCGTGATGTGACGCGTGCTCTCGGGTTTCCCTATTCACTTGGTGATTCGATTGCAAAATTGATTCCTATGGGAGCGCAGGGATTCCCGATGACCATCAACAAGGCTCTGAAAGACACACCGGAACTAAAAACTCTTTACCAAAACGAACCGGACGTGAAAAAAATAATCGACATGGCAAAGAAAATCGAAGGTTGTGCAAGACATATCTCTGTCCATGCCGCCGGAGTAGTTATCGCTCCAACCCCACTTACTGACTATGTGCCTCTTCAGTACGATACTAAAGGTGATAACAAAGTCATCACCCAGTACGATATGAACGACGTCGGCGAAGACGGAGTAGGACTTTTAAAATTTGATTTTCTGGGAATCAGAAACCTTTCTATACTAGCCGATGCGGTAAAACTTACCGAAAAAATAGAAGGAGTAAAAATCGATATTGAAAACGTCCCAGTGGATGACAAAAAAACTTTTGAAATGCTGGCTCGTGGAGAAACTACGGGACTTTTTCAGCTGAACGGAGATGGGATGACAAGGTTCTTGAAAGAGCTTCGTCCAACAGCCATACACGACATAAACGCCATGGTGGCCTTATACCGTCCGGGTCCGATGGAGTCCATCCCGCAATATATCGAAAGAAAGCACAATCAAAAACTAATCAAATATCTCGACCCGCGCATGAAAGAATACCTGGGAATGTCGTATGGACTTCTAGTTTATCAGGATGACGTCATGCTCACCGCTATAAATCTTGCCGGGTACTCGTGGCTCGAGGCCGACAAGCTCCGAAAAGCCATGGGAAAGAAAATTCCCGAAGTCATGGCCGCCGAAAAAGAAAAACTATTCAGCGGGTTAGTTAAAAATGGTATGTCGGAAGAAAAAGCAGAGGAAATGTGGAAACTTATCGAACCGTTCGCAGCATATGGATTCAACAAAGCCCATGCAGCAAGCTACGGAAAAGTAGCCTACCAAACCGCCTATATGAAAGCCAACTTCCCCGCTATATATATGTCGGCGGTACTGACCGCCGAATCTGGTGATATCGAAAAAATTGCAGAAATAATCGGCGAATGTAAAAGAATGCAGATTCCCGTACTACCGCCAGATATAAACGAATCGTTTGAGGGCTTCACTGTTATTAAGGGTGTGAACAGCAGTACAGACTCAATCCGTTTCGGATTGACCACGATAAAAAACTTTGGTGCCGGTATCTCAGCTTCGATTATTGCCGAGAGAAAAGTGGGGGGGAAATTCAAAAGCATTTCTGATTTTCTCCAAAGAATAAAAGACAAAAACCTGAATAAAAAATCTCTGGAATCACTCATAAAAGCTGGCGCAATGGATTCGTTCGGAAAGGAGCGTGCCGAACTCCTACACAATCTCGACAGACTACTGACTTTTAACAAAGAGGAGCGGAGCAAAGAGTCTGACCAAAATTCTCTGTTTGGCAGATTATCAAAAACTGAAGAAGCGACGGAAGTGGAACTAGAAAAAACTCCGCCAACAAATCCAGCAGATAAACTGATGTGGGAAAAAGAATTGCTTGGTCTCTACATCTCCGGACATCCGTTGGATAGTTTCAAACATAAACTGGAGAACAAAGAAACAAATATTAAAAAACTGAAAGAAACGGCAAAAGAAAGAGATGTGGTAGTGTTCGGAGCGATTGTAGAAGAGATTCGTCCCATCATGACGAAAAATAACGAGAAGATGGTTTTCTTAAAACTTTCGGACTTAACTGATTCCATCGAGGCAGTAGCTTTTCCGAAAATCCTTACGGAATTTCAAGATATTATAGTTCCGGAAAGTTGTCTCGTTGTTAAGGGCACGTTTTCCACACGAAACGGTGAGAAAAGTGTGCTGATTGATAAAGTGAGATTAATGTAGGTTTGATATTTTGTAACGAGAGGTAGAAATAAAAAAGCACCGGGTTTATTCCCGACGCGGAGTGGACCAACGCCCACTCCGCGTCAGACGGCATCGATTCCTTATGCGACTTTCGGTCCATCAGGGTTGATGGGTGTCCCTTGCCTGGCGGCGAGAGCTTCCGCCAGACGCCTCTCCTTCTCGGCCAGACGAGCCAGATATCTCTGCTCGTGCGCCAAGAGAAACGCTCCAATGTAACCGGCGCCTGACACGATGGCCCTGAGAATAGTGCCTGTACCGGGACGCTTGACGGCGCTGTAGACAAGCACCGCATAACTGAGCAGGAGGATGAACCCGACTAGAAACCAGATCCGTGACCACACGATCTTCGTCTCAACTGACATGGAAACCTCCAGTCTTTATATACACTAAATCATAATTGAGGGTAGCAGTCAAACTATTACAAAAATAATAAAAAATGATATGCTATAGGAATGACTGACGAAATGGATCCCGTTAGAGTCAGGTCGCGGTCTTTCGTCCCGGTTAAATTTCGAAATAATTAATAAATATAAAATTTTTACTAAATAGCTATGAATCATCAAGCGACCGCGGACTCTAACGGGATGGACAAACGAGACCACCGCGTTATAGGCAAAGAACTGGACCTGTTCACTTTTTCCGATGTGGTCGGAAAAGGTCTCCCCCTCTATACGGAAAAAGGTACGGCTATAAGGCGCGAACTCGAAAGGTTTGTGGTTGAAGAAGAAATAAAGCGCGGATATAAACATGTCTTGACTCCAGACATTGCCAAACTTGGGCTTTATGAAAAATCCGGCCATTATCCGTACTACAAAGAGACGATGTACGCACCGATAGATATAGATGGAGAAGAGTTCATGCTCCGACCCATGACATGTCCACATCATTTTGAACTATATCTGTCAAAACCACGAAGCTACCGTGAACTGCCCATGAAAATCGCCGAATTGGGCAAACTATACCGCTATGAAAGTTCTGGGAACTTGGCCGGGTTGGTTCGAGTGAGGTCGTTCTGCCTTGCCGACGGTCACATTGTTTGTGCCGACAAAAATCAAGCGAGAGAAGAAACGAAGAAAGCTCTGGAACTCATAGAAGATGTGGCCGAGGTGTTCGGACTCCGGAAAGATGAAGATTTTTGGTATAGACTTTCTTTGGGCGACAGAAAAAATGACAAAAAATACTACAAAGACGACATTGCTTGGGACGAAGCGGAGGAGGTATTACGACAAGTCCTAAAGGAGCAGAAAAGTAAATTCGTAGAGGCAGAGAATGAAGCAGCATTCTACGGACCAAAGATAGATATCCAAATGAAAGATATTCGGGGCCAAGAAAACACCGCTTTCACTGTTCAATACGATTTCGTTATGCCAAAAAGATTTAACTTGGTGTATACCGCTTCAGACGGAACAGAAAAACTCTCAACTGTTGTTCACCGTTCATCTATTGGCGCCATCGAGCGCATCATGGCTTTTATTATCGAGAAATACGAAGGCGCCTTCCCTCTCTGGCTTTCCCCTGTTCAAGTCAAAGTAATTCCGGTCAGGACAAATCACAACGAATACGCTGAATCGGTTCATAAACTGCTTATGGAAAATGGAATTCGTTCAGAACTGGATAACGCGGACGCAAATCTCGGAACAAAAGTTCGTGATGCCAAGACAAACAAAATCCCATATTGGATTGTTGTCGGCGATAAAGAAGTCGAGGCTGAAAAAGTTACTCTCGAGTCCCGCGATACTGGACAGTTGGGGCAAATATCAAAAGAAGAACTCCTAGAGAAACTCCAAAAAGAAATCAAAAACAAGAAATAGATCTGGCCCTAGATTAATAACGGGTAGTAAATATGGTCAATATTAAGCAATTTTTAGTAGTTATAGTATAATGTACGATATATCGTACATTATACTAATTTCACTATTATGCCACATGTATCGAATAAAAAAATAAGCGAAAAAGATTTCGTAAATATCTACAATCAGTTACTGTCCGTATTTGATGTTGCCGGACAAAAGAGAGCGAGTCAAAAAATCTTCCAGGAGTTCCTGACAGACACTGAAAAAGTAATGTTCGCCAAACGATTGGCTATTATATGTATGATTATCGAGGGAATCTCCATACATTACATTTCAGAAACACTCTTTGTCAGCCGGTCAACCGTAGTTCGTGTTTCTCTCGGATACGAGATTGGTAAATATCGTTTTATACAAAGTATAATAAAGAAAAATAAAACAACCGTCTGGCAGGTAATAGGGAATATAATCAGCCATGGTGCAGAAAGTTATGTTGGAAAAAGGCGCTGGAAGAGACTTAATGAAATTATGGACGGAAACAAGAGTTAATTTTAAATTTAGATAATTAAATCCAGTATTAAATTTATACCTAACACAATAATTCTATAATGTACGATATATCGTACATTATAGAATTATTTTAGAGAATGTAGTATATTGTATAATAATAAAAGTGAAAGCGATAAGATAAATAAATACTATGAAAAAACTATATAAAAGTGAGGATGATAAGGTGATTGCGGGGGTGATTGGTGGTATTGGTGAATATTTTGATATTGACCCAACCCTACTTCGCCTCGCCTATATCCTCCTCGCGGTTATGACTGCGCTTGTCCCAGCTATCATCGGCTACATAATCGCCACTCTCGTCGTACCTCGCCGACCTCATCACAAAGCTCATCACATGGATGCTGAAGCGAAGTAGTCAACCCAATCTCCAGACTCGTTCCTGTGATTAGTACAGTTTTCATTTACTAAATATCCAGCGTAGCCTTTGTTGCATTGGATTGTATGAAACTCTTTCGAGCTGGGACATCCGTTCCCATGAGCACATCGAAGACTTTATCGGCGGCCACGGCGGATTCAACGGCCACTTGTTTTAGGATGCGTCGATGAGGGTCCATGGTTGTTTCCCACAATTCTTCCGAGTTCATTTCTCCGAGACCTTTGTAGCGCTGAATGCTAATCTTGGCAGATTTCGGCTTGTCCTCCTTCCCGCCTCCTCGGCGGGTCGCCGATGAGGCGACTTCCTCATCACTTTGTTCTTCGTCCTCAGCAACTTCTTCGTTTCCAGCAGTTGCAGAAGTGTCTACTTCCTCCACAACTTCTTTTCCTACAATCTTTGCTTTGTCTTCATCAGAATACGCGTAGAAAATCTCTTTTCCTTTTTTTATTTTATATAGAGGTGGCTGAGCTATGTATATAAATCCTCCATCAATAAGCGGTTTGAAATACCTGTAAAGCAGAGTCAAAATAAGTGTTCGTATGTGTGCGCCGTCGACGTCCGCATCTGTTGCAATAATAACTTTGTGGTATCGGAGTTTAGAAATATCGAATGTGTCGCCTATTGCAGTACCCAAAGCAATAACCAAGTTTTTGATTTGTTCGGACTCGAGAAGTCTGTCCAAACGTGCGCGTTCTATATTCAATATTTTTCCGCGCAAAGGAAGTATCGCTTGTGTTCTTCTGTCACGGCCTGTTTTTGCCGTACCGCCCGCAGAGTCTCCCTCTACGATAAAGAGTTCCGAGTCCTCAGCGCTCTTCGACTGACAGTCCGCGAGCTTACCGGGCAAAGTCATACCCTCGAGGGCCCCCTTGCGCAACACCGAGTCCTTTGCCGCCTTTGCCGCCTTGCGAGCCTTGAGAGCCAAAACCACCTTGTTTATGATTGCCCGCGCATCATCCGGGTTCTCCTCGAGAAAATACATGAAGCTTTCCGAGAAAATAGTGTTAACGGCGCCTTGGGCTTCTACAGTTCCAAGTTTTCCTTTTGTTTGTCCCTCAAACTGGATCTCTCGGAGTTTTACGGAAACAACCGCCGTAAGTCCCTCAAGCACATCTTCGCCGGTAAAATTATCTTCCGACTCCTTTATGAGATTATTCTTTCGTCCGTATGAATTGAGTATTCGAGTAAGAGCAGTTTTGAAACCGGTGACATGAGTTCCCCCTTCCGGAGTATTAATGTTGTTTGCAAATGCCGATAACCGGCATGTTATGTCGTCTACATACTGGAGTGAAACCTCTACAGACTCCCATTCATTTGTTTTTTTCTCAATATAGAAAACATTTTTATGTATCGGCTTCTGAGTACTGTTCATGAACTTCACAAGAGACAAAAGGCCTCCTTCGAAGTAGAAAGACATCGACGGGATCTCAAGGCCAAGTTCCGCAATTTTAAAGACTTCGTCTTCTTTTATTTTACCTTCGTATTTTGACGCGTCGTTTACGGTAATGCGCAAACCTTTTACCAAATACGCCTGCTGTCGCATATGCTCCATAACTCGCGTTACGCTGAAATCAATGATCGGGAAAATAGCCGGGTCAGGCTCAAAGACTACGATAGTCCCCTTTTCTTTGGTTGTGCCTATCTTTTTTACGGCGGCTTTACGCTTACCCTGAGAATACTCCTGCATGTACACACCGCCGTCTTTGTGCACGGTCACTTTACAATATATGGAAAGCGCGTTCACCACCGATGCGCCCACGCCGTGCAAACCTCCGGAAACTTTATACCCACCGTCCTCCCCGCCGAATTTTCCTCCGGCATGCAAGGTGGTCATGATAGTCTCAAGAGCCGAGACTTTTGTTTGCTTGTGAATGTCGACAGGAATACCTCGTCCGTTGTCCGAAACACGAATTCTATTCCCGGGAAGGAGCGTCACCTCAATATCGTTTGCAAAACCACCCATCGCTTCGTCGCGCGAGTTGTCAAAGATCTCTGTTATAAGATGATGAAGACCATCAAGACCCGTCGTACCGATGTACATGCCGGGTCGCTTTCTAACCGGTTCAAGACCTTCCAGAACCTGAATCGCGTCCGCTCCGTAGGCATCTTTTTTGGTCATACGACCACTGCTCGCTTCCAGCGGTTGCTTTTTTTTCTCTGTTTTGTCGGCCATATTTAGATGTGTTTTATAGCCCTTATTATAGCAAAAAGGGGTACGGAACACAAGCTGGTTTTACCTGATTTCAAAGCCTGGTTGAGCCCTTAAAAGGTCGTATATCGGGTTCATGATGCCGTTTACTTCTTCATCCGTGAGTGTCCGCTCATACGACTGGAAAATGACCCGAAAAGCATAGGATGTTTTTGTGTCTTTTTTGAACTGATCAAATAGTTCCGGTCCGCGCACAACCAAACTCCCGGCATTATCTTTTATGATCTTTTGTACGGCCCCGCTCAAGACTCCTTCCGGTACCCATACGGCAACATCGCGCACGATGAACGGAAAAAGAGGCCACATGACAAACGGCGATGCGGTGCGCACAGCGTTGCTGTCCATGAATTTACCGGGAGCCGGAAGCTCGGTATCTTTACAAAACTCCTTCAACTCCATTTCTTTTATTTCTTTTTTGTCCCCGTACGCAATATGGATCTCTTCGTTATCTCTTGTAAATACGGTTCCTATTTCAAAAACCTTAACCGTGGTAATACCCAGGAGAGGAGCGTTATCGTGATTGAGCTTTAGGCTTTCCTTCAATCCGTCAGACAAATTGGTTCGTAAAAACTTTTTATCCGAAGCGGAAGCAAGAACCTGGACCTCACCTTTATTGGAGAATGTATAGGTCATCACTTCACTATACCCCTTGTCGAGTAACTTATTCCTGGCCCAAGAGATCTTGGCATAAATTTCATTTGGTTTTGGAACAAAATTTATTTGCGGAAGTTTTGGGAGTAATTTGTCGTATCCCATCACTCGGCCGATTTCTTCCGCCACATCTTCTTCCGTGACCAAATCAAGTCGGAGGGAAGGAACTACCATCTCGAAATTTCCGTTGTCATTCCTGTATTCAAAACCATATCGCTTTAATATATCTTCTATTTCTTGCGAGGCGATCTCCGCTCCTAATATTTTAGAAATTTTACCGACCGAAAAAGAAAGTCGTTTTACCCCTTGTCTGACCGGATATATATCCACTACATCCTCAAAGGTCGCGTCAGGGCACATTTCCGCAATCAGCGCTGAAAGTTCTACCATGCCATACGGAGCCAACTCGGGCGAGATGTTATTTTCCCATCTCTTAGAGCCTTCGGTGCGTATACCGATTCGGGTCGACGTCTTACGGACCGTCGTGGCATCAAAGTTACCGACTTCAAGCACGATATCTTTTGTTGTTCCGTCTACTTCTGCCGCTTTGCCGCCCTTAACTCCTCCAATGATCAATGGCTTCTCGTCATCGGCAACAATAAAATCTTGTGATGTGAGTGTGCAATCTTTTCCATCCAAGGTGGTTACTATTTCTCCGTCTTTTGCCAAGCGTGCCGTAAGGGATCCTTTGATCTTATCGAGATCAAAAACATGCGTCGGTTCTCCGCAATCAAACATCACTATATTGGTCGCATCTACAATGTTATTAATTGATCTCTGGCCGATCGATTCCAGATGAACTTTCATCCATTCCGGACTTGGACCCATTGTTATATTGCGAACAATTCTCCCCATATACCTCTTGCAAGCGGGAGTTTCGATCAGGATCTGTAAAGTAGTCGGCTTCGACTCGGGAACTTTGTATTTTGGTGCAGGATCCACGTATGACAAATTCAGAAGTGAAGAGATTTCTTTAGCCATGCCCATATGTGACAGAAGATCATGTCCGCGGTTCGGTAAAATCTTAATATCCAGAACATAATCTCCATCTTCTCTCTTTTCTACAGTCTCTACTTCAGCTAAATGATAGGTAAGAAGGTCCGCAAGTTTCTCTGGAGCGGGAGCATCCGGAATATACCATTTAAGCCAATTATAAGAGACTTTCATATTAAAATTGATTCAGTCGCAGGTCGCCTTGATAAAAAAGCCGCACGTCAGGTATTCCCCACTTTATCATTGCGATTCGATCAAGACCCCCACCAAAACAAAACCCTTGAACTTTTTCAGGATCAAGTCCCATGTTTCGGATAACTGCCGGGTTGGTCATTCCCCCACCCATCATTTCGAGCCATTTGCCCTTAAACTTGGCAAAGACCTCTATGGAAGGTTCGGTGAAAGGAAAGAAGCTTGGACGAAATTCGATTTCCGTGTTCTCACCAAGCATTTTTTTATAAAATTGAGTAAGCACCGCTTTCATGTTGGCAAGCGAGACTCCATCCTCGGCAGTACCGATCATGGAGCCGTCAATCTGAAAAAATTGCATTTCGTGCGTAGCGTCAGTCGCCTCGTTACGAAAAACCCTACC
>Ga0209542_10010581_pt1 | contig 16590 bp, 15 predicted proteins | sample RifCSPhighO2_01_FD_184028 | JGI IMG/M metagenome (GOLD analysis project Ga0209542, IMG submission 184028) | Soil microbial communities from Rifle, Colorado - Rifle CSP2_plank highO2_0.1 (SPAdes) (version 2) | ecosystem: Environmental > Terrestrial > Deep subsurface > Rock core/Sediment ...
ATGCAGGAATTATTTCAGAAGATAAAAAAAATGCCCAACTTTTTGAAGAGGTCTTAAAACAGGCTCAAAAAGAGGGTATTAATCCTCAGGATTTAGCTAATCATATTATTAACAAAAGACCTAATGTTGATCAAACTTCAACGTCACAAATCATTGAAAATATTAAAAATAAAACAATTGGGGTAATTGGAGGTGACAGCGAATTAGAAGAATTAGCCAAACAAGCTATGGAACAAGATCCAAAAGCTGTGGAGGATTTTAGAGGAGGTAAAGAGAACTCTATACAAGTTTTAATTGGAGCAGTTATGAGATTATCTTCCGGTAAAGCAAATGTGGCAAAATTAAAACCCCTCCTTACCAAGTTACTACTTGAAAACAAAAATTAACTACTGTTAAATAGTTTGTGTCCCAAATATTGCGGTGTCTAATGTAGCCCGTTGTATTGTGACTAAAATATGTCTAAATTTGTTCACCTGCACACTCACACGGAATATTCTCTTTTAGATGGTCTTTCCAAAATACCAAGTTTGGTAAAAAAAGCAAAAGATTTAAATATGGAGGCTTTGGCCATTACTGATCATGGAGTAATGTATGGAGCCTTGGAGTTTTATAAAAACTGTATTGAAGCAAATATTAAACCTATTATTGGAGTAGAGATGTATGTGGCTAAAAGATCTCACAGGGATAAAGAAGCTAAAATAGATGCAGAGCCTTTTCACCTTACAGTCCTAGCTAAAAATTATCAGGGGTACCTGAATTTGATGAAGCTTTTAACCATTGCTCATGTGGATGGATACTATTACAAACCCAGAGTGGATAAGGAGTTGTTAAAACAATATAGTGAGGGATTAATAGCCCTCTCAGGCTGTCCTGGAGGAGAATTTATCAGGAGTCTGGATGGAGATAACTTTAAAAATGCAGAAAGTATTGCTAGAGCTTATTTAGAAATTTTTGGAGAGGGAAATTATTTCTTTGAATTACAAAGACACCCTTGGGCTAAGAATGCAGATTTAGCCTCTGATCCTTCTATTAAACAAGATCTTTTGAAAATGGCTGATTTGCAGAATTTAACACAAAAAGCCATAAAAGATTTATCAGCCAAATTAAGCATCCCAATGGTAGCTACTAATGATCTGCACTATATTGAAAAAGAGGATGCCCAGGTTCAGGATATCTTGCTTTGTATCCAAACAGGTAAATTCGTTACAGAAACAGATAGATTAAGAATGATAGATACCCCGGATTATTATCTAAAATCAGAAGAAGAAATGACACAGGAGTATTTAGATCTACCGCAAGCATTGGAGAATACTATTAAAATTGCCCGGGAGGTTAATATAGAAATTCCTTTGGGAGTAGCCAGATTCCCTATTTTTAAAACCCCAAATGACGGTAGCCCTATGGATTATTTAAGAAAGCTAACATATGAGAAGGCTGAGGGAAGGATTGAACTAACAAAGGAAGTAAAAGATAGATTGGAGTATGAATTAGGTGTTATTGAGAAGAAAAAATATGCAGATTATTTTTTAGTGGTTTGGGATTTTATAGCTTATGCTCATGAGCATGGAATTATTACTAATACCAGAGGTTCTGCTGCAGGATCTATGGTTTTATATTGTTTAGGGGTAACTAATTTAAACCCGCTGGATTACTTGCTTCCTTTTGAGCGGTTTTTAACAGTTCATAGACCCACTTTGCCTGATATTGATGCTGATTTGGCAGATGATAGAAGAGATGAAGTAATTGAGTTTGTAACTAATAAATATGGGGATGACAAGGTAGCTCATATTGTTACCTTTGGAACTATGATGGGTAGAGCAGCAATAAGAGATGTAGGCAGAGTACTAGGTATGGCTTACAGCGATGTTGATAAAATTGCCAAATTAGTTCCTCCCCCACACCAGGGTTTTCATAAGCCTTTATCTGAGGCTATAAAAGAAGTGCCAGAACTTGCTGAAATGTACAAAAATAGTCCTCAGGTAAAAAATTTACTCAATTTAGCAGTGAAGATTGAAGGTACTGTTAGACATGCTTCAGTTCATGCAGCTGGAATAGTTATAGCCCCAGAAGATATAACCCATTTTACTCCCCTGCAAAGAGAAGCTAATGGTGAGAAATTAGTTTCTCAATATGACATGTTTGCTGTGGAGGATGCAGGACTGGTGAAGATGGACTTTTTGGGAATTAGAAATTTATCTATTTTAGGTAGGGCTGTGGAGTATGTTCAGGCAAATAGAGGAATAAAAGTAGATTTAAATGATATCCCCCTAGATAACAAAAAAGCTTTTGCCCTTTTATCCAGAGGAGAAACTATGGGAGTTTTTCAATTATCTTCATCTGGAATGACCAGATATTTGGTAGATTTGAAACCAAACAGTATTGCAGATTTAGCAGCTATGGTGGCTTTATATAGACCTGGTCCACTAGGGGTAATTCCAGACTATATTCAAAGAAAACACAATCCTAAGTTGATTAAGTATTTAGATCCTAGAATGAAAGATTACATGGAGCAGTCTTTAGGACTATTAGTTTACCAGGAAGATGTGCTCTACACTGCTATAAATATTGCAGGCTATACCTGGGAGGAGGCAGATAAATTTAGAAAAGCCATGGGTAAGAAGAACCCGGCTGAGATGGCTAAACAAAAGGGTAAGTTTATTGAAGGTTGTGTTAAAAATGGGATGAGAAGAGAGAAGGCTGAGCAGGTTTTTGCCTTGATTGCTCCTTTTGCAGCTTATGGATTTAATAAGGCTCATGCTGCCTCATATGCCATGATTGCCTACCAAACTGCTTATATGAAGGCTAATTTTCCTGTGGAGTTTATGGCAGCTGTGATGACAGCAGAATCAGGAGATACAGATAAGATTGCAGCTGCTATTGAAGAATGTAAGAGAATGGAGATTGTGGTATTACCCCCGGATATTAATAAATCTGGTATTGGATTCTCTTTGGAAAAGCTTAAACTCCTTTCTAAAGAAGATTTGGAGAGAAGTTTAAGTATCTTCTCAGAAACAAAAGACACCCAGGGTATCAGGTTTGGTTTATCTGCTATTAAAAATGTGGGAGAAGGTGCTATTGAATCTATTCTTAAAGAGGTGAAAGAGGGAGAGTTCACTAGTCTCTCAGATTTGGTAGGAAGAGTAGATACCAGATTGGTAAATAGAAAAGCTTTAGAGAGTTTGATTAAAGCCGGAGCTTTGGATTTATTGGGTACCAGATCAGCTCAACTTTTAATTCTGGATCAGGTATTAGAACAAAGTCACAAATCAGCTAAAAATAAACTTTCAGGACAGGTCTCTTTATTTGATGCTGAAAGTGTGGAGGGTTTTTCTGTCAGTTTGCCAGATATAGAAGAATTGCCTTTAGAGCAACTTTTAGCATTTGAAAAAGATTTATTAGGTTTTTACTTACATGAACCACCCTTTTTAAAAATTTTGGAAAGATTAAAAGTGCTTATTGCTCATAAGATATCACAATTAGGTGAGGATTATGTGGGTCAAACACTTACCTTAGGAGGAGTTATTACAGAAGTTAAAAGAGTTTTTACTAAAAAGAGCAATGCTGAGATGGCTTTTATTAAAATTTCTGACGGGATATCTTTTATTGAGACAGTAATATTCCCTAAAACTTATGAGATCTCAAAACAGTTTTTATATAAAGATCAGGTGGTAATAGCCACTGGCAGGATAGATAAAAGGGAAGAGGAAATTTCTTTAGTAGTAGAAAAGATAAATCTTTTTGATGAGGAAAATTTTGAGCAACCCATGACTGAAAATACTGTAGAGATTTATGTCCCAAAAGGTTCAGATGTGTCTTTACTGCAAAATATCAATAGAACTTTAAGAGAATATCCTGGCAAGATTGGTGTTACTTTATTGCTACCTAGTGGTGAAAATGGACTAAGTAGAATGAATCTTCCTTTCTTAATAGATCCTAGTCCTATTTTAGAAGAAGAAATAAAAAAGCTTTTAGGTGATGGGGCTTTCAAAAGGGTATAATTAAGCACAGAAACTACTCTATAACAGGACTTCCTAAGCAACAGGAATAAGGGGTAGTTTTTTGATACACTGATATGAGAGAACATATGGAAGGTGGATCCGAAGAATTTGCAAAATTAATAGGCAAGACTGCACAGGACAGACTTACTAAATCTGCATCTGGTATAACCTATGCCCTTCGAGAACAAGGAGGGGTTAAAATAGCAGAAGATGACACCTTGAAATTATCTCCTGAAACACAAATTAGAGTTACCAGCTTATTAGGTGTTACAGAATTAACATCACAACTCCGTTACTCCCTGTTTGAACAAGCCTCTCAAGGTGTTATGACCGATTCATCTAAACTCACACCTGAGCAAAGAGTAGTAACCAACCAAGACCGATTTGTCCAAGAACTTCTAGGAAATAATCCTAAATTACTTGATAAATTAGCTGCGATCACTGCTAAAGCAAGAGTTTTTAGTGGTGTATTGAAGGATCAAGAATCTTCTAGTGAACGAGTGGAACTTGGTAATAAAGTCGAGGCATGGGAGCATACTATAGATGAAATTGCTCAAAGCCTTTGTAGTAATGATACTGAAAGAACTTATTATCAAAACTTAGTAGAAAATAACGTTGTAAGGCTAAACAATCCTACAGTAAGGCCGACAAGAGAAGTTGATGGGCAACCTGCTGCACCAGTTACCCGAGATAGTTATGTTCAGAGGATTGGTAAGTTAATCGAAAGACCAAGGGTAGTAAGTTTAATCTCTTCTCATTTAGAACCTCGTCAAGGTGAAACTTTAGCTGACAATTTAATGGACGAGTACTTAGAAACAGCGTTTACCTTAAACGCAATAAGAGTCTTAGACAGAGTGCAACGTCCCCTTGGTTTTAATGGCAAATTCCGAAAACTAACGGCTTGCTTAGAAGGAGGAGAGGCAGACCCTGCATATACGCAAATAATTGAAGATAATAACCTTACCGAGGATTTTAATAAGCTTAAGGAAGAAATAGGTCAAGTCAGTGGTTCATCTTTCTCAGAAGATGAAAAGCAGCAAAAAATCCAAGAATTAAATGATCAGTTTAAAGAAAGGTGTCGACCAGTAATCGAAGGTTCATTTAATAAAGAGACTGACACAGAAGAAGTTATAGATTTAGTTGGTACAAAACAAAGAATCTCTGCTTTACAACAACAGGCCCAAGAAATACGCGGTTCAGATTTAAGTGAGGATGAAAAGAAGGACAGACTTGCTAATTTAGATCGACAAATGCAAGCCCTTTTTGTTCCAATCGCTAATAAAGTAGACCGTATTTTTCCTCATCAAAGCTCGACTAATTTAGCAGAAGTACTAGAAAATGAAGATGCTATTTGTGCAGGAAAAGTTAATGTACTTTTGGCCATATCAAAATATTTAGGTGTAAATGCACGGGCAAACTCTGTAAAAGAAATTTTGGACAATAGAACAGAGGGTCATGTTTGCTTTGAAGGTGACCTTCCCAGTGGAAATAAACTAGTTATCGATGCCAATTTTGGAAATAGATATGGTTTAGAAGATAAAACGGATGATGAACTGGTAGCAAGTATAAGAAAAAATAATCCTGGTATTAAAGATCCAGAAGTTGAATCTGCATTGAAATACAGAAAATTAGCCACGGCTAATTCCAGGTTTATTCCCACCGATGCTCGTGTGCTTATGTATATAACTGAAAATACTTTTCAGATAGTCACAAATCCACAACAGGAAGAAGAAACAAGACAAGCTGCCCGACTAGTCATAAGAACCAACCCTTATAATGGACAACATGAAATCTGGAAAGCGAATATTCCATACCCTCATTTAATAACTGCTCCTGATAAAGATGGCTATCTTTTTATCAATTCCTCTTTCACTAATAATACTGCCCAATTTATAAAACCTGCATATAAAGATGTCGGAATTTATCTATTCAGAAAACACATCGAGATGAGTCCTTATGACACCCGTGCTTATACTGGCCTAGCAAGGCAGTTACCAAGAGAGGAGGGATTGGCATTTTTGGAAAAAGCCAGAAGAGAAAAATCAACTCTCTATTGGGAAGGGATGAGTACAGATCATGCTTTAATGTATGCTTACGAAGGAAATCTTGATAGAGCTTCACAAATCTTTGAAGAAACGAAAACAAAAAATCCACAGGCCTACTATAAAAAGATCCATGATCTAGCTAGAAAGTTTAGATATCAAGCAGATGAAGAAACAGGAGAGAAGGCAGAACAATACAGAACCCGTGCTATGTCTTTAATGGAAGAGGCACTAAGGGAAAATCCGGCTCTCTTTTATTCCGAATCCTCAAATATTATGGAAATCAATATGTTGTATGACGATCAAACACAAAAGAGGATTGAAGTATACGAAGAGTTTAGTAGGGTTCAAGTAACAAAATTTTGGGATGCAACAAGTTATTTTCCGCCTTTTCAAGAACTTATGGAACTTTATCTGACGCAAGGCAAAAAAGATCCATCCGCTTTAAATAGAGCAGCTGAATTTGCCAATGAAATTAAGACAAGAGAAAGAAGATTCTATGCTAAAAAGGTTCACCAGTATGCTTCTGGATTATATTTACATGGTGAACAAAAGGATCCAGTCCAGGCAGTTGTTATGTTAGAAGAAGCAAGGACCAGCTCGCCTGGAATTTTTTTCCAAGAAGATAATAATATTAGTGCTCTAGCTTGGGCTTATAGAATGCAGGAAGATGACAAGAAAACAATTGGTTTATATGAAGAGGTTGCTGTAACTAATCCAGAGTTATTCTGGAATGGAATTTATGGTTCTATCTATGACCGATTAGCTAATTTATATGCAAGAAATAATCAAGTTGATAAAGCTATCACAATATGTGAGGAAGCAAAGGGTAAGACTCAAAAATTCTGGGAGGCTTCTTATACCGGTGGATATTCTCAACTTGTTAATCTTTATGCAGAAGCTGGGAGGTTACCAGAAGCAATCGCTACTAGTCTCGAGGCAGAAACTAAAGATCCTAATTTCTATAATACCGAGGTGGTCAGTGGTGGATATGTTCAACTTGCTTCTATTTATGATAAAGCGGGACAGACAGATCAAGCTATTGATGTTATGGTTCGTGGGCAACAAACTGATGAAAGTTTTTGGATAAGAGAATATGGAACTGCGAATGTATTTACGTTGTTAGATATTTATGAAAAAAGTGGAAAAATTGGTGAGGCAATATCTTTATTAGAACAGGTAAAAGATAGAGATAATCGCTATTTGAAAACTGATTACTACAGAATTTGTGAGCTCTACGAAAAAAGTGGTGATACTGCAAAAGCAAACCAAATTCGTGCAGAGCTTATAGGTACTTATGAAGAATTAAAAACTACAGAGCCAGAGGCTTATTACGCCTCCTCTGATAAATTGGCGAGACTTTATCAAAGCGAAGGACAAATTGAAAAAGCTATCCAAGCATTTGAAGATGGTCAAGAACATGATCCCTACTTTCCTATAAGCAATCATGTTGCTCTCGCAGAACTTTACCTCCAAATTGGAGATATGGGTAAAGCTAGACAAGCTTATCAAGATGCTGTTGATAGATATAATAGAGTCGATCGACCTGAGTACGGTAAACAAGTAATGGAAAGAGCTATGACAAGAGGTATAGGTTTAACAAGTAAAGGACCAGTAAATACTAATTCACAGTAGTTTTAGGTAGGTTTAGGACATTAGCTTGTAGCTGAACTAACTTTATGCTAGAATTTCATTTATGATTTCAGGAAAATTTGGTGAGACAGATATTCATATAGGGGACACAGTCAGAGTTCACAATAAAGTGGTGGAAGGGGCAAAGTCTAGAATTCAGATTTTTGAGGGGATTTTAATAAGACTTAGAGGTAGGGGAGTGAACAAAACTTTTACTGTCAGAAAAATTGGGGCAGGAGCAATTGGAGTAGAGAGAACCTGGCCACTAGATAGCAATAATTTAGTAAAAATTGAAATTAAAAAGAAAAACTCTGGAGTAAGAAGATCTAAGCTATATTATTTAAGGGATTTGACTGGTAAACGTGCAGTTAGAGTATAAAATTGGGCTTAATTAGGATTTAGTGTGGTATTTAACGTTTTAAATCTAATTAATGAGTTGCAACTGAGGTCGACTCGATCTTTTTTAACTTTACATCGTGCTCACCTATTTTATCAGCTAAATGATCTAATCTACGCTCTAATCTCTCAATATCAGTTTTATCGGCTTTTTCCTCTATCATAGGAAACAGGCTCTTTTCCATAAACTCTGCAATATCATTAACAATACCTTTCCTAGAATCTTCTATTTTTTGTCCCAATTCTTTCTTAGTAGCAGATAATTTTGCTTCTAGTTCATCTAATTTTTTATTCATCACGGATTGCTGACCAGCCATAGATTTATATTAACTTTTGTGTTTTTAAATGGCAAGACATACAATCTATATCAAATGCCCAATAATAAACCTACTGGAAATTATGGAGAAGATTTGGCTTGTAGCTTTCTTAAAAAGCAGGGTTATAAGATTTTAGAGAGAAACTTTAGAATTAGGGGTGGGGAAATAGATATTGTGGGTAAAGATGGAGAGATTTTGGTATTTATAGAGGTAAAAACCAGATACTCTCATGAATATGGTCCTCCTTCTGAGAGCATGACTTATTGGAAAATTAAAGCTCTTTTAAAAACTGCTCAGTTTTATGTTTTAAAAAGTAAATGGGGTGAGAGACCCTATAGATTAGACTTTGTTTCAGTTGATTTTTCAGATGATCCACAAAAGCCTAAGGTAGAACTAATTAAAAATATTACCTCTTAATGCTCTAGCAGGTGAACTATTTCATTTACCAGTAAAAATATAGATAAGGTAAGAGCTAAATTTAATAAAAAACAAAATAATAATATTTCTATTATATGATGCTTTACAAAATTCCTAACTCTTTTAGAAAACCAACCTAAGTTTGCAAATAAAAAGCTAAGTAAGGGGATGTGTTCTGGGTGGATAGGATGCTGAGGATCTAAGAAACTCATTTATCTTTGGGTTTATCACCCACTGCAAAAGGGATTTCTTCCCAATCATGAACTTTTCTGATCTTTTTATTATATTGCCACATAGAATCCAGCAAAGAATAATCTACTCCTAGTTTTTTAAATTCCCCCATGATGGCCACTAGATCTTTAGGAAAACATTTACCTCCAAAGCCCCTATTAGTTGTAACTTCTAAATGATAATCTCCAATTCTGTGATCAGAGGCTGCCATTTTTTTAACTTCTTCATATTTTATACCTAAAGCCTGACAATAATCATAGAAATAATTGGCAAAGGTAACTCTGACTGACAAAAATGCATTGGCAAAATACTTCACAGTTTCTGCAGTTGTTGGGTCTGTTAAAAAAAGTTGAGTGTTGGGGAATCTTTGTTTAAAAATAACTGCTATTCTTCTTAGACTTAAATCATTATTTGCTCCCAGTACTGTTCTTTCAGCATTAATAAAATCATCCAAAAAATTTGCCTCTGTTAAAAATTCTGGACTAAAACAAAAATGGGATTTGGGAAATTCTTTTTCAAACTTAGTAGTAGTACCCGGGGTAACAGTGGATTTAATAATAATGATTTTCTCTGTATTGTCAGTTAATTTAGTAATCTGTGGGATCATTTCCTCAAAAATAGAAAGCTCTATTCCAGATTCATCTTGTTTCATGGGGGTAGGAAGACAAACAAAGATAAATTCAGATTCATTTATGACCTGTTCCAAAGTTAAGCCATCTTTGTATTTGTCATACCAAAGAATTGTATCTTTGCCACCAGATGCAGCTTTGAACCCATTTGCCACAGCTTGACCTACAAATCCATAGCCAATAATGCCAATTTTGATGGGGACCAACAGCTCTTCATTTGCCTGAGTCATAGGACCAAGTATATACTACTTTTATGAAAATTATCAAGAAAGTAGCTTTAGCTATTTTTAAGGATGGGAAAATGCTTCAGGTAAGAACTAAGAAACAAGATAAAGTATTTTATACCTTAGGTGGGAAGTATGAGGAGGGAGAATCTGATATAGATTGTATAAAGAGGGAAGTTAAGGAAGAAATTGGGTGTCAGATAGAACAGGGGTCTTTAAAATTTTTGAAAGAATTTGAAGATGAGGCTCATGGGGGGCAGGAGATGTTAAATGTAAGGATGTATACAGGAAAGTTAGTAGGAGAACCTAAGCCCACCTCAGAGGTGGTAGAGATAGGGTATTTTGATACTAACTCCCCAAAGGAAAATCTTTCTATTATTGCCCAAAGAACCATTTTCCCCTGGTTAAAGATGCAAGGCTATATAAATTGAGGTATAATTTCTTCTGTTTGCCGCGTTTGGCTACTGACAAGCCGTGCGTGGACAGGACGAGTTGGTTGAAAACCGACTTTTGCAGATAGCTCGTTTAAAAATTAGAGTTTAGGAATTTATGCCGCGTTCGTCTAGTGGCCTAGGACGTTGGGTTTTCATCCCAGAAATCACGGGTTCGACTCCCGTACGCGGTACTTTTACAAAAGGCAGCCTCAATGGCTGCTCTTTTGTAAAATTTGCTAAAGGGAGGAACAAGGCGAGCGATTAGCGACCCAGTTCTACCCCGAAGGGGAAAGCTCTGCTTACTCCCGTACGCGGTACTCAGCTTTAGTTTCTTCCAGTAACAATACTTCTAGCCTTATCCATTGTTAATCGTAATTGATCTCGGCTAAAAGGTTTAGGAAGATACAAATCAACCTCTCCTCTTCCCATCACTTGCTGAAGCGCTTGAGCAAACTTTCCTGTATTTATTTCTCCAGTCGTTAAAATAAAAACGAATGGTGGTATTTCCCCAGCTACTACTAGCTCCCGGGATTCTCTCGCAAGATCTAATCCATCTCCTGCACCTGAATTAAGACTTGAAATCATTACCTCAATATCACCTTGTCTTAGTCTCGATAAGGCTTGCCTATTACTGGGTACCCATGCTAATTTTCCGGAATAAGGGAAAAGCTTCCTTTCTATGACTATCCTCTCAGGTATACAATCATGTACACCTAGGATTCTTAATTCATTATCAGTCATATTTAGATTATATCAAATAAAGTTGTCCAGGCTTTTAATGAGCCTAGTAGCTGATTCCAATTCTCAATAAAGGTCCCTACAATAATCCTGGAATTATTCTATCCAGGCTTACTCTTTATCCAACTGGTGATTCTATCTTCCATTTTTTCAATTGCCTCTTCTTTAGTTCTTCCATAAACCTCACCTAACCTGGGTTGATGAAAGGCGAATTTATGGTTGACATTTTCTGTTATTAGACCAACTCTAGCAGCAAATTTAGATAGTTCATCTTTGGGCGAATCAAATTTTTCCGCTGTTATTTTATATTGGTAATTGTTATTGGGCATATTTGGTTTTCATATTAACATATAAAATCTCTGATTTGATATAATTTTACGTTATGTCCAGAATGACTCAACAAGCTCAAAAATTTAAACAACTGATTCCCCTTTTTACTGATTTAGGGGAGAGTATTTATCAAAACCTTGATTTATCGGGCTTTTTTTTACCACTTGATGAGGTTGGAAAATTAAGACAGGAATTAGAAAACAGGCTTGGGCATTATGTGGTGAGTTACAAGTCTGATATTTTTAATTTAAAGGTAAAAGCAGAAGAACATCTCTGTGCAATTGTTAAAGGAGCTAAATTAAACACAAAACAATTGGAAGTTTTAAAAAAATATGAGAGTATGGCTGCATTGCTTGGGGTAACATTTGTAGTTTATCAAAAACCGCTAAAACTTAGGGAGATAAAAGATAGTGCTTTATACAAAGAATATTTAAAAAGAGGCCTCTTATGAAGGTTATTGTGTCCACTAGTGGGGGAAAAGACAGCACTCTTGCTTTATATAAAGCTCTCCAGATGGGGCACAAGGTTGTCTATTTAGCAAACACCATATCTGATGATTTTAGAAGAGTCAGGTTTCACGGAGTTAAAGCAGAAGTGATTCAAAAACAGGCTAAAGCCTTAGGCATTTCTTTATTACAAAAACAAACTTCAGCAAATGACTATAGAAAAGATTATCTGGAAAATATCAAAGGAATAATTGAGAAAGAGGGGATTGAAGGACTAGTTCTAGGAGACATATTTTTAGAGGATTGTTTTGATTGGGCTCAAAAAATCTGTGATGAGCTAGATATTCAATTAGTAGAGCCACTTTGGAAAAAAGATCCAGAGAAGTTGTTTAAAGAATTCATAGAAAGTGGTTTTGAGGCAGTTGTGGTGAGTACCCAGGCAAACATTTTAGATAAAAGTTGGGTGGGAAGGAAATTGGATGAGTCATTTCTGGAGGATATAAAGAAATTAAAGGGAGTGGATATTTGTGGTGAGAATGGAGAATATCACTCCTTGGTTTTAAATGGGCCTATTTTCAAGCATAAACTGAACCTAAAAAATCCCAAAAAGATATTAAGAAGTGGTTATTGGTTTCTGGAAATTAGTTGACGGTTTAGATATAATATGGCATAAGTACTAAAGTAACTATATATGGATTTGGGAGCATATGTTTTAACATCTGCTCTTTTTTAATTCAAAACATATGCATACAAACGACAAAAAGCAATTAGCTGATAATTTAGGATTACCCTTAAGCGAATTTAATCGTTTACTCGCCTCTGCAAATCACGCCCATAAGATAATTTCTGAACTGGGACCTTTTTATGGTAATGGAATTTCCAAAGAACCTACCTTCCGTATTGCAGCCCAGCCTATTCCTTTACCCAAAAATGCTAAAAAAATCCTGACTCAATTAGGTGAAGATTTGTTAAGTTTAGGCAGAAGTTTGCCTGATTTAGATGATAAATATAAAAATATGCTGGGGGAAAATTTAGACTTTAGAATCCCGCCCTGCTGGAGAATTGATGTTATTTTAGATACTGAAGGAAACCTAAGAGTTAATGAGATAGAAGGAGTAGATGGGGCTAGTGCCTTAATGATTGCAGAGCAGCTGGCTTATGACCTAAAAGATCTTAAACACTCCACAGCCTCCACTTTAGTTAAAACCCTAGGAATAATGGCTTCCAAACAAGATACCACATTAAAAATTGCCTATATTTGGCCTAATACCCACGTTGATCCCTATATATTAAATATCAAAAGATTTATTAAATTTTTAGAAACGATATCTAAGGGGAAAATAGTTGGAGAGTTATTTGATCAGGATGAATTAAAACAAGGTTTAATTAAAATAGACTGGGAAACTTTTGGGGGAGTTATAAATGAGTCTTCACTTAATCAAGAGGAACTGGAATTTTTGGGGGTTACTAATTCTCAAATTATTTCTTCCGGGTTTTATAATGCTTTGGTAAATAAAGGGCTTTTTGGATTAGTATATGAAGCTGAACTTAAAAAATTCTGGGAAGAAAAATTAGGTGAGCAAAGATTTGAAAGGCTTAAGAAAATATTAATAAATACCAAATTTATAACCACTTTAAAGCAGTTAGAGCAGGCTAAGAAACAAAAAAGGGTGGTAAAAGTTTCCTGGGCAGGTAGTAAAATCTCTGTGATGGACCGTTCTAATGGAGTAGCTATGCCTTATAGCCAGACCAAGCACAATACTGAGGAAAGATGGGTTGCTCTAAAGCAGTTACTTAAAGAGGGACTTAAAATGATTTCTCAGGAATATGTGGAGCCTGCAAAAATTCACTCATTCCTGCGGAAAAAAGCTACCAATTTAGAAGCTGTGGATTGGTATAACAGGATTTGTGTGAAGTATGTTTGTTTAGGTAATCCAAATTCAGAAAAAATGCCTGAGGTGGTTTTAACAGCCACTGAGGTAACTTTAGGGCCAAATATTGTACCTGCAGGTAGAGAGTGTGCCTTCACAGCTGGTGAATTTATTGATTAAGAATTAATATTTTATCGCGGTCTTTTTTTATAATAGTGTAGCTATTTTCCTCTATGCCTGATTCCTCTATTCTCCAAATATGGGTGATCAGTAAAAAATCCTTCTCTTTATCAAATAATGTTTTTAAATCCCCTCCCAAGTATTTTTTAACAGTTTTTTGGGAGTAGAAAGCAGCTGTGGGGTCAAAATCTCCATCAATTAATAGTCTTTGAGGGTATTTCCCTGCTTCTTTAGAAAGAATAGCTTCATCTGAAATATAGGCCGGAATATCTATAAATTGATACCAGATAATTTTTATCTGATTTATAGATATATAAATACTGAAAAATAATATTCCTAAAGTGGCTAATTTAAATAGGATATTCCTTTTGCTGAATATTTTTTCCAAAGCTACAAAACTGAACCCGAAAAAGGATAGAATCATAATGGGAAATAGCGGGATAAGGTGCCAGATATGTCCTTTCTGGGAAAATATAAAAGGGGTGAAAAAGGTAAAGAAAAATAAGGATAAAATAAGAAATCTTTTTTGCCAAAGTAGAGGACCTAAAATTATCCCCAGGAGTCCTGGCCAAAACCATTTGCCTATCCCACTGTGCAAGTATTCTTTTATTTGATTAAAATTTGCCTCAAAATTTATCTGATTTTTTATCCCGGGTATACCTGTTCCAAAATAATGTGACAGAAATAAGGGCTCTGTTGCCACCTTATATAAAAAATATCCTCCAAAAGAAGCTATAAAGATTAGACTTGGGATTTTTAGTTGTTTAATCTCTATTTTGCTTCCCCAGAATATTAAGATAAGTGAGGGAATTATAGTGAAAGGAACTACTGATTTAGTAAGAAACAGCAGAGACAGACTTAAAGAAAAGGGGATTAATAATTTATGGTTTTTAGAAGCTTTAACAGCAAAAATTAAAGTTAACAAAAAGAAAAAGCAGAGGGTGATATCCAAATTTCCAGATCTGGCTCTGTATACAAACCAAATTGCAGAGGATAAAGCAATTGCAGAGGATAACCCTACCCATTTGTTGAACAGTTTTTTTCCCAGGAAATAAATAGCTGCGAGGGAGCCCAGTCCAAATAAAGACTGGGAAAATCTGGCCCAAAATTCAGAAACACCAAAGAGTTTATAAACTAAAGCAGTAAACCAGAAACCAGCTGGCGGGTGCTCAAAGTAACTAGTCCCATTCCATGTAAGGTTTATTAGATCTCCAGAATGAGTAATATTTCTGGATATTTCTGCATACCAGGCCTCATCCCAGTTAACCAGACTGGATTGTCCAAGTTTATAGAAAAATAATGGGCTAATTACCAGTAAAAAAAGGAAAATGAATAAATTCTTAGTAAAAGAGTTCATTTATTAATTATTTTATTTCTCTAACCTAAAATAACCTAAAGAAAAAGGAAGACCCGGGATAAGGTTAATATGTACTTTACCTAGAAATTTATTTTTTTCTATTTCTACAATCTCATCTAAAATAAATCTTAGCCAAAGGGGATTTTCTTTTATATTGTAGTCAATTTTGAATACATCCAGGTTTTTGTCTTGTAGTCCTTTACCAGTATAGGTTTTAAAAGGATATTTTTCTTTATTATCAATTATATTTATTCCTGCAGAATTGGTAGCATCAAATTTTTTCCCCTGCCAGGTAGTTTTAAAATTAACAGAACCTTTGTATAAATTATTAGGTAGAGGATCAGGAATTTTACCAGATAAGAAAAGCTTTTGATAGGAGCTGTTCTGCACTTGCCATGTTCTAAGAAGTCCTAGGAGTAGGGGAAGGATTATCAGCAATGCTAATAGCTTCATATGAACATCTTATCATTAAAATATTATCTTCACACTTTTGGCCGCAAAAAATTCAGTGCAAGTTTAATTTAAAGGGTTTCTCCTGTATAATATCAAGGTCCTTCGTGGTTTTTTGTCTTTAAACCAAAATCGCTTGCGATTTTGAGAGGAGAAACCGAACCATTACTGAAGCAAATTTGAATTTGCGTAAGTATAGGTCGAATTTCGACGAGGGCCGGTAGCTCAGCGGGTTCAGCAACGATAGTTGCGAACGGGAGTCTAAATGACTCCCAGGAAGAGCAATGCCGAAGGCTTTTGCAGAAAGTACATTAGAAAAGTGAATAGATGATTTAGTTTTGGGCCGGTAGCTCAGCGGTAGAGCAGGAGCCTTTTAAGCTCTTGGTCCTGGGTTCGATCCCCAGCCGGCTCACCGAGCGTGCACCTCACGCATGGTGGTTGAACCATTAGGTTCATGTTTTTGTAGAAATAATTTTTAATATTCTTCATGTAAAAATATTAGCCTCATTTTGGTTCAACGACTCATTCGGGTCACTAATAACAGAGACTATCTCGACTTGGCCGTTTTTTGTTGAATAAACTTTTCGTGTAATTCGTCAGCTATTCGTATTCTTAAAAATAAATCATTTAGCCTTTCTTTTATTTCTTTCTTTTCATGATAATCAGGTATAACTTTTTCTAAGTACTCTAAATCTAGAGCCACAGAAATAAGAGAAATTGAAAATGGAGCTTGAGGTCTACATTCGGTCCAATCAGTATTAGGAATAAATGAACCATCATTGTAATCTAAATGATTAGTAATCAAATCTTGCCAGTTTCCATGGATTGAATGGCTCGGTAGTCCCATGAAGGAAGAGTAGGCATCTTCCATACCTATAGCTTGAGCTCTTTTAAAAAT
>Ga0209542_10010582_pt1 | contig 16589 bp, 21 predicted proteins | sample RifCSPhighO2_01_FD_184028 | JGI IMG/M metagenome (GOLD analysis project Ga0209542, IMG submission 184028) | Soil microbial communities from Rifle, Colorado - Rifle CSP2_plank highO2_0.1 (SPAdes) (version 2) | ecosystem: Environmental > Terrestrial > Deep subsurface > Rock core/Sediment ...
AGACAGTGTGGGCACTTGTATTTTTTTCATATACCCCTATCTATACATGATTTGGTAGAATAGAACAAGCAGCAAGCTGAGTTGCAGGTGACAATTTATGGACGCTGCCCTGGACACGGTTTTTAGACTGTTATGACAGCTTAATCATTTAATAAATGTGGAATATATGTGAATATGGTACAATTTAACTTCAATTAAGCTTGGCAGCGCAATTTTTGATAGTTTATGAATATACACAGTATCCCGATTCCTCGCGATATAATTACGGTTAGTGTCAATATGATTGAGGGTGACATACTTTTAACTTGCACATATGCTCCAGATATCAATCCGAAGGAATATAAGAAGTTAAGCAAAGGGAAAACGGTTTATTCTTTCTGTTCAGAGTTACACAATCTAGATATACTGGGTTTCAAACTCTGTACAATCTTTCGGCTACAACGATTAAAAAAAATCTATGTACTTACGAAAGATGGTTCACCCCACTCCATGCAAATACCCTTAATGGTACAGGAAGCTGCCGAAGACACAGGATTTGATAAAAAAAATGTACAAAATTACTGTTTCGAAAAGGGAAAATTGTACAGTATCTCGGATCTTACCATTCGTAAAGCACGACACTATTCAGAAATCGAACGATTATTGCCATATTCAAAATTAGAAAAAGTAGTCGAAATTCTTCGAGGCAAAGATGGCTGTAAAAATGATAAAAAAGAGACATTTTTAACGGTTACTGAACATCTTAGAGAAGAAGTAAATGAGATTGAAGCTGCTATAAAAGCGAAGGACACCGATAATCTACTCGAGGAAATAGGTGATGTTTTATTTAACCTGGCATTAATGGCACAAATTGCAAAAGAGCAAGGTTCGTTCGAATTGACTACAGTGACTCACAGGGTTGCACAAAAGATGATAGACAAGCACCCCGATGTTTTCTCAAATAAAACATTAAAATATTAAGTGTTTTATCATTGTTGTGAATGTAATTAAAAGAAAGTACGATCCTATTCTTGCAAAGCAATTCATCGTAGGCGTCTTGATTGGTTCTTCAAGTGATCAACAAATCCTTAAGAAGTCCGGATTATCAAATCTTTTTAAGAAGTTTGGTATTGATTTTGAAATTTCTATTATATCATCTGACAGAAATCCTGAAAAACTTAGAAAATATTGTCTTAATAATAGCAAGCGCTTATCGCTAATTATTGCATTAGCTAGCGGTGTTCCGAATCTCCCTATTGTAGCTAAAAGTTGGTTGCCACATATTCCTGTAATATCAGTTCCAATTGAAGAAAATCCGGATTTTGTATTAGCCGCGATAACAACTCCTAAAAATATTCCAATTATTGTCGCTGGTTATGGGATTAAAGGAATTCAAAAAGCTGCTTATATTACAAGAGATCTTATCGAATTATGGAAAAAAAATGAACAATACGAAAAAGATTAAATTCCAGGCGGTTCTTTTTGATTTTGATTATACTCTCGCAGATACTTCCAGGGGGGCGATGGAAAGTATAAATTTTGCCTTAAATTCATTACATTTACCATCAGCTTCATATGATGCGATTTGTCAAACAATAGGAATGTCTTTAGCTGAGACTTACCATACGCTTTCAGGTAATAAACAATCACTACAAACTGATAAATTCATTCATTTTTTTAAGGAAAGAGCTGACCGAGTTATGGAAAAGCTATCTGTTTTATATGATCCTGTTCCTTCGGTTGTTAAAGATTTAAAAAAAAATGGATTATTGTTAGGAATTGTATCAACCAAATTTCATTATAGAATTGAAGCTATTTTAAAAAGAAACAAATTACTTGATAAATTTGATGTAATTATCGGCGGAGAAGATGTATCAAAACAAAAACCCGATCCTGAAGGATTACAACTTGCTATTAATACGTTGAGCGTGCCACCTTCCAATGTTTTATATGTCGGTGATAGTATTATTGATGCAGAAACAGCAGAAAAAGCCAATGTTCCCTTTGCGGCGGTCTTATCAGGGGTAACTAAAAGGAATGAATTCGATAAATATATCGTATATAGTGTGCATAAGGATCTTTATGAGCTGTTAAATTGGTTGAAATAAAAAATATACAATTATGAATTTAGAAAAAATTTTAAACAATCCAAGTTTATTAGTTAAAGAGTTAGAGAACTTTTTTTCAAAATATGATGCAACTGTGTTACATATTCAAGAGGGTGTACGCGATAATTTTGAACGTTTTCCAGCCCCAGGTGACGGGATATTACACTTCTTTACAATACATGCTCTTTTTAGTAACAAAGGAATTTTCGGTATTGAGGGAGATTATCTAGATGAAATTCACCCACGATTTTCATTCTTATATTCAAAATTAGCTTCCTATCTTAAGAAAAAAGGTATAAACACTATTGGTCCACATGCGCAATTTGCTCTTGCAATAATCCCATATGTAGATCCGAAAGGATCTGTTAAAAAAAGTCTTCCTAAATATATGCGAAAAAGCAGGGGTCAGACAATAATTGCAAGTAAAAATTTAATAAAAGGAAGTCCATATTATGCAAGTCTTATCAAGAACTACGGCTCTTTCGTTGGCATAGCAACCAACAATAATACTATTGTTGGTCCTGACGGCGGTCTTATTGCGGCCGCATGTAAAATTGCTTCTACTTTTGATAAGAAAATAAGTCTGCTGGAATTTGGTTCCGGCGGTGGTTCAACGACATTAGCAATAGCAAGAATAAATAAACTTGCCACGTATATTGGGAATGACTTTAGTCGGGAAATGGTTACTTATTTTAAAGAAAAAGTAATCCCAAAACTTAATAGTTATACTATTGAATCATCGATATTCCTTGGATCTTGCTTTGAAATGCCCTTGGAAGATAAAGTTGATCTTATTTCTGTCGGCGTTTATTATCAAGCACAACCATCTCTTTTTGAAAAACGTGGGAATAAATTAGTCCGTTGTCTGAATCCATCTGGAGTACTCATCGCTCAGTCAGGTATGATAGAAGATCGTTTTATTACAAATATACTTAGAAATACAGTTCCTCAACGTAATCAATGGCCGTGGTATAAACAGAGCTATTGTCTCAACAAATATTTTCGATATGTCTCAGAATACATTTTGGAACAAGAGATAGTTCTTGTCGCTACAAACAACTACAAAAAATATTGCCAGATTAGGAAGGTCTTTAACTTTAGAAAAAAAAATTAATATTCTTATTGATTTTTATTGGGCCTTTGCTTACTGTGAATCATAGCTTCCAACTTCTTCAACTCACCTCGAATATATAGTGAGTTAATTGGTGCGTTATTGAACAATAGAAATATTTACGTCTTTTCATACAAAACCTACAGATACTCTACCACCTCGCCCCAATCCAAAGTTCGAAAATCATCCCATCTTGTGGACTCGGTTTTAGGGCTTCAAGACAATGTAGAGTCTAGAAAGAGAGAATATCTAACACCTGACTAACAAATGAGACTTGAGTTGAAACTATGGCTCCCGTTTCGGCAGATACATCAACCGTCTTTTCAATAGTTACGGGAATAAAGCCTAAGAGTTTTTGATCAGAGATTCCATTGATTTCATAGATCGGAACACCATTTTGCTCACCAAGTGTTATAACCTGAGCCAACGTTGATGTCTCACCAGTCCGAAAGGAATTCACAACCGCGCTGCCTCCTAAACGGCTAACAATGTTTGCAACGAGAAGATTTTGCACTGCCTGATCTGGAAGCACCGTTACGGTTTTTTGTCCTGAAGGGGTATTGACTATAAGAGTATTTGTGGCAAGATCAATGGAAAGGGGAAATTGACTAACAGCCCCCGCATCACCTCGTTGTATTATAAATCTATTTGCTTCATCTGTTGCTATTTTTATCTGATTTGTTGCCAATCTCTCCTCGATCTTAAAGATGGCGTTATCCTCAAGCTCCACTTCAGTCCCATCTTCCTGCTCTGCTTTTATTACGACCCTGTCATCTCGGATTTCAAATCGGGTTTTCACACCTCCTGAGGTGATATCAATTCTTGTTCTTCCGTCTTTTGTCCTTGTGCGAATACGCTCCTCCTCACCGAGTCTTATTTCCGTTCTTTCCTCATCTTGTTTTGTTTCTGTTTCTGTGCGAATACCTGTCGTGGGATTTATGATCCTCGTTCGTGTTGGAACTATGTTTGAACCTCCAGATGAACCCGAAGCTCCTCCCGCTCTGCTTTCTTCACTTGTTGACTCAGAATTTCCAGATGATCCTGAACCTGAAGATCCGGAGTTTGAAGAACCCGATCCAGATCGGCTTTCACTTGAATCCGAGCTTCCACTCCCAGACGATCCGCTCCCCGAGCTTCCCGAACTGTTATCACTCCCTGAGGAACCACTTCCAGATGATCCGCCAGAATCATCGTCTCCTTTAGCGAGGAGTAATCCCAGCACATTATTGGATTGGGACTCCTGTTTTTGTAGAAAAGTTTTGCCGGTAAATAATACGGCAACAATAATTAATGAAGCTACAATTAAGAATTTTTTATTAGAAGCATTGTATGACTTTTTATTTCTCTTCTTTTTTCTCATCTGTTATTATCCTAATTGGAAATTAGATCAAAGTCAAGAGAGCGTTTAGTTCTCCGTAAATATCCGGCATGGACATATAGACTATGGACATGCGAAATATTACAAAAATCACTCTTGCTTGGGAACTTTACGAAGCAGGAGTACACAAACAGGATATTGCCAAGTGCTTAGAAGTGAATCGGGATACGGTTAGACTCTGGATTCAGGGAGTTTCCCGGTATGGTCTTCTCGGGTTTCTTGACCAATACACGAGAGCCAAAAAGGGCCCACGGAGAGGCAGACAAGTTGATCCGATACTGAAACGTTGGATATGGAAGATTCGAGAGCGGGAGATGCACTGCTGTGGACAGAAGATCGCCTACTTTCTGGAGCGTGAACATGGGGTTTCGGTATCTGTCCCAAAGATCTATGAGATCCTCAAAGAAAAGTGGGTAGTCAAAAGCAAATGGAAGAAGAATCAGGTACGAGGGTATCTGCCTGAGGTATCATCCCCACGGGAGGTTGTTGAGATGGATACGGTGGACTTTGGTGGACTATTTGCCTTTACCGGTATTGATATCTATACACGGGAAGTTGATGTTATGATGGCTCCAGAGCTTACTGCAGAACACGGATATCTGTTTCTCAAAAGAAGCATGCAGAGAAGATTTGATGGACACGTGCACTTAGTGCAAACGGATGGAGGACATGAATTTAAAAGCACCTTCAAACAACATGTGGGTGCCTACTGTGACCGACATCGTATTGCCAGACCATACAAGAAGAACGAACAGGCTCACATCGAGAGCTTTAACCGGAGTCTACGCAAAGAATGTCTGGGGTGGACAAAATATCGCCTACAAGAACAGGCACAATGCGAAGAACTTGTGGAAACGTTTCTTGATCGGTATCATTATCACAGACCACACATGGGTATCGGGATGAAACCACCATTATCAAGAGGCTAATGCCGGATATTTACGGAAACATATCGGAGAGCGGAGGGGTAAAATTAGAACATTTCCCTTGATAATAATTCCCCACATATTCAATCAGCGTGAACCAAGAATTTAGACTTCTGCAACAATCTCTATTTTTTATAGGCAAGTGGACGTTGGAACTCGTGCTATACTGAAATTGTATGGACATAGTCATAAAATTAACGGATCTATCTGATGAAGCAGATCAGATTGCTGAAAAACTCCCCGATTATTTTAACGAAGAAGGACTTAGGAAAATAAAAATTGCCACTCAAGAAGATATACTTTTTGGTGCATTTATTGGTGATCAAATGGTCGGTTTTGCAATTTACAAAGAACTCAATCCTGAGGCAATAGAGACAACCTGGCTCGGAGTCTTACCTGACTTTCATAATCAAAAAGTTGGGAGCCTACTTATGGAGAAAAGCCTCAAAGAGATGGCAAAAAGATATAAGGTTTGTGAAGTAAAGACATTATCTGAGATAAATCCTGACCCAGGATATGCAAGAACCCGAAACTTTTACAAGAAACTCGGATTTATTCCCCTTGAAACAATTCATCCCTACCCTGACTGGGGAGATGGCAGCCCCTGTCAAATCTTTGTCAAATGGTTGCGTAATTAAAGCGATACCTCCCCCAGCACAACGCTTCGCTTTAGTATCTCCGTTCACTCCGACCTAGACAAACCTTTTAGCTTCACTCAAATATATCAAACTATCACAATAGAGGAATAGACTCGGACTCTGCTATAATAAGTTATTACAAATTACTCAACAAGTAATATGAGATGTCCAAAATGTAAAAGAGGAATGAATGAAGGAATTCTTAAACCAAAGGGCTCAGGTATAACTCTTGAATGGGGAACTAAGATTAGCCTGCTTGGGTTTAGCATGAAGGACGGACAAGATGTTGTCACATATAAGTGTAAAAGGTGTGGATATCTTGAAACTTACGCAAAATAAACGGCTGTTTATAATAATTTCCAATATATTCAACCAGCCTAGACACGGTAAATAGATGACAACAAGTCTAGGAATGCGCTTGACACAACCGTCAATTCATCTGCTATAATGTCAATACAAAGACCTACTTTCCGAACTGTCACCGGACGGTGGCGTGCCTGGGACAACCAGGCTAGGAGGTAGGTCGCTTTATTTAAACTCCCAGCAATCTTTAATTTTCTTGTTAATAATCTTTCTATATACAGATGCATCGGTTTTTTCCTTATCGTAAGATCTGTGAATTGCACCGGCAACCATATCAGCCATTTGAATAAGAATATTGTTTTTTGAATCTACAAGTTGTAGGTTTTTTACAACTTTTTTTGCCGGTTGATTTAACTCCCGTCTTAAGTACGTTGTAATATTCCTTTTAAACAATCTGTCTCCACGACCATCAAGTCTTACTTTTGCATTTCTGATTGTTCCACGGTTATGTTCTAATAACAACTTAACAAAATAGTTGCAGAACGACTGCTGACTGTTAATAAGTTCATCACTCCTAATCAACTTTTTATCTACAACGATACAGCGAATGTCAAATTCGAATGGGCGAAGTATCTTCAAAAAACTCTCCCTAATGCTTCGTCTTGATTTGTTGAATTTAAATTCAACCGTATCAGGAAATTTTAATTTCCTTCTAAATTGTTTTAAAGCAACGGCAGACTTTTCGGCTTCTAGCTCGTCTTTGAATATAACACAGGCTATAACAAAGAAAGCCGAGGCACCTTTATTAATCTTGAATCCAGGATCTCCAGAATCATCAATAAAAATCAACATTTAGCAATTCTAGCAAAATCTTATCCTAATCTAGGGTTAAAAAGCATACGTGGATTCGGACTTCTGATATAATGTTTCTTATTAATAGTTATTATTATTTATGAAATGCTCAAAATGTAAAGGAGAAATGGAGGAAGGACTCATTACCACTGTTTTTTCTAAGTCAAAGCAACTATGGGGAACCAAATTAAAGATGTTTGGACTAGAAAATAGCCGCGAAGTAAGTAATTATCGTTGCAAAGCGTGTGGGTTTGTTGAAACATTTGTGAAATGATTCTCCTTGAAAAAATTTCCCACATATTCAGCCCTCTTTCGCTAAAGCTTCAGCGGACAAGCCAGCGTGGACACCTTAAATATCGGAACAGTCACTTTTGTAGTAATCTTTAAACAGCACCTCTTCTACAAGCGAGTTATTTTTCAATATTTCACCTATTGACTCAGCGAATGAACGCTTATCAAGTTCTATCTCAAGAGACTCAGGGATGGCTTCTGAGCTGATATTCTCCAACAATAATGGATCGTCATTATGTAACTGCTTATAACTTTCTAGTGCCTCATCACGTCTGACGTATCGCACTGAACTAATTCCAGGCGTATCTTCCAGTTGCATAATAAACGAACGGATATCTTGTTCCGGAGCATCAAGTTTGAAATAAGCAGTAATTTCAGCAGAAGAACCATAGACATCCTTAAAAAGTTTGAACTCCGTTATCCTTTTTTTAAACTCACTATTAAGATGTAATGGCGGCCATAACATTCCAGCCCTTTGATACATATTGTATGCACATAGTGGCTGGAGGCCAGAGTCTTGGGCTTTAAGTAAGTACGTTGTCGATTGATTGGATAGAATGCCAACGATTAAAAGAATCGCCAACACTGTGAATTGTATTTTATTCATCATAATAAAATTATACGTTAATTTAGGACTAAATAATTTCCTACATATTAACAAGCGTGGACTCGGTTTTTATTAAAAAAAACCTTTTGATATACTAAAACAAAGTGCTAAATGAATACTTCATCTTCCTTGGGATTGCGATCAATGGCATCGGGACAATCTATTATGTCAGAGACACTCTTAAAGGAAAAGTTAAACCGAATAAAGTCACTTTTCTTATGTGGTCAATCGCCGCATTGGTGACATTTTCCGCTCAAGTGGCGCAGGGAGTGGGAATGCAAACATTAGTCACTTTATCATTCTGCTTATTCCCGATCAGTATTTTTTTGGCGTCATTTTTCAATAGAAAGGCTTATTGGAAGATCAGTATTTTTGATTCGATATGTGGTCTGCTCTCACTAGTTGGCCTGATACTTTGGCAACTAACTGGAATCGGCAATGTTGCCATCCTTTTTAGTATTTTCGCTGAAGGCTGGGCCACCTTGCCCACGATAATTAAATCTTATACTCACCCAGAAACAGAACTGGCTTGGACCTATCTCGCCTCCGTAGTTGGAAGTGTCTTGGCATTACTAACCATAAAAAATTACACTTTTGCCAATTCGGCATTTGTATTATTCTATACATTGGAAATGTTTTTAGTTTTTGTTCTAGCTCAGTTTAAGCTTGGGAAAAAATTCCCTGGATAGCGCCGTTATTCTGGAAGTCGACTTCTTACATCTTGAGCAATACCTAAATTCGTTTCGGCGCTTGCGGATGCCGCTATTAGCGGTTGCTGCGCTTTCGCAAGACTGGCCGCTTGGGCTTGTTTTACTTGCTCACCGGTAACATCAACAAGAATACTTCCCGAGGTTTCACCAAATCTCGTAGTATAACCGTCACCTGTGGGTATACCGATATTTCGTCCTCCATTGCTATGATGCCAATATCCGGGGATACCTTGGCCGACATGTTCCACCATACCTCTCTTAGCACTCCCGATTGCCCTTTGAAGTTTAGTTGTTAGTTCATTATGGTCTTTATTATCACTCATTTGCAGTCCAATAAATCCTTCTGTCGTTGCCACGACATACGTTAACGCTGGTCTACCAGAATCGCCTTCAAAAAATCGTGCAGTACCGGAAATCGGTTCGGCAAAGAAAAATGTCGCGTGAGCTTGCTCTCCAATTTGTGCTCCAAATGGACCAACCCTACCAACTTCAGCACGCATGTCTGAAATAAAAGTGGCCATTTCACCGGTTAATCGCTCCCGTAAACGAGCTTCGTCCAGCAACGAAGAGTCCACAGCAGCAACAGCGGTTCTAACCTCTCCTGCTAATCCCACATTGTCTTCTGTCGATAAGCCCATATTGATAATGTTATATTATACACCAAACTAGCCTGGAGTCGGTTTTTGGATTTCTGCTATACTTTCCGCATGATTAAGCTCATTATTTTTGATTGGGATGATGTAATTACCATTGGAGCAATAAAAGGATATTTTGCTTGTTATCGTAAAGCGATTAACGGAGTTGGTGTCTCGCTATCTCCCGAGGAAGAAAAGAAACGAATCCTGGCAAAATGGGGGAAATCATTCAAAACAGAAATCGAAGAACTGCTTATAGAAAAACCAGAATTGGTTGATCAAGCCTGTGAGATTTATTACCAAGAATTTTGGGGAAATACTTTTGTTGATGCCTTGAAATTGGTTCCGGGGGTGAACGAGACTCTTCTGCAATTGAAAGATAAATATATTCTCGCTGTGGCCACTGGGAATGACCAAAGAATGTTGAAAGAAAGAATTATTCCTAAGTTTAATATCCCGTCAGTTTTTTCTCAAATAGTGACTTCTCATGACATTGCCGATCAGGAAAAAACCAAACCTCATCCATACATGTTGGAGTTAATTATGAAAAAGCAACATGTCACTCCTGCGGAAACGGTGATGGTTGGCGACGCGAAAACAGATGTGCTAATGGCAAGAAATGCCAAGGTTATTCCGATAGTGGTTCTCTCTGGTCATTTAAGTAGACTCGAAGCGGAAGAACTGGAAGTGAAAAACATTATCGATGACGCCACACAAATTGAGACCGCTCTTGCCGAAATAGATTCCACAAGCCAATAAACAGCTTCATAAAAATTTACGTGATATAATTCCTCTATGCCATATATTAAAAAGGAGACGAGGCCTGAAATCGACGAGTTAACTTCTCCGTTAATTAAACATCTACAATCCCTGCCCATCGAAGATCAGGATGGTTCACTTAATTACGCCGTTACAAAAATCATTAAGCATCTTTATCCCACTAGATACTTTCATCTCAATCGGGCACTGGGAGTATTATCAGCAATTGCTCATGAGCTTTACCGAAAAATAATCGGACCATACGAAGAAACCAAAATTACCGAAAATGGGGAGGTGGAATAAATTTACTCTAGAGGTGCTTCGGCCACTTTCGGTTTATCCTCGTCGGGCCACCACGTATATAATAAGTTGCTGTTATAGCATATATGCTATATAGTCCACCAGTATTATATCAGGAGCGAAGGAAACTCCAGAAGGGTGAATTCAGATGAATTGGCACTTCCTGGTATAATTTCTAAAATGAAATCGACACAGACTACTTTTTATATCGTTCGGCATGGGGAAACGGAATGGAATCTTGCCAAGCTACTGCAAGGACATAGTGATTCGCCGCTAACAGAGGTCGGGATCAATCAAGCCAAAGATTTGGCGAAGAAACTAAAAAGCGTTTCCTTTGATGCCGTATTTGCTTCGGATCTCCTTCGGGCTAAAAGGACGGCGGAAATAATTGCCCAAGAAAAGAAAATTATTATTAAAACAACGGCAGTTTTAAGAGAGAGAAGTTTTGGTCGATTTGAAGGAAAACCGCGAGAAATATTTCAAAAAGAACTACAACAATATTGGGAAGAGTATGAGAAGCTCCTAGATGAACAAAAGTCTCAATACAAGTTTCCCACCGAACCTGATATTGAGAGCGATGAAGAACTGATGTTAAGATTTATTCCTTTTATTAGAGAAATTGCCGTCGCTTATGCCGAAAAAACAGTCCTAATAGTAACTCATGGCGGCGTAATGAGATCTTTTCTGGTTCATTTGGGATACGGGACACCATCGGAACTGAGTTGGGGCACTGTAAAAAACTCCGGTTATATTAAATTGGAATCTGACGGGACTGATTTCTTCTTAAAGGAAGTCACTGATGTCGAAAAGAGACAGTAATTTGAAATTAATAATGTCTTATAGTATAATCAGGGTATGCCAAAAGACTTTATTCAGCCCTCCCCTGAAGATTTGTTAAAAGGAATGCTAGTAGCTCATTCCCCTGATGAGTTAAATGATATCGCTAAAGACATCGCTTATGGCGCTGCTGAGTTACTATTGAGAGACGAAATAGATTGCTTTGAACATAAGGAGGGATTTTTTGAAATGGCAGAACGCGTTTACGTCCAGAACGGAGAACCAAAGTTGGAAGATGTGGAATTAGGAATGCATGAAGCCACCTGTCAATCTCCAGTTTGTCAAAGAATTAGCCAAGTTTATTTTGATGATTTACGATCATCTACTCCTGACGACTCCGCCAGAATAGCCAAATTATTGGCGGATTTAAAAGTAGAATTAGTAACCGGAAAGCCAAGACCTGAGCTGGAGGGTGAACCCAGTGGGGTATACGATTCTGATACAGGCAAAGTATTGCCGATAGCCAAAGCAGTTGAGATAACTGATTTATGTGAGAGAGGAATTATCGGCGCTGACATTGCGTTATTGACTTATGTCGTTGCACATAGAGGCGTGAGAGTGGATATAAAGCAAGGATTACCTGGGACAGTAGTAGTAGGAGCGAGCTATTTTCTAGAAACGAATGGTATTTTCCAACCTGATAATCCATCGCTAATTGGTAAAGCGGCATCTATGGGCATCGATCCCAGAATCTTGCATGAGCTAGCATTCGCCAATGCCCCGGCATTGGATACTCAATGATATATTTCCTACGTGTTCATCCCGCCTTGACTTAGAAATATATTCATTATAGACTTTTCTTATGTATGAACTTGGAGTGATTGATGAAGTATCTACCGTTGACTTAGGACCACAGACTTCTGCCAACGTAATTTCTTCTGTCCAAGAATTATTATCGGCGCGAAGAACTCAAGCTTCAGTTTACGAGCGCACGGAAGTGGTAATGGCGGGAACACTTGATAGGCCAGGAGATCAAAAAGAACTTGATGAATTCGTGACAGGAAAAAGGCACGCACTAGAGGAAAAACTTAAAATTGCCACCGAACATTTTCCGACTCTAAATACCGACGCCATTGCCAATCTAGCGACAATAGACGGAGCAGAATATGGATCCAGACCAACAAGACTTGTTACTGACTGGGAGGAAAATCGCCAAAGAAAATTTGGAGGCAGTCCGTTTCGCCGGCACATGGCCAGGCTCGGCATTTCTCAAACAGAAGTCGACTTCATCAAGGCGGGACTCTTGGTATAATGAGCCATCGTGGATATTCAGAATATTTTCCTTATTCTATTTTCGGTCATTATTGGTGCTTTTATGATTGCCGATCTCGGCTACTTCAATAAAAAAGCCCATCGAATTTCGCCTCAGTCCGCCTTGATCCAATCAATTTTCTGGATTGCAGTGTCAATGGTGTTCGCTTTTCTCATCTTTCTCTTCATGGGAAAAAATATTGCCGCTGAGTTCATTAGCGCCTACGTTACTGAGAAAATCCTTTCTGTGGACAATCTGTTCGTCATTATGTTGATTTTTAACTTCTTTAAAATTGATGAGAAGTATCATCATCGCATTCTGTTTTGGGGAATTCTAGGCGCTATCGTGTTTCGAGGAATATTTATCGGTATCGGCGCCTTCGTTATTGCTCAGTTTCACTGGATTCTGTATGTCTTTGGTGCCATTATCATTTATACCGGAATTAAATTATTTTTTGATAAGAAGGAGGAGCACGTCGATTTTAATAAACATCGGGTGGTTAAATTAGCGACAAAATACCTGCCATTTTCCACTAATCATCATGATGGGAAATTTATGGTCAAGGAACATGGCAAAAGAATGTTTACAACACTGTTCCTCATTCTTTTGCTCATCGAAGTAACGGATATCGTTTTTGCTATTGACTCAATTCCGGCGGCTTTTGCGATCTCGCAAAAGCCGTTTGTCGTCTTCACTTCCAATATCTTTGCCGTAATGGGATTGCGGGCGCTTTTTTTTCTCCTTGAGAATATCGTTCACAAATTTCACCATCTCCAAAAAGGTCTATCTTTTGTGTTGATATTTATTGGTATCAAAATGTTACTGGGAATTATCGACTTCCATATCTCTTCCTTCACTTCCTTCGTAATCATTATGGCGGCTTTTGGTGCTTCCCTGCTCCTTTCCATCCTGTTCCCGAAGAAAATTTAGTAGTGGCTTACTCATCCAGTAATCTTTTCATTAGTTCCAATGTTCGGACAATCTTTTCGACTCCCACCTCATGTCCCGTTTGCATTGAGATCTCAGAATAACGCTGAATCAATCCGACTGCCCTGTCAATAATGTAAACTCTTACTGAGGCGAGTTCATACTCCTCCAGGTGATGAGCTGAGGAATAGCCTTCTAAAAGACTGTTACGTAAATTATGCCACTGCTCAATGGTCATATCGCTGTCGCTCCATAAGTGCAAAAGAAATATCCCTAAATCTTGGGTAACTGGACCTAAAGTCCGCCCTCCCCAGTCAATAAAATAAACCCTGTCATTTGACAATGACACATGTTCCGGTTTGAGATCGTTATGAATTAATGTCAGATCTGCCCGCTCAGGGAGTGGACTATCTTTTAATAAAGCGGCGATAAGAGGATCGATTGTTTTCATTTCCTCCTGTTGTGCGTCACTCAAAACCGCGGCATTAGGGGATCGCATTAAAGCCGGAAAGAAACCAAATTCGCCATAGGCAAGATCGTGTGAAGAAGGCTTACCAATAAAGCTTCTTGCTAATCTTTTTGCTCCCCAATTGCGATACCAGGCCGGTTCTATCGTTGGTACAAGATCATCGGGTCCCTGTGCATAGTCTGATAAGGCCCCGTGCATATTGGCCAGCGCCGCCCCAACGCGATGCATATTTCGCCCTGAAATCGTGGCATTAGCTAAAAATTGCCCTTGGGTTCGCTCCATAAGAAGCATCCGGCGATGACCGAAATCGGTATCAAGGGAAGCGCTCATCTGTCCGTTTTGCGTCAAAATAGTGTGAGGCGCCCCAAAATCACCGATTCGTCCCACTTCATTAAGATATGCGTATAAGCGCGCTTCACTCTCGACTCTGCTGTCAGTATTATGACCGTTGTCGTATATTTTAACTACTGTTGCCCCGCCAAAGTCGCAATCGGCGAAAAATACCAGACCCTCCGACCCGGAATTAACCTGATTCAATGAATTGATACTGCCAACGCCATACTCCGCTTCCATTCTTTGAGCTATCGCTAGCGGGGAAAGGGGCAATTTTAATGACTGTGCCGCCATCTCATATAACATCCGAATATTATACCAAATTGGCTATTCTATAGGCCTATAGGCTTGGTTGGGCCGACAGTCTAATCTTTGCTATAATTACGGCATGCCAAAGGTCTCAATTGTCATTCCGGTCTACAATGAAGAAAAATATCTCCCCAATTTTCTAAAGCTCCTCTTAAAGGAGTTAAAGAACATTCCTCAAATCATGAGCGTAATTATTATCAATGACGGCTCTATTGACAGCACTAAAGCGATCATCACTAAAGTTAAAAAAAGACATAAAAATATTTTTATGATTGATTCCAATATTAATAAAGGCAAAGGTTATTCAATGCGACTTGGCTTTATAAAAGCCCAGGAACTTAACAGCGATCGAGTGATTTTTATGGATGGCGATGGACAGCACGACCCGATTTCACTGAGGGAATTTCTCCTGGAGCTTGATCATTACCCAATCGTTTTTGGTTATCGAATTCTTAAAAAAGATGCCCCGATAATAAGAAAATTGGGCAATCAGATTTCCAATTTAATCATCAGAAATATTTTTAATATCAAAAGAAACGGCGATATTTTATGTGGCTACTTTGCAATAAGAAGCGACATTTATAATGAGATTGCCTGGTATTCAAATGACTATGGTGTAGAAGCAGAGATCTCAGCCATAATCGGCCGTAAAATGATACCATTTAAGGAGATTCTCGTGAAAACCATTTATCTGGACCAGAAAAAAGGGGTTAACCTGTTTCACGCATTACAAATTTTGTTGCGTATTCCCTATTTAAGCAGGGTTCACTCCTATTCATGAAGAAATCACTTTTACTCCTTGGAATCGTGTTTGCCGGAATTTATTTCATTCTCGCTTTAAAAAATCCGTACTCCAGCAGATCTCTAGTTCCAAATCTTGAACCTTATCCCGATACCCTTTTTTATTCAACTCCTGCGTGGAATTTTGCCCATGGGAAAGGTTTTGTCATGCAGGCGTTTGATTATCAAAGTAGAATCATTACCCCGCCGATATATAGCCTATATTTGATCCCTTTTTTTGCCGCGTTTAATGACGTCCGATCCTTTTATTTCGCTAATATCGCATTGGGATTTGGCTCACTTTTGCTGTTCCTGCTTTGCGCCTATAGACTGCTCTACCGGAAGATATCAGACCTCTTAATCATTGCCGTCATAGCGGTATTTTTTGTAACTAATTTTTATATTTACACACTGCCAACATTATTGATGGCAGAAAATATTACTCTTTTTATTTCATTGTGCGGTCTTTATCTTCTCATTACCCCATTAACTAAAAGGGGAGCGCTGTTAGCCGGTCTACTCGGAGTATCGATGAGCTTAATTAAATTTTCTAATGCTCCGTTAACGATCACTTTTTATTGCCTTTATGGATATCGTGTTTTCAAAAGCAAATCGAAGAAAAAAGTTATCTCATCGTTTTTACTTTCCACCGGTTTTGCCATCCTTGTTTTAGCCCTCTACCTATCAATGACTAAAATACTGGTGGGACATAAAAATCTTTCTGCAGGAATTAGTTTTTCACCCGAACATTTTACTTTGAATTTTATGCCGTATCTAAAAATACTGGTGGGACAACCCGAAAGATTTCTTTGGTTTCAAAATAACTTGATCAGTCCAGTGGTCGCCCTTGTTTCTTTAATAGGAATGGGAATCGGTTTATGGACGACAACATTAAGAAAGAATTCACTTTATTTACTTATCTATGGCCTAGGCACGCTAGTTTTTATGTCGTTTTTTTATCTTCGCGACATCAGATATATTCTTACTATCTATCCACTGATGCTGATCTTTGCTGGGGTTACTTTTATATTTGTCAAAAATAGATTTGGCACCGCGGCCACTATCGTGTTAATGATACTGGTTAC
>Ga0209542_10010584_pt1 | contig 16588 bp, 16 predicted proteins | sample RifCSPhighO2_01_FD_184028 | JGI IMG/M metagenome (GOLD analysis project Ga0209542, IMG submission 184028) | Soil microbial communities from Rifle, Colorado - Rifle CSP2_plank highO2_0.1 (SPAdes) (version 2) | ecosystem: Environmental > Terrestrial > Deep subsurface > Rock core/Sediment ...
ATTTTTTTGGGTGAGGACATTTTGGAAAAAGCCTTAGAGACCGGAGCTTTGGATGTCGAGGACAACATAGTTTACACCGTACCCGCCGATTTACATCGGGTAAAAGAAGAGTTGTCAAAGTCCCTAAAAATTGTTAATGCCGAACTGGTTTATCGGCCAAATAAAGAAACTATAGTCAAACTGTCACCACAGGATCTTGAAAAAGTGGAAAATTTTATTGAGACGATAGATTCTTTAGACGATGTTCAAATGGTCTACTGCAATGTTTGACCACTTAACCCGGGACCATTAAATAGGTGATATAATTGACGTTAATGTACAAATACTTTGTGTCAGGTTTTAAAAGGCTAGGTGTTTTCCCTCAAATTTTAATCTTGCCCCTGGTAATGGAACTGGCTAACCTGACAAATAATATCCTTATAACGGTACCCATCGTAATAATATTTACCGTCACGACGTTCGTCTTTACTAAGGCGGCCTTTTTATACCCCGAAAGTAATAACTACGACTGGATGCTTGGCTTTCGACAACTTTTCAAAAGGTCTTTTTTTCCGTTAGTTGTCATGTACGGTGTCTTAGTTCTTTTGGCCCTGCTCTCTTTTGTAGGACTGAACATCTTCGGAATTGATGCCGCGTCGGGTATAAAAACAGCCACTTTTTTTGTAACCCTGGCCGGTTTTGCCGTCAATGTCTTAGCTGTGTTTCACGCGGTTTATTTTGCCGTGGAGGATAAAGGTTTTTTTGAGTCTTATATTTTAAGCGCTAAAGAGTTTCGAAATCATGGAGCTTTTATGCTTCTTGCCGGTCTTTTGCTTCTTTTTCCCAGAATACTTCACCAGTTTTTTGATCCGGCCAAATTGCTTTATCCATTTTTTACATTGTTAATACTTTCCAGCGCCGTGGCTTATTATAAAGAGAAAATTAAAAACAATGGCAGGTAGGGGACAAGAAGGGGACAAGAATTTAGATTTTGGAATCTCTCTTATCAGGGTTTCCAGACCAAATAAAAGTAAACGAAGTGAAATGAAAGATGTGTGGTGTACTATTTGCGGAAGAAATTTGGTTTCAGTAACAACAGAGTTTGCGAAAAGACTCCACAACAGACCAGGCATATACACTGCTGCCTGTGATCTTTGTACTGGCAGGTCGCTTCCTCGAGAATAATCTGCTATCATAGCCTCATGCTAATTTTGGGAATTGATCCGGGAACCGCCCGTCTGGGTTTTGGTTTGGTTCAGACAGATGATCTCAAAATTAAATATATTGAGGCGGGTTGTCTGGAAACTAAAATGGAAACACCGATGCACGAGAGGCTTCTTTACCTCTACGAGGAGATGAACAAAATTTTTGTCAAACATAAGCCTGATGTTTTAGCCGTGGAGTCTTTATTTTTCGGAATTAACGCCAAAACTGCTATTGCGGTTGGGCAGGCGAGGGGAGTAATACTTTTGGCGGCTGCTAATAACAAAGTTAAAACTGTTGTTGAGTATCAGGGATTGTCGGTTAAGTTTGCTCTAACCGGTTTTGGCCGGTCAGACAAAAAACAGATGCAGGAAGCGGTTCGGAAACACCTTAAAATGAAGGCAATAGTTAAACCGGACGATGCTGCTGACGGACTGGCCATTGCCATTACCCATCACATTAAGTCAAACCCTAGTATTACTCCGAAGAGTAAGACTAAGCGTTTATGAGCAAGCGCAGAAAGTTTATTATTGCCACAATTGTTTTAACGTTGGGAATTGTAGCCATAAGGTACCCATTTTTACTGTGGCGATACCGAGTGGCCCTTTACGCTTTAATGGCGGGAGTTCTTTCTTTTTGGAGCCTCCTTGATCCCGATTTAAAAGGAATAAAACGATTGACTATTACCTCTCAACCGGTCTTTTTTGCCATTTCGGCGGCGATGGTTTTCCCCCTGTTACCGCCAATTTTTGAGAACTTTCTAATCTGGCCGATATCTTATGACACCGGTTTAATCATGGCATTTGGCCTGAGGCTTTTATACCTTGGCATATTTGCGGTCGGGTATTACGCCTCGCTTCTTTGCGGAAACATATTTAATGTAGCTTCGATAAGAACGATTCAGCTTCTTAGAGCGGCCCATTCTGTCGGGTTTATTTTGACCCTCTCCAGTGCCCTTTTACTTTACCTCATCATTGCTTCATTTCACTTGTCCAGTTTTTTTAATATATTTTTAATCTTCGCAATTACTTTTCCCTTAGTTTTGAGTAATCTTTGGGCGGTTAATTTGACAGAAACGATAGGGAAGCGGCATATAATATTATCACTCTTTATTGCCCTGGCGATTTCCCAGGTAGCCTGGGCCATATCTTTTTGGCCGCTCACCGTCACCGTCTTTGCCTTGTTTCTCACTGCGGTCTTTTACGTTCTGGTCGGGCTAACCCAGTATTATTTATCGGAAAAACTTTTTGCCGGAATCGTTCGCGAATTTATTATCGTTTCTATAATCATATTTTTATTGGTAATTATAAATGCTTCTTGGACTGGGTGAAAAAGGGGAGAGGGGAGTTTTCACGAGGATAACCAGAAGCCTATAGTTTTATAATATCAAACTATATCAACACAATTAACTATAAGCCGAAAAATACCCGAATGACATCAATATTTTAGCCTCATTGTGGATAACTTAGAGCATAATAAAGGGCCAAACTCTACTCCGTGGGGACAATGCTTTCTCGATTATTTACGCACAGTAATTGATGTTTGGATTAATATTATGCTCCAAACTCCATCGTATCCATAGATTGCGCCCTGTCTGTCGGAGGAGAAGGCCTTGCTTTTCTTACAAACAGCCAGAAAATATGGGAAAGTATAACATGTACCTAAAAGTTAATGCATCATATTATAAAGATTAACTAAACAAGGGTAACGGGTTCTCCCTCGGGAAGACAACACCAGTGAAAAAAATAAGCTGGCCGTTTCCACAGAATATGGACCGCTTAGCAGCCGGAGAACAAGGATTGCTTACGTCACAAAATGTATCTTTTGCGACGCATGTAGGGACGATCAGAGGAGGACGACATGTAACTGTAAATTTCAATTTTAGGTTTTGTTTACACTTCTTATTGTCCTCTACCGTCTTATTGTTATTGAATTATTTAGCATATTATTCTCCGAACCCATGTGAACTGCCATCCCCTACTATAGGCTTTGTATTTGATCTTAAATGCATAAAATGCTACCCTACTTAAGAATTTATGGCAGGGAAGACATTAAATGAGCTTATTTTAGATTTTTTGGAGTACTGTGAGATTGACAAGAATTTGGCTCCCGGAACGGTAACCAATTATGGGTACTACCTTCGAACTTTTCAGGAATTTATGGGTGAAAAAAATGAAGTGACCCCGGAGGTGGTTCGGGAGTATAGACTATATATATCGAGGAAGGAAAAAGCCCGTACAGGGCATTTGGCGCGGTCAACTCAGAACTATTTCCTAATTGCCATCAGAGCCTTTCTAAAGTACCTGGCCAGGATAAATTATAAGGCGATGCCGGCTGACCAAATCGAACTGGGCAAGATGTCGGATCGGGCGATTAAATTTTTGGACAAAGACCAACTGGGCCGGCTATTGAAAGCTCCGGACACCACAACAGATATGGGACTTCGGGATCGGGCTATATTGGAATTATTATTTTCCACAGGACTTCGGGTTTCTGAACTTTGTAAACTTGATGTTGATAAATTAAATTTGGAAAGTCGGGAATTTGGTGTCATTGGGAAAGGTGGTCATGCCCGGGTGGTTTTTTTGTCAGCCGAGGCTTGTGAGTGGGTGGGGAAATATTTAGCGACGCGAGGAGAGGACCATCTTCGCCCCCTTTTTATTAGGACAAAAGGATCAAAAATTGTGGATGGTTATGGGGAGAAGATGAGATTATCCCGTCGTAGTGTGGAACGGATGGTTGACAAGTATGTTCGCCTCGCTCGCCTTCCCGTCCAGGCCACGCCACATACTATAAGACATTCTTTTGCCACGGATTTGTTAATTAATGGGGCGGATTTACGCTCAGTTCAGGAAATGCTGGGGCACAAAAATGTTTCTACGACCCAGATCTACACCCATGTGACAAATAAACAGTTAAAAGAAATTCACGAGAAGTTTCATGGGAAATAAAAAAATATCGAAATTAAATCCCAAAATTAAATTTTCCACAACATTTTCGGAAACATGAGCTTTCGCGTTATTCCCCCGACGGGATTACCCAAGTGCCGTCGGCTCTTTTTTCGAGCTCTATTGTGTTGGCACCTTCTTTACCTGAAGCCATTTCCTGCCTTAGATTTTGAACAGTTGGGTCATTACTTGAGACATCGATTCTCTGATATCTATGACCTTCGTCACAAACAGCTTGCCTTTTTGGAGGGCAGGTATCAATAATTAATTTCGTCATGCCGCGAGACCTCCGAAGAGGAAGCGGCCACCGGATAACAGATTGTGTATAATTTTCTAAGGAGACAACCGGAAGCTGTACAGTTTCAACGACAGTATAGGCATTGTAGCCCGTTTGAACAGCTGTAATTATTCCCCAGACAGTTAGCGCTTTTAATGCCACGCCAAAGACTTTAAGGTAAATATCTCTGAGCTTTTCTTGATTTCGCATACGCATATTATATAACCTATAGTGTAAATTGTCAAGCTAAATATAGGTGGTTTTCTAAAATATAATTATAAATTTCAGGAGTTAAAAAATTGCCAATTTTTTTCTTAGTTTTTAATGCTTGCCGAATTTCGGTTGAACTGTAATCACGGCGGGGTAATTTCATCCCCGGAATCCAGAAAAACCCTGAAGGTAAGGTCGTTAATTCATAACCCGGTCGGGGGTAAACATAAAATTTCATTAGTTCTATTAATTTCTTAAAGCTTTTCCATTTATCGAAAGTTGCCACGGTGTCCGAGCCGCAGATCCAAAAATAATTATTTTCCGGATACAATCGCTTTAAATCTTTTATAGTATCAATTGTCCTCGTCTCCCCCACCCGTTTTAGATCAATATCTAAAACTTTCACCCGCCCACTTTCCCAAAACAATAACATTTGTAAACGGCAAGTCCCAGATGTCTCTATTTTTCTCCATGGGTGGCTTTTGGCTGGGATAATCCAAACTTCATCAATAAATTTAAGGCGTCTTAAAACCTCATCGATAAGAAGTTTATGACCTAAATGAGGGGGGTCAAATTTTCCTCCGTACAAGGCTATATTCATATAGTGTGTATATTACACTATTAGTTGAATATTATCAAGCCCTTTTCGCGGAATCGGTAGAGTTGGGCCGGGCGGTGTTGTCCCACGGACAACAGCTCATCAAGAGGTTCCAGAAGATTTAAAGAAGCCATTTTTTTTCGGAAATTACGTTTATCTAAGGGTCGACCTAAAACCATTTCATAGATTTGCTGAAGTTCAGTAAGGCGAAATTTTTCAGGAAGTAAATTAGCGGCAATATTGCTGTAGCCCAGTTTGCTTTTTATTCTTTCTACGGCGTAAGTAATTATTTTTTCATGATCAAAAGCCAGTGGCGGCAAAGTCTTAACAGGAAACCATTTTATGACATGTTTTCCATCATCAACATCGATTGCATTGTCCTGCGGGACTAAAGCGAGATAAGCCACCGACACTACCCGGCCTCTCGGATCACGGTCGAGATCACCAAAGGAATACAGTTGTTCTAAATACAAATTATTTTGATGACCTTTCTGGTCGATAACTCTTTTGGCCGCTTTATCTAAAGTTTCATTCATCTGCACAAAGCCGCCGGGAATGGCGAAAGACCCCTTGAAGGGGTCATCGCTTCTTCTGATAAGCAAGGTTGACAGTTGCTTGTTCCTGATCGAGAAAATCAGAACATCAACCGTAACGTATGGGTGTTCGAATTCAGTTTTGTCCATATAACACTATTATATTACTTTTACACCCGCTGCAACAAGCCTGTCAATGGCCCGCTGGTCATCACCCGGTTTTAAATTTAGAGCCGGGGTCAGATCACGAATTAAGGAGGTCCTGATTCCCCTTTTGGCAATATCAACGGCCGTGTCTCCGGCGCAATAGTCCAATAGCAAACCGTACACGATCGCATGCACATTGTCTCCCAGACTTAATAAATACTCAGCCAGGGTTCTGCCATCCAGGTCTTTTGCATTAATAGAGGTTAAATAATCCTGATAGTGTTCAGTTCCTTTGACAAATAAATGATCTTCAGAAACCTTAATTCTTGGATCAATTTCTGCTTTGGGTGTTCCCTCCAGACAATGGCGTCCGTATTTCTCAAAATGGGCTCCCATATTATGGGGGTGGGCTTCATAAGTAAAAATTATTTCGCCACCCTCTTGTCTGGCCTTTTCATTGATTTTATTAACCTTGGGAATAATTTTGTCCGCTCCTGGAGCTCCTAAAGCTCCGCCCGGAAAAAAGTCCGGTTGTAAATCAACGTTAATATAAACTTTTGTTTCATTCATGAGCAATTCACCACCTTTCTTTCATAATCAGAAATCATTTGTTGTGTTTTGGGAGAAATAATAGAGCGCTCTTTAGTTCTTCCCGCAATCTGCGTGTAGGATTCTTCGGCCCAATCTCGGGATGCCGTCAAACTCATCCTTTTGGCCACTATCCCCTTCTCTGGTCGCCATAACGGGACAAATAGATCACCGGATGGGTATTCTTCAGACTGAGCAATTATTCTTTGATGGTCGAAATTATTTAACGTTATATCACCGGGAAAGGAACCTTTGCCAAGAGAATCGGAGTGTTTCATTGTCGACCTTTCCAAATGGCGGGACAATTTAAAACCAGTGGAAGCGATGTTTCTCGTTTTATCTTTACCCATCAAGAGTTCGCCAGCGACATAGACAATGAATTGTTGCGGATCAAAACTAGCGGCGCGGATTTTGGTATCAATTTCGACCATTTCTTCCAAGGACTCAACATCAGAAATAGCAACTTTGTCTAAAACAGGATCAGAGAAACCCATTTCAGACTGGCGCTTTAAAGCATGGATCGCAAGTTGAGCGACGTTCCCGCTGTCCATTCGCATCCAGATAGGTTTATTTAAATAACGGTATTCCTTTTTGATTTCCAAAACTGTTTCTATACCGGTTAGGGTATTGTTAAGATCGACAACGGGGGCAATTCTTTCTAAAGGAGAAGTTAGGGCTTGAATAATAGCTTCTCGCTCAGTTTGTTTGTACGCTAAAAATCGATGGGCTAAAGTTCCGGAATCTTTTAGCTCAGGGTAGCAAGCGGCGGCGGCATCGTCGCTTGTGAGAAATAATCCTCCACCGATATACATCGCCGACGCTCCGATTAAATGAGTTTCTTCCGTGATCCCGCCCCGCATTCCAGCCTCGATAAAGCGGTTTTTGCCAATTAGTTGTGAAATTTCATGTGCTGTCGTGGCTACCAGAGTGGGATAAAATATCCGGTGCCAATCCGGCTCGAAATGAGCGGCTAATTCTCCCGGACCGGTAATTCTTAAAACAGGGTCGCCCGGTAAAACGGCGGTCCCTTCCGGAAGCCCGTCAATTTTTATGGGTAGAATACCCTGATGTTCTTTAATAACCCAATTCCATTTTTCGCGATTAAAATGTTTAACATTGGCTCGAGCATAAAACTCAACAGCAAAGTCAAGTTCAGTTTGAGAAATTGGTAAGGAAAAGATTTTATGAAGTTGGCGGGGAATCCCCGTCGTAATTAAATAATTATGAGGAGACTTGCGAAGCTGAAGGATGTAAGTTTCTTCAATTTTCCAGTCCTCTCCCTTTGCTTTATCCATTGTCCGGTTATAAGTGTCGGTTTGCAAAATTCGGTTTCGGCAGACAATCTGTTCCCGTAAGTAGTCCGGTAATTCCAAAAATTCTTTATAGTCTAGACTTTCGGGAAAACCAAAGTACCGCTCTTCTAATTCTCTTTTTAACATATAGTGTATTATATACACCTATGTAGGATATTGTCAAGAGGAAACTATATCGTGGAGATAAATGCAGATTTCCGCCATTGCCTTCTCGGCGTCATTTATAACTAAGGGAAGTGAACCGCAGCCTTTACGACAATCACCACAGGCATAAAGGCCTTTAATCTTTGTCATATGGCCTTGTGTCAATTTTAGGTAACCCTCTCTATCAAGAATTTGAGGAGACAGAAACTCTGAAGAAGGTTTAGTTCCCATTGCTTCATAAATGATATCAAAATTAGTCAGGGGATATTTTTCTAATTCAGTATTAAGAAGAACTTCAATTTTTTTGTTTTGGAGAACTTGAGATAGTAATTTCTGGTCAAGATCTTTCGGACCACGTTTATCAATAGTGACAATTTTGTTAGCGGTTTTAGCAAGGTAAAGAGAGTTTGTCAGACCATTACGTCCGGCACCAATAATTAAAACTGTTTTGCCGCCAGGTTTAGTCAGAAAAATGTTAGTATAATCTCGAGAATTTTGGTGTAGATGCCGGGGTTTAGCTCCACTGGCAATTAGAGCTGTTTTAGTAAGGAATATCTTCTTTTTGGAAAATATCTTAATATATCTTCCCGAAATTATTTTTTGGACTGAAACCCGCTTTAGATTTTTAGATTTGATCTTTTTTAAAAGTTTATTTAAGTAAGCCGGGCCTGAACCGGACCAGGAAATCTGATCCACTTTTCTTGCAAAATAAATTTGACTTTTTTGGGGATGACCTAAGATTAGATAATTTATTTTACGACAGGCGGCTAAGCGAGCTGCCGTTAATCCCGCCGGGCCAGCGCCGATAATAATGAGGTCATAGACCTCGATTTTTCTCATAAAGAGTTAAGGTTCTTTTTAAACCAAGATAATACGTTGGGGTTATACAGCTGGCAGCATGTTTGGGATTGGCAGTAATTTCTCGCAACATGTTGGTGAAACGTCCACTTGTGCTAGGGTGAACTGAAGCTTTCCGTTCCCCTTTAATATACCAACCCGGGCCATTACCATCCAGGCCTGAGCCAGTAACGCACCAATAATGTGCCCCACAAGCCCAGTCAAATAATCGAACTGAGCGAACGATAAAACCATTTTTTTTGATAGTTTTTCGGATGTAATCGGGAGTTAACAAATATACTCTAGGATGAATACCCATCTTTTTAAATTTAATCAATATTCGGTGAAGTTCTTCACCACTACCATACGCGTATTCAACTAACTGCTGTTGAGATTTATTAAGTTTTGCATGCGAAGAAGGGCAAACCTCAAAATAACACAAAGTAGGGTTGTCTTCATCCCATATTTTTAAGTCTAGGTCGCGATATTTTATAGTTAAGGTTTGAGATTGGGAAATAGCCTTTTCGGCTTCGTATTGTTTTGGAAAATAATTATGGGAAAGAGCTAGTTGCTCCAAAGCGGTCACTAAATTATTGAAGATAAGATTATCCTTTCCCGTAACTAGGTGAAGGTAGATTTCACCTTGTCGGTTTTCATATATAGCGCAATCAGCGCAGGTATACCAATTACACCGATCTGACGCATCGGTCAGTTGTGCCTGGATAATTTCTTTGGCATGCTTGACATTCTGTAATCTGGAAAGAACAATATTTAAGGCACTGTTATCCTTGATCATAGCAATATATTAACATTTAAACCTCTTTCGGTCAAATATTATAGGATATTTTTTCTCTTAGTTTAAGATATTTTTTGGTTAAATGAGGTGGTAATTGGGAACGGCGGAAGTCGTAGCCCAATCCCCTTTTTGATATAGTCAAAATAGGTGGGCTTTGGATTTGCTTAAAAACCGCTAAATGATAGAGTTGCCAAGTTTTTTCTAAATCGGTAAGCCATTCTTTAGTTGTCTTAAAATACTTTTTTCCTAAGTTTTTAATTATATCGTCCTGAATCGTATCTTCAATATTATACCGATATTCAACCCATTGCCTAAGAACTTGATCGTGATAAGGATAAATAATCGGATCACCAAGGCCTAGATTTACATCCTGTCTTACGGAGAGTTCGGCGCTGGGAACAAGTTTTTGGGTGCCGACTGGAATAAAATCCCCGGAGATTATTGGGGCAATCAGTTCCCAGGGAAAGATTTCTTTGCCTTCATCAATATTTATTTGAACGGCCAGTTCTGCCACTTGGGTTTTATAAAGATCGCCCAGAGGGCACAACGCCCCCCGTCCATCACCATCCAGGGTAAACCAACCAAACAAAATCTCCGTTTTATTGCCATTGCAGGTATAGACGGCGTGATTTAAAGTGGCCGCTACTCCGGCCAAGATATCCGCGCTTCTAATCCGTGCTTGCATATTTTCATCGGGGACACCCTCCAATTTTATTTTTTGCCGCAAAAGCTCAGCGATATCCTCGATGGGAATAACTTGGTAATTTATTTCTAAATTCTTAGCCACTTTAGCAGCTACCGATTTGGTCCAATCGGAGTTAAATTTAGACGGCATATTAATTCCGAACACGTGCTCGTGGCCAATCGCCTTAGTGCAAAGGTAAGCAACTAGAGCAGAATCGATCCCTCCTGAAAGACCGATAACTATGTTCTGTATATTTTTTGTATTCGCAAACTCTTTTATCCCTTGTATTAACGCTTCCCGAATTTCCCGTCTTTCCCCAACTTCATCCCTTTTAACTTCCCAGTTCTCAAATTTAATCGCTTGAGAATTTAGGTTTAAATTATAAAAAAATAAGCCCTCCTGCCACATTGGGGCTTCAAATAATTGGTTGCCGGCCGCGTCTAAAATAATCGATCTTCCGTCGAAACCAAACTCGTTTTTACCATTATTTTGCCAGCCAACATTGTTGATATAAACCAGTGGAATACGAAAACCTTTGTTCCAGAGTTGTTTCTGAATAAAATCAAGGTTTCTCCGTCTGGCTTCATCCTTTCGAAGGCCGTATGGAGAACTTGAGACGGCAATAATTATTTTTGCTCCTTTTAAGGCTAAAATTTCAGCGGGATTTAAAAGTTGGTTGTTATATCTATAATCTTTAATCCAAACGTCTTCGCAGATGACAACTCCAATTTTTATATTATTTATTGTGAAAGGAGTTAATAAATCTTCAATTGGTTTATCTATTTGCTGAGAATATTCTTTTAGAGAAACAAAATGCCGCTGGTCTTCAAATTCACGATATAGGGGTTCATGAGTTTTTATAGTATGCTCCAGAATACCATTGTGGGCTACAAAAGCCGCGTTAAATTTTTTCAACCGTCCATCGTTCCCGCTTTCATGGTAATCCGGTAAAACATTACCAAAGATTATTGTTATTCCTTTCGATAACTTAGCAATTTTTTGCGTATAAAAATCACAATCCCTGATATAAGCATCTTCTTCCCACAGATCTGAAAGTAAGTATCCGGGAATGGCCATTTCCGGAAAGATGACAAAATCACATTGAGCTTTCTTGGCTTTAGTGACAAAGCCTTTGATTTTTTCAAAATTAACTTCTGGTTGGCCAGGCACGACCTTCACCTGGCCAATGGCTATCTTAATAGTGTTCTCCATACACTAATTCTAGACCAGATTATAAAGCTTGTCAAGTTAATATGCAGGTATGCCTATAATTTCTTTATTACGATAACTCCGGTTAACAATGGCAAAGGAATCTGTCGGCCTTTTAGATTGTAAAAATCAAGCCTTCCAAGGATGTGTTCCGGATATTCTGGTTGTAAATAAGTGTAGGAGGTTACTACTTCGCATTTTTCTCCTGCATCGGCAATGGCATTTACGACAAAATCGGTATATTCTTTAAGGGGTTTATAAGCATATCTTTCCTTGACTTCATCAGTATAATGCGGCGCCCAGCTGTAATGAGCCGCTATCTCCAAGGCTTCAGCCTGCGTCATCTTGTCCGCTATAGGTTCTTTAAAACCCTTAAAATCATGGAGAAAGTTTTTAAGAAAATAAGCCGGGTCTATCTCCTCTTTTGTTAAAGCTTTTCCAATCTTCATAATTATTTTTTCTTCCGGATTTGGAGGCTGCATAAAGTCCCGAATGATATAAAGGCCTCCGGGCCTTAATAATCTGGCAAATGAGCCAAAAATTGTTTTAATGGTCTCCCCCATCTCATAATTATTTAAGAAACTGCAAAACTCATGGACAATCGAAGAAGTTATTATGGCGTCGAGACTTTCCGGAGAAAAAAAATTATTAATTTCTAAAACATTGGCTTTTAGCGGGATAATTTTACCGTGGGTAAGTTTTAAAGACCGGTCTTTGATCGCGGCTACCATGGCGTCCGACAGGTCTAAACCATAAACTTCAGCTTGAGGTAAAGCTTGAGCAATTGCTTCGGTTAATCCCCCGGCGCCCGCTCCGACGTCGGCAATTTTTAGGGAAGCGTTCCCTCTCAAGGGTTCTAAGGCTTGAAGAACCTGCCGTTTTTTATCATCTAAGGCGGCTTCCATTTGGCGCATGTATTCATCTTCCTCAAGTCCCCGGTCTAACGCTCCTTGGGATATACCATAAATTTGCTCCAGAAGACGCATCGCCTGTTTCATTTTGTTGACATCTCCTGCAGAGGAAAGCTTTGATTTTAGAATCTCATTAATAGTTCCGCAAGCTGACTTGGCTTCCTCGTTAAAGGTAAAATCAATATCAACACTCTGTTGACCGGCCATCTTTCCGATCTCGGCTGTGACTCCCTGCGTTACAATTGAAGGCTTTAAAGTTGTTTCCCAAGAAAGAGTGCTCAAGTAATTATCAATAACTTTGATTTTGACTTTGTCTATCGCCCCGTTACTTTCCAAAGTGTGCATTAACTTAACAAAGTTTACAACTGGGGCAAGCTTAGCGCTTTGAAATAATAATTTCGCCTGGTTTTCAACTAAAAATTGGGATGTTGCTCTTTCGGCATACCAAAACTCACTGGCCTTAAGGAGATTATAAAATTCCTCAAATATTGAAGGTTCAAGACTGTCAATCAGTCCCTTAATTACTTCCAAATCACGATTTTCCCGGAGCTTGCCCAGTCTTAAAGCGAGTTGGAGGCGACGTCCTATTTGCTCACCCTCCAAATTATAAATGTGTTCCCAAGAAAGATTATTTTTAATAACGTCAGCGATAAGATTTCTAGTTTCAACAAATTTTGCATGAAGTTCTTCGGTGTAAAGATTATCCCGGACGGCGGCGGTGTCAATGACATTTATAAGAAAAAACGCGGAAGAGATAGTTTCGGGATTTATTTTTTTCTTTTTTACCCAGTCGGTAAAGTTTTGGAAAGCCAAAACGGTGATTTCTCCCCGAAGATATTGACCGATAAGACCGTGATGGCGTATCAATTGGAGAGATGTTTCATCTTTTAGCCAGCCCTCTTTTTCTAAAATTTTGGCAGCCGCCTGATTATGTACATTAGGGTCAATCCCCCATTTTTTAATCCAGTTCCCCCGGGTGGTCCGGTCGCCTCCCTTGGCAAAATCCAAATAAAGAATAATCTGATTTAGAAATTGGGGTCCAAAACACTTTTTAACCTTCTGGTACTCGTTTAATAAATAATTAAAGGATGACCGGTTTAAACCAAAAGTATTAGTCTTCCGGGTCAGGCCGGCCAATTTTTGACCGATTGCCCGGTCGACTGCTTTGTCATATAGTTCCCAATCGACCCCGGGTAAGCCAGGAAGAGATCGGGCGTAATCACCGGAACGATAAAGGTCGCCCGGTTCGGGTTGAATAAAGGCCTCAAGGATGGGAAAGATTTCAGCAAGTTTTTGGGCTAAGGGTGACTCCGTGCCGTCCAGAAAGGTATCAAGTAAAATCCAATCCGAGGTGAGATTAAGAATAAAATCATTTTGGAATTTTTTATTGGATTTTTTAAGATAATTTTTGGCCTTCTTTTCTCTGCTTGCGCATTCTTTAACTGTATCTTCACTATTGCCCTTATTTCTAAGAAGAATTCTTTCAATCTGGTACGACCCGATATTCTGCCACTTACACTTTCTCCGAAGCTCTCGGGCTAGTTGCCTTAGGTTTGTTTCAATCATAAAGAATTATATCATAACCTATAGTTTGGCCTTAGAATATTGATTTATTATTGTTACATTCGACGGGGTCTTTGGTTCATAACAGTATCATGGTTGAGGTCAAAGAAGCCCATATTGGTCGGGATTTAGGCTTGGGGTTTGACGAAAAGTCATATACTCCGCAAGGGGTTAAATATGATTCAGGTGAATCTCCGCTAGACAGGGTTAGTATGGTTAATGCTGATTCAGTTAACCAAGCTGACCGCCTTAAGATGCGCAAAAAACTGTAGCTTGGCTTCGGGAAGAAATAACTCATTTAGATCCGGAAAAGGATTTGGTTAAAAGCCTTGAGAATTTATTTGTCTCGGCAGCCTTAAAAGGCGGCACTTCACAAGATTTTCTTGTGAATCTGCCCATTGATGAATCATCCCAGATGAATGGTTTTAATTGGAAAATAGGTAAGGTTTTCCGCCCCCAGTGGGGGTTGCACGGTGTTGCCGGGCTTACATGGACCTTCCATGCCCTTTCTGACCTTTGGCAATTAAAAATAGACCCTAACCTTGTCTCACGGGTTCAGGGAGGAATTTTTGAAGTTCTTGATGATGCCATTGCGGTAATCGACCGCCAGAATTCCAAGGATTCGGAATTGACAACAAAAGAAAAAGAAATAATTGAGATTAGAGATAAACTCCAACTCGAAATTAAATCACAAAGTTAACTACTTCGGTAATGGCATCCGGCGGAGATTTTATTTTCCCAGGCGGCTTCGGCCGTCAGTTGGGCCACTAAGGCAATATTTCTCAAAGTTACCAATTGGTCACTGATTGGTCCATCATGATATAAATCATTTTCGATTGTCCTTTCAATGCCACTTATAGTCCTCCGGGCATTTTTTAATCCATCATAATCTCTAACTAATCCGACTTCCGTCCACATGATACTACGGATTATATCCAAATACATCTGGATAACGCCCGCGTCAACCGGCTTTCGGGAGTGGTACGTCCAGGATTTTATCTCATCATTTTTGGGCATCCCCGTCGTTTTTATTCCGGCTACGATTTGTCTTGCCACAATCTCGCCCCAGATGCCACCTGCTACCAGGGAATTGCTGGCCAGACGATTAGCTCCATGGATACCGCCATTGGTGGCGGTTTCTCCGGCAGCCCAGAGATTTTTCAGGGTGGTGGCTCCGGTTTCGGCATCGGTCCAGATTCCACCGCACATAAAATGGGCCGCTGGGGCGACAGGAATATTATCTTTGGTAATATCTACTCCATATTTCAGACATTCTGTGTAAATCATCGGAAAATGTTCCAGTATTTTGTCCCGGGTCATGTAGGAATGCAGGTTAAGATACATATGTGGCATATCGTTTTTAATCATCATATCGCGCAAAGCCCGGGAGACGATGTCCCGCGTTGCCCGACTGCCTCTTTCGTCATAATCTTTCATAAATTCTCGTCCTTTTTGGTCAACCAACTCTCCCCCTTCGCCACGGGCGGCTTCAGTAATAAGAAGACTTGGAGCTCCAGAAATTGCTAAAGTTGTTGGATGGAATTGGACATACTCCAAATTGTCAACCGCTACTCCAGCTCGGTGGGCCATCGCCACTCCGTCCCCGGTCGCCCCTTCAGGATTGGAAGTTCTTTTGAAAATTTGCCCCGCTCCTCCGGTAGCTAGAATCGTGTGTTTGGCTAAAGCCTTGGTTATTTCTCCGGTCTTTTTATTTAATAAATACGCCCCGGCGCAAAAGTTCGGTTCATAAGAAGCTTGGAAATCCGTACTGTGATGCCAGCTTGTTAATAAATCGACCGCGGTCATGTCCGTAAGGATGTGGATACGGGGATTGTCTACCACCTTTTTAAGGAGGGCCAGCTCAATGGCCTTCCCGGTTTCGTCGGCAACATGCCAGGTGCGAAAAGCGTCGTGGCCTCCCTCCCTTGTCTGATCCGAAGCAAACTGAACTCCAACCTCGCGAACTAAATAATCAATATATGGCTCTGCTTGTTGAGAAAGAATTTCGACGGCTCTTTTACCACATCGGCCTGCCCCGGCCGTAAGAGTATTTTTTGACAGTAGATCGGGAGAATCGTCAGATCTACCAATACCATTTATTCCCCCCTGAGCCTTGACCGTGTTCGTGTCTTTCGGATCGTGGGACTTAGTGACAATTGTGACCTCAATCCCCTGCGCCCCTAAATTATCCGCGGCGGTTAAGCCAGCTATTCCCGTTCCAATAATTAATACTGGTGTTTGAATAATATTTTCTTTCATATCTCAAGCATTTGCCTGACCGATTTCTCAGCTTTACGCCTGATTTCCTCGGAGACAGTTATTTCATATCGGTCTTCAACAATGGCCGTATATACATCTTCCATGGTAGCTGTTTTCATAAATTTACATCGTTGATTACACATGCGGATTAAAGTGTCTCCTAACTCAGGTCTTTGGGCTAAGGCGTTATCAGCTAAGGAGCATTCAGTCATCATGGCAATTCGTTGTCCAGGTCGTGCTTCTTTAATTGTTTTTAACATTTCGGATGTACTTCCCGATTTACCCCCATTTTTAAACACCTCGTCTAAAGTGTCTGGAGGGCATTCGGGGTGCGCTATTATTAAAGCATCGGGAAAAGTCGAAATTATTTGTCGAACATTTTCAGGCC
>Ga0209542_10010586_pt1 | contig 16587 bp, 19 predicted proteins | sample RifCSPhighO2_01_FD_184028 | JGI IMG/M metagenome (GOLD analysis project Ga0209542, IMG submission 184028) | Soil microbial communities from Rifle, Colorado - Rifle CSP2_plank highO2_0.1 (SPAdes) (version 2) | ecosystem: Environmental > Terrestrial > Deep subsurface > Rock core/Sediment ...
AAATCCAAGACTTGGATAAAATCTTTATCGCGAGTACGTCTCAGTCCTCGGCCGAGTTGCTGCATAAACACAGTTTTAGATTCTGTAGTACGAAGAAAAACAATTTGGTTTGCGTCCAGGATATCAATACCTTCATTGAACATGTCCACAGTAAGTAGTGTATCCAAGCTACCCTCTCGAAATCGTTTAATATATTCGTCCTGCTCCCATTTTGGAAGTTTCGAGTGAAGCGGGGCAGCTCTATCAAAATATTGAGCCATTTCCTCGGTGTGCTCAATTGACCGACAAAAAATAATTCGCTTTGGATTTTCAAGTTCTTCAGCATGTTCGTTAATGTTTCGAACAATTTCCTCATTACGTTTTGGGACAAATAAAGTGCGGTCAAGCTGTTTAACGCTCAACTTTTTACCAGCTAGTTGTCTTAAAGCAGCTTGTAGATCTATATCCTCGGTCATGACTCTGTAATCTATCTCTGCAAGAAGGCCTCTGCCAATCGCCTCTTCTAGGGGCAAACGATAAATCTCTTCACCAAAGATGTCACGTATATCTCTCAGGTCAGCACGGTCTGGAGTGGCGGTGATGCCCAGCATAAATTCCGGTTGAAAGTGACGAAGAGTCGGTTCATAAGTATCCGCTTTACTATGATGACTCTCGTCTACGACTATGTAATCAAATTCATCAGGCTTAAAAGCCACATGCCATTTGCGCATCGCTTGAAATGAAGCAAACAGAACAGTTACTTCGTGCAGATCTTTTTCGCCCTCACCGGTGAAGTTGCCATAAGTGTGATCGGGTCCTATTATGGACTCAAAACGCTCGCGAGCTTGATCTAGGATGTCATTTTGGTCACAAAAGAAGGCGATCCGAGCATCTGGCTTTTCTTCTAAAAAACGACGTACGTCTGCGGCAGCAACTGTTGTTTTGCCAAGACCTGTGGCCATATGCACAAGTCCAGCAGCCCGTCCAGCTTCTCGAGCTTCTTGAATAGCGTCTAGTGCTTCAGCTTGCTCAATTTTAGGATCAAGTTCAGGATGTTCGGTGAGGATATCAAAAAGAAGCCTAGCCGTATCTTCTGAGGCCATAGTTTCAAGTTGATCAAGGCTAACAGCAGCATAGGTTGAAAAGTTGCCGACAACTTGCGCTCTTGAATGCTGTTGGATCACTTCACCGCTAGGATCAGTCTCACTTCCTACCATTGCAATATTAAATCATAATTCAGCTTTTTTTGCTAGAGTTCTGGAGTACGAAGAAAGATAGAATTTACTTAGATTGGATTGGAGGGCCACAGTCAGTACTGTTGCAACTATCCTGGAGTTTATTCAGACAGAAATAGTCTTTAGTTTTACTAAATAAGTGATATATGGTATTGTACTGTTAAGAAATTATGAGTAGGGCAAAACCTGAACCGGGTGGAGAGATATTAAAGTCGCCTCTTACTGGTGAAGTGGCAGAACTGTTAGGTATGCCGACTGAAGCAATCGCTGGTTGGGATATAAATCGAATACGAGAAGATGGCGCGATTGACGCTAACATACCGCTTGACCAAATGGACGTTGCAGGTGTACCGACTGATCCAAAAAATGTTAAACGATTAGTTGCTCTTTTTGATGAAAGAGCGGCAGAAGTTGGTGGTACTGGACAAAGAGATCCAATAGTTATAGGTCATGTGCCAGGTGATGGCTTGTATGTATTAGATGGCTTTCACCGCCATGAAACCCAAGTTTTACGTGGGGTCACGCATCTCCATTCCACCGTAGAGCCAAACTTGACGTATGACCAGGTAGTTCAGCGAAGGCTAGAATATGCTAATACTCACCCAGAGATTGAATTTGCTCGTCAAGTTGATTGGGTGCAAAGTGCGTGGGAAAGAACACCCTGGAGTGACACAATACCAAGCGTATTAACTGCTTTTAGAGCGCATCAAGATGACTATGCTGAAGAAGAAACTGATGACGTAGCGTTGATAGATAGCTTGGAAGATGACGTCTATGAACAGATTCGTAATTGGGTGGCTACTCAGAGTCGGGCATGGAATCTTACGCCTAGACAAATTCGCGAAAATTTGGCAAAAGTTGAAATGTTCGACAAAGAACTTTTACCTTTGGTTTATAAAGGGCCAGGCCAGCCACCCACTGGTAGAATAGGTCTAAGGCATGTTGAAGTTATTACTGGAACATATGCAGGCGAATCAGATATTCAGCAAGCAGTCGTTGGAATAGTCGTAAAAGAAGGACTAAACGCAGGCCAAACTGCAAGTATGATACGTCAGATTGAAGATAGTGCTCCTATTACGCCTGCTGATATACGCAAAGCCGCTAAGAAAATAGACTTCGTTGGACTTAAAGGAAGTAAGGAACAGGCACGACGGCCGGGATTTGGTTTTGTCAGTTCTGGGCGGGTTGCAGTAAGAGCTGAGGTTGAAATTGAGCCAACTGTTAGTGAGATGTTAAGTGATATGCGCAATCGATTGCCAGAAATAAAAGCAGATGCTAAAGAAGGTAAATGGGGTGCGACCTAAATTAAGGGCATTGTTAGGACACTACCACTCAGATAATGCCTTTCTCTACCGCTAACTGTAACGCAGACTTGTAGCCGAGGCAACGCCTCGGCTTGTTATTTATCTTGGAGATGAAGGCATCAATCTGAGCCTGACTAAAACGGCTCACGTCACAGCCTTTCGGTACGTATCGCCTGACCATCTTGTTGCCGTTCTCAACACCACCTTTCTGGTAGCTGCTATATGGATCACAGAAGAATACATCAGCGCCAGTGGCAGCACTAATGTCCTCATGCTGCTTGTTCTCGATGCCATTGTCGAGGCTAAGGGTATGACTTAGCTTACCTGCCAGCATAGTAGTGGTCGCTTGTGCGAACGACTGTGGTTTGAGGTTCGGTATGAGCCTGGCTCCAAGCAGCTTTGTCTGGCGTTCGCTTACCACCGCCAGAGCAGCTTTACTGTGTGTCCGCTTGCCGCTGACGACGGTATCTCCTTCCCAGTCACCAGCCCGTGTCCGTGAGGCCACAATAGCTGGCCGTTCCTCTATGCCTACTCTGTTAGGGATCATGACACGCTCCGTCTTTTTATCTCCCCGTGGTTTTGGCTTGTACTGCCTGGAAAGCAAGTACTGGCAGTACGGTTGACCGCGGGAACTGTAGAGCCAGGCGTAGATCTGTGGCGTACAGACATATGGCAGTGCAGTTTGTTCATGCTTTAGATGTCCGGAAATGGCATCCGGGCTCCAGTCGTCTTTCTCCAGCTTCTCAATGATGAACGCTCGCAGTTTTGGATGCTGCTCAATCTTCTGCCACTGGTAGCGACGGGACCGACGGCTAACCCGTGATTTCTGCTTGGCTTTCAGTGGATCGTAGACACCCAATACGCTATTAACTCGTATCTCGTAATTAATGGTGTTGGGGCTTCTCCTCAAAGCTTCGGCTATCTCTCGCTGGCTACAGTTCCTCTTCAGTAGGATGGCTATCTCACTCCGCTCCGCATTACTTAACCCTGTAAATCTTTTCTGCTTTTCCATGCCCTAACTGTATCTGAGCTGTTAGAGGGAGTGTCCTACTATATTCCTTAATTTTCGTGAAACTTCAACAGTACACCCCTTTAGTGCAATGGACGGAAGGCACGCTGTTCAAAGAAGAGTATTAGCTGCCCAGCGACGAGAGGCTGAGGCTGTGGATGCACAATTATCTCAGCAGCAAGAATCCAAGAGACTGGCTGACCTACGAGAAGCTCAATTATTGACCCAGGAGGCATTTGAAATTTTGCCTGATGTGGCACGTGCAGCTGCTTCAGAAGCAGTACCTTCAAATGCCGATTGGCTATATATAGACAGGTCAAGAAATATTAGGCAGCCGGCACTTGGTTTAGATCGGGATGCTTCGGATCAACCCAAGAGTCGATTTTGGGTATTGGGTACAGGTACCAAGGTAAGGTTGAATGGAATGGCTGTAAGCATTGATGAAGGCGTTGACCCGTCATCTGTTCCTGGCTTTTGGAGCGGATATGTTTTGGGCGATACCGGCACCCTATACTTGTGTCGTCCGCATCCGGGTGAGCCTTCAAACCTAACAGGGGCTGAAGCCACTGTTCTTACGCCAGAATCAGCAGTCTTTCAGGATGTGGCAACGGCTACAAGGCTGCAAGAAGCAGTAATTGAGTTTGCAGAAACCAATAATCTAGAAAACACTATATTTTCTTAACTTATCTATAATCTACAGACATAACACTGCTGGCTCAGATTGTTATATAATTAATGTGCCGTGTTCGATAAAATAAAAAACTCATATAAACATCCCTACTTACAGCAGCTTCGCGATATGCGTGCCTTGGGGCTGGTTGGCTTTGGCGTTATTGCCATTATGGTCACTTGGAGTGGAATCAAGACTGTACAGACTAATTATGTCCTACAAAAGAAGATATCTACACTTGAGCAGCAAAATCAAGTTCACAAATTGCAAAACGACAACCTAGCATTACAAAATGACTATCTCAAAACCAATCAATTCTTGGAGCTTGCGGCCAGGCAAGACTTTGGTTTGGGAGCACCGGGTGAAAAAGTGCTATTGGTGCCAAAAAGTGTAGCCCTGGCTCATACGGTTCAGCTTGAGCAAACCAAAACCAAATCGGCTAAAACAATAACTGATAATCGCTCAACCTATCAACGCAACTGGCAAGCCTGGATTAACTTCTTTCTACACCGACCAAGTGATAATTAACTCTGTAGTGCTTGGCGCTTTAGTCGCTCGGCCTCCTGCCTTATCCTATTAGCTTCCTGTATCTGTTGATTGGCTTGATCGGCCATCTGTTGCTTGAGCCGTTGGGCCTCACGCTCCTTGACCGCAGCCTGCTGCTTTAATGCCTCGGCATCGTGTCGTAAATCACTTACTTGTGCCATCCCGTACCTCCTACTTATTAATAACCACTTATAGTTTAAGAGAATAAGTAGGTTATTTCAGTGAGATACATCACGTAATATGACAAGAAACTTTTCAAAGACCAAAGTTCTAAAAAAGTCCCACTAGCTGAGCAATGCACCACCGTCCACTACTATTTGCTCGCCGGTCATATAGCTAGACATGTCTGAGGCTAGAAATAACGCTACCATACCGATTTCATCTGGCTCGCCCATACGGTGCATCGGGATTTTAGCCATAAATGCTTTGGTTTGGGCTGCCATTTGTTCGGCCGATGCTCCCTGGCTCATGGCTGCAACTCCTGGGGTTGCTATGCCGCCCGGTGCAACGGCATTAACCCAAATATTGTGCTCGGCCAGCTCAAGCGCTGAATTCTTGGTAAAGCCCCACATACCATGCTTAGATGCATCATAATGAGCCAACCCAACCATAGATGGATGCAAGGCATCAATAGACGTGATGTTAATGATTTTGCCTCCACCTTTTTGCTTCATGATTTCCGCTGCGTACTTGGTAGTTAAGAACACGCTTCGCAGATTTACATGCATTACCTTCTCAAACTGCTCCTCGGTCATCTGGGCGACCGGTACGGGCGGGTAAATGCCGGCATTGTTGACCAAGATATCAACTGTGCCAAATTTTTGCTGGCAAGTAGCAATCATGCTCTCTACATCTGCCTCGCTTGAGACATCGGTTTTGATTGTGTCGGCGGTCCAACCCTTGGACGTGAGTTCTGCGGCGGTCTTTTGGCCTGTGGCTTCATCCATGTCGGCAATCAACACTTTTGCACCAGCCTCAGCCAGGCGATAGGCAATGCCTTGGCCAATGCCTTTGGCGCCACCGGTCACAATGGCTACCTTGCCTGACAAATTTAATAACTCTTGTAATTGCTTCATACGACTCCTTATTTAAGTTTTGGCTTACTTAGCTCTCTTTCTATCTTACCGTCTTTCATAAACAGTATACGTTTGGTGCGCTTGGCAACTTCTGGGTTATGCGTAACGATAATAAAAGTTTGGCCGGCCTTGTTTAGTTTGATAACCAAGTTCATGATTTCTATGGTCATTTTGGAATCCAGTTCACCGGTTAACTCATCAGCAAAAATGATAGAAGGGTGATTGACTATGGAGCGAGCAATGGCCACTCGCTGTTGCTGCCCACCAGAAAGCTCATTTGGTTTGTGATGAATGCGATTGCCTAATCCAACCTGCACAAGTGCTTCCTTGGCCATTTGCTTACGACGAGCCAAGTTAACTCCAGCATATCTAAGCGGCAACATAACATTTTCGAGGGCAGTCAGAGTTGGTACCAAATTAAATGATTGAAAAACAAAGCCCAGTTCTCTTGATCTGATATTGGGTAACTCGCGGCGTTTAATAGCTGTGATATTTTTGCCCTTGATAAATATTTGTCCAGTCGTTGGTTCGTCTAGCAGGCCAAGCATATTAAGCAGAGTTGATTTGCCGCTGCCAGAGGGCCCCATAATAGCCACTAGATCGCCTTGCTCAATTGATAAGCTAACACCGTTGAGAGCATGAACTACCACTCCTCTACCGCGCTTCTTTTTTAAGAACTTACCAGTGATGACGGCGTAACTTTGCTCAAATTCCTCCTTTTCAAAATGCTCCTGAGCCTTGTTGAGCAATTCCTCCTCAACCTGTATTCGGCCTTTGTCATTTTTTTCACTAGCCGCCTCGTATTTTTTTTGTAATCTTTGGATAGCTTTTTGGGCTTTTTTAGCATTTTTGTGGTTGCCGAGAATAAAGGTTTTGTTGAGGTTTATTAGCTTTAAGATCGTTTCCGCCATGGCTAACCCTCCCTCAAAGCTTTAACAATGTTAACTTTTACGGCGTAGTAAGCCGGATAAATACCAGCGATAATACCCAAAATTACCGAAAAGGCGATGGCAAAAATAGATATTCTCGAGGTCAACAAAAAGATAATGTTGCCGCTGTTTTCCATAGCATTATTTATGATCATCACGGTTAGTGCGCCTAACCCCCAGCCAATCAACCCACCAATAAGTCCTATCAGCCCGGCTTCAGTCAGGTATTCTTTCATGATATTGCGGGTTTTGGCGCCAACAGCCTTTTTGATACCAATTTCTCGGATTCGTTCAGAAATAGACATAGTCATGGTGTTAATAATTGACAATCCACCTACCAGTAACGAGATAAGAGCAATTCCAAACAAGATAGCGTTAAATATTCCGGTGGCGCTGGCCACTTGGTCCTGAAAGGCCTTAGGGCCAGTTGCCTTAATGCCGTCAACCTGCTTGTTAATTACGCTAGCTAATTTATCAGGATCAACACCTGGTTCAATATATACAGTAAAGCCATTTACAATCTCATTCGGGTTAACCTGGGCCTTGATAATTGCTGGCAGAGAATCATACAGGATCTTTTGAGCGTCCGTAATATCCATGCCTACTGCTGTATCGGGAGCAGTCAGGGTCTTGTTCATAATACCCACTACCTCGTAATCTTTGCCTTTTATTTTTACGGTCCCACCAACACTAGCCCTTAGCTTTTTAACTAGGTCAGAACCAACTATTACCTTGCCTTTGTCCCCTTCGCGTAGATCACGGCCGGAGCTAAAAGTAATTTTGAAACTTTCGTATTTTTGAGCTTTGGATTCTCCAGCTGTTATTGATGGTGGCGGTCCAAAGTTTACGGCATCAATGTCATCAGATAGAGTTGTATAGATAGTACCGGCTACTGCTATTACACCCTTAACTTTAGCTATTTCTTGGGCTTTATTTATATTCATTGGTGTGGGCAGAGCGGCCAGGGAAGAATGTGCATCCACCACAGTGACCTTGTCGGAGTAGTACTTGGTGCCGCCATTGACCAGCAAGTTAATGCGTTCGGCCATAGACCCCATGACCGTAAAGGCAAAAATACCAATTGTAATACCGAATATAGTCAACAAAGTTCGCGTTTTGCGCCTAAACATATTCTTTAAAATTTCAATCATAACTATCCCTATGATACCTGTTTTTTAAGCTGGTTGGCTACATGTAATGCCCAAGACTTTATATCTCGCCAGTCACGGAAATCTCCTTCTTTGCCACCAACCGCACTTACAACCGCTCTCTCTGCGAAGCTTAGCAAGCTTTTATCTAGTTTACCGGCAAATATCTTGTGATCTTGAGCAGCAGTAATTGCAATAATAGTATCTATCTGTACAACTCTATCATTATCTGGTTTTGGTGGGTCACCAATTGGACCGCTACTAAAAAGCCAAGTGGGTCTTTTGGCAAGTTCTTTGGCAAATTCATCGACAAACTCCCGGGCAGGTTTTAACCATCTGCCGGCATAAATGGCACTGCCCAATACAACACCGGCATAAGGTTTGATGTCATTTACGTCTTGAACACTACTGACAGTAACCTCTAGTTTTCGTTTGGCAAGTTCATTGCCAATTTGCTCGGCTATCTCGCGCGTAGATCCATGCTTGCTAGCTACAGCCACAAGCACTTTAGGGGCAGACATTGCTATTCTCCCCTCTTTGTTTTGAGTTTCCTAGGTACTACCACGGCAGCCACAAAGTATCCAACTATCCCCGGAAGCACCCCTGTCAATACAGTAAAAATTATCCAACCCAGACGCACTAGCGACGAATCAATGTCAAAAAACTCGGCAATACCTCCGCAGACTCCATAGACTTTCTTGTCGCTACTAGATAGGTATAACTTTTTAACTTGAGTATCGGTGCTGTGGGTGTTTGATTGGTTAGTCATGACGATCTCCTTTTGTAGTTAAGATGTATACAATTGGGAGCAAGCCGGCACTATTAATAACAAATATGGCTATAAACCAACCAAGTTGTTTATGCTGGCTAGCTCGCCAAAGCGCCAGGCCTTTCCAAATTGTTTCCCAGATAACAAGAGCTATCAACGCGACAATCCAGGTTGTTGAAATATGGTAGTCCATGATCTATTTACCTTCCGCTTCAGCTTCCATTGCCGTTAGGCGAGTGTAGTAGTCTGGTATCTCTTTCAGATGAGCCCAGGCTATCTTACCCGTAATCTGTAGGTCATTATTAGTCACGTTTGTTTGAGGATCAAAAGCTCCATGTTCTAACTCTACCGATAACCCCATACGGAATTGCTCTAGGTCAATGTTATTAAAATCTATGCCAATGCGTTTGCCAATTCGTTTTGCTTCGTCCGATGCAAATGTTCTTTTCATGCCGTATCTCCTCCGCAAGATGGTTACCTAAGACGTCTATCACACCATATGATGTCTCATTTTGTTGATATTTCGTCGCACACGGTACTTTAGGTAAAACTTGTTTGCAAGCGTTTCTGTCTCGAGCTCAACAGAACTCAACCCAGAAATGTGTTCTGGTGGTTCATTTGAATATCCCAAATACTTCGGCAAACCCTTACCTTGGCTATACCTTCTATTTTTAACTATGGTCGGTTGTTTGTACATAAAACTCCCTGCTATTACTTTCACTCTACATGCTTAACTTTATAGCTTGGCTATTACTAAGTTCTATGACATAGATCACAGGCATACAATATGGGCTGAAACTAAACCTATCTAATAGATTTGCGAGGGTTTAGATAACGATGCTAATAGCAATGTTATCTAGGATGTTGGTATAGGGGAGGGAAATGACTAGTCTAATTTTTCTATCTGCTCAAAACCAATAACGTAGTTGTGGCCATAAGCCTTGGCGCATTTAGGGCAGGTTGTGTACGCAAAGTAAGTGTGAACTGGCTTGGCGCCCCTTGATTTCACATAGTCAATCAACTGCTGATACCAGTTCTTCATTTCTTTGAACGGTCCTTCAAAGACCTTTGCCATGTACGTACCGCTTAGGTTAACTATTTCAGTGTCAGGTACATCTTTTTCAACAGACAGGTAGTGCTCTGCCTTCCATGGCGAAACCTCGTCCGACAGCATTATGTACTCTTCTGCGTTCTCGGCTCCTGCTGCAGCACGTTGAGCCATCGCTTTTGTTATGGCCGAGCTCATGGTGAGCGGAATATGCAAAAAGCTGCGAGTACTGAACTTCATAAACAACTCATTGTTGAATGTGAAGGTCTCACCATCCCACTCTTTTGGTTCAAACGGTGGACAACAACCAGTGGTTGATTTTGACATATCTCTTTTGGGCAGGCTGTTGATCGCATACATGGCAGATCTCCTGACTTAATTGACTCCTCCAACACCTATAATGTAGAAGTATTATTAACAGACTTCTATGACCGAAATCACAGTGAACCAAACGATAAGTGTTTTTACTATAGACTGGTGCTGAGTTCGTCTTCAAACTTGGCCAGGTCTTTTATGATCACGCCATGACGATTAGCTGTCACTAATCTGGATTCCATCAATTTGTGTATTTCTCGGTTAACGGTTTCACGCGATAGGCCTGTGTATGCTGCGAGCTGACTCTCATTGATCGGGATAAAATAAGAGCCATTAGTACGTGCCTCTCCAAAACGTGCATTTTCTATCAATAGTTCATATATCAGCCGACTGCGGGCACTTCCACCCATCAGGTGAGCCATGCGTCCAAGTAGACCATCGGTTCCTCTGTATAGTCGAGACAATAAGTCAAACATAACATCTGAATTATTCTCAATAAAGTTTACAGCGTCCTCTGGCGGTACCATTCTAATCTGAACGGCTCCAATTGTTTCAAAAAAGTATTGATTGGGTGTTTTGTTAATTGCCCAAGACATTGGGAAAAACGCAGGTGGTTTAAAAACGTTTAATATTACTTCGTTGCCATGATGCGAAATATCATATTCCCGCACCTCGCCTTTAATTAACTGAAAAATACAAGCGGGATCCTCTTTGGCAAACACCAGAATCTCACCTTTGCCAAAGCTTTTCTTGGGGTATCTATTAAAAAATGCTTCTATTTTTTGTGCTATCTCTGATGCCATACTATGACTATATACCTATTCATCAGCCGTTTTCTAGACATTAGTAGGTATCGATTAATGATAAAGCTTGCTATTATAAGCTTGAGCATAATTAAACAAGGAGCAAAAATGGCTAAAGCTCAAAGAAAAACGATTGATACAATTTTTGTATTATTAGGATTAGCATCAACAGTAGTGTTATTGGTTGTTAGTGGCCTATCGTGGTGGGGTTACAATTTTGCAACCACTAGCGTACGGACTGAATTGTCTGCCCAAAGAATATACTTTCCTCCTAAAGGTAGTCCAGCGCTGGACCCAGCGGAATATCCCGGATTACAAAAGTATGGTGGACAGCTGGTTGATGATGGCCCCAAGGCCAAGGCCTATGCCAATGAATTTATCGGCAAACACCTAGAGAAGGTAGCCGGTGGCAAAACCTATTCAGAAGTTAGTGCCCTAGCTATGAAGGATCCAACCAACGAGACACTACAGAAGCAAAAGCAAACTCTTTTCCAGGGAGAAACTTTGCGTGGTCTACTTTTGGGTGATGGCTATGCTTATTGGACGTTTGGCATCCTGGCCATGTATGCATCCCTTGCGTCTTTTGCCGGCGCATGCGTAATGGCCATATTAGTTTTGCTCGGCATGGCTCATATGTCCAAACTTAAATAGTCTTATCGTTCTTGTAATCTCGGTATTTGAAGTTGGTAGGTGTTATTTTGATGATCATAAAAGCGCCTTTATCTAGTTGGGTAACGGGTGGCAGGCGTTTCTTGTCGCCATATTGCCTGGGCTTTACTATATGATCGAATATGTATTGTTTATGAAGGGGGTCTGTTTCAACCGAGGCTAAACCCTGCAGTTGTAGAGTTCGCAGGGTTAGTTCGTCATAGATCGTTAGGGCAACTTGAGCGTGTGTAAAAATGTTATGAGCTTTTTTAGTCTCTGCTTTAGTCAGAATGTAGATGTAACCCTCGGGGGAGGGGTAATAATAAACAGCTGCACCATCTACATTTTCTGATTTATCAACCGTAGAGAAGGTGGCTAACTCGTGTGAGTGCAAAAAGTTACTAGCTTCGGCACTAAGAATAGCTGAAGGCACACCCGGTATTGGGCTTGAAGTGTCAACTGTCAAGGCTTGGTAGCTGTCAATATTTTCGATCCGGTGACTTTCTATGTACTTTTTGAATCTGTTGGCACAATTGGAGTTGGCAAAGCGGATGACAAAATCGCCCAATCGGGTATGTAGGGTAACGGCAGAGAATATAGCGGTAGTTATTTTGACACCGGATACTACATCATAAGTAATTATATCTTTCTTGGTGTAGCCTGGTTTGTGGTCCAGAAATATTATTCTGAGATCTGTGGCAATAAGCGTACCTTCGTTGAGGCTGGGCCCCCCTTCAATACCATAACGTCCGTATACTATGCCTTTAATATGCTCGTTTTCGTGAATAACTTTGGGCAAATATTTGATAGCAAACTTTTTGAGCCCAAAGTTGGTTACGCCAGCGGCTATTAGTTCTTGTTTAATGCGCTTTTCGTGTTCGGTAATGGCTTTCATAACTAATACTATTGTACCCCAGAGAAAAAGAAAAAAGCTCTGTAAGGGTTTCAAAGCTCTTTACTTGGCAGATTATGTGGCTTCGAACCGGAACCATTTATATACAGAATTAGCAAGATGGAAAGGTCATTATTGTCGTATCAACAAGCTAGAGTTCCTTAATTGAACCAATTGATTTCTCCAAATCGTTTCTTAATGCGGTAGTGGCTTTATCTAGTGCTTCCGGCATGTCTTTGTCGCTACAGGTAGTGTGTGGCTTGAACTTTTCGCCAAAAAAGTTCGTTGCAATGTAGTAAGTAGGGAATTGCTTAACCAACACGCCAGCATCGCTTACTCCAGAATCTGGGGTGGGATACTGTCCATCAACTTTAACAATCATTCCTAGAGGAGGATAAATGGCATTGGACGCTGAACACGCTGCATCGAAATTTGCCAAGCTCTTGCTTGATAACATCGCACCGAGCATATTTGTTCCATCCTGTCGTGTATCATTTCGCACAGCATAATTAACATCATCGAGAGATTTTGGCCCAGAGAAAGAAACGCCCAACTCTTTTATGGATATAGTTGTTGTCTTATCCGCGCTTACTTGTGGCTCAGACCCAGACTTAATAGTCATGTTTATTGTTTGAACTTTATCAACGACCTTATTTGCACTAAAAACATACCAGCCTACGCTACCTATTAGCCCGATAATGATCAAAACAAGTAATCCCTCGACTACGCCAAAGCCCTTTTGATTCTTCATAACTACAATTATGCACATAAATAAGCATTAAACCATAATGCTTATGCTTGGCTTGATATCCTGAAAGAGTCCAAATGGATTATCCTGAGTTGTAGCAATAAAGACAAACCTGTTTAGGGGCTATAAATAGAACAACTCTATTATTTAGTTTAGTTGCGTATAGTCAAGCAACTTTGTCCAGGTAGAACCTAGATCGTTGGATTTCCAAACATGGCCTCCGGCCCCACTCATAAATATTGCATTTTTATCAGTCGGGTGCCAAACAATCACGCTTGGTCGTGTTTTGGGATTGTTGAGATCGGTGATCTCTCTGGGCAAAGTTCCTCTTGGCATCCAACTGAGTCCTGCGTCATTGCTCTCAAACAAGTTTAAGTTTGGAATAGTTGGCGTACCGGCAATTGTGCTATAGCCAAGCATGTGCTTGCCGCTGAGATCAAGTGGATCATAAGCCACAATATCCATGTACTTACCGGATGGTTTGAGTGTTTTGCCGTCAGTCATAATGTAGGCTTTCATATCGCTGCCGCTTGACACAAAAAACATGTTATTAAAGTTATTTTTAGAGGAAAAGCCTCTAATGATTGGCGCATTGTCCGGAGTTTTGGCTAGTGTAGCCCACGAAGCTCCGCCGTCTACACTTTTTAGAATCCCGAGCTGCGAAACACTTGTATCTTTGCCCGAGCTTAGACCTGTGCCACTTCCATCAGCCGATTGTCTGTTTGCAGAGAATGTAGTGGTTACGATTTCTTTAGGGTTACTCTGATTTACCATTACGCTTGTTGCGCCGGTATGTTTGCCAATACCTGTTGGTAGTTCGCGCCATTTTTTGCCACTGTCCTCGGTTTTATATATCAGACCTTCTTTTACAAATATTTTATCCTGATCGGCCCCTGTCCATGACGATGGATTGGATGCCGTACCGTAATAGACAATGTTGGTTGATTTAGGATCAATGGCCACATCTGTGACATAAAAATTCATCTTGTCATTAATCATTTGGCTCCAGCTTTCACCACCATTTGTAGTCTGATAAACTCCGCCTACTTGCGAATTGGGGTTGGTCGGATGTAAATTCCCACCACCACCGCCACTAACACCCAAGATCAAACGTTTGGGGTTGGTCGGATCGATTCTGAGTACCGGATATTCGCCATAACAACCCTTAGTTTTGTCATCTGAGCGAGCATAAACTGCGATGCCTTTGATTTTTTGTGTCCATGTTTTACCGCCGTCTGTGGATTTATATAGACCCTTCCATTCAATATTTACATATAGAATATCTGGATTTGAATGGTCAACAACCAGAGTCTGGTCAGTCCTATACCATTCATGTTCATTTCTTGGTTGGCAATCATAAGTCTGATTGGTCAGTACATCGCCCTTGGGTTGGCTAGTTTGAACTGTCGCGCTTTGCTTGGTAGTAGTAGTCTTTCTGTTCTGTGCAATTAGTGCAATCCCAATGCAAAATATTAATACTAAGAATCCTACGATAATAAGTTTTTTATTTGGTTTTTTGTTGTCCGGCTGGTGGGCTAATTCTATATGATTATCTGGGCTTTGCTCTGTTTCAGTCGCAGGCTTTACATTTTCATCCATAAGCATAATGTAACAGTTCTATCGTCAAAATTCTATACAACAGTAATTTACTAGCCTAAGTACACTCGAATTGGAACCTAGTATATGTTAAGCTCAATGCCACTCTGCCCTAAATTGAGCCAATGACGGTTCTCGTCATTATCCTCGCCTCCAGCTATAAATTTGGAAGGCGGAATAATATGCATGGCGTGAGCAGCCTTTATATATATAGGTAACGATTGTAGTTCATCTGTCGTAAGCTCAATGTATCTACAATATTCTTTCTTTGCTATTTCATATAGTGTCCGAGAGTTCTCAGCGTCTTTCGGATCATAAAGTAAGTCTGAAAGTAAGACTGCTAGTTCTTGTATTCTGGGGAGATAATTTGCCACCGAGAAGTCAACGAAGTAGAGTCCGGCATCAGTCTTCATTACGTTTGTCGATATTAAATCTCCGTGAACCAGCGAGTGAGGAAGGGACGCGTGATCAATTTTCTGAAACTCTGTTAAGATGTTCTTTATTGCGTTTCTATCCTCGTCTGTTAGGTACGTAGAACATTTCTCAAATTCAGCAGGGAAGTTATTGATAGACCAACTATCATAGGTAAAAGGTGGCTCGTAGACTAATTGATTTAACAGAGATGCTGCTCTTATAAGCTCAAGGCGATCTTGCTTGGTAGGAGTCTCATTAAGGTCCCAGAAGGATTTCCCGTCTAGCCATTCCATGACAACTAGCTGTAATTTATCATGCGGATCTTGGTAGAGATGCTTACCAGATTTGGTTGGGACTAATTTTGGGTGCTTTATTCCCTTGCTAATAACCTCCTCCATAACTTTCACATATCTTTTAATGTCCTCACTGGACCTTGTAGATGCGAATATCTTTATGAAATACTTGCCACTGTGCGTTGAAAGTTCAATATTGAAATCTTCATACCCAACATCTATTACTTTGTGGTTTAAGTACTTTCCCAGAGCAAAGACGCTGGCAATCTCTTTTAGCTTTTCCTCTAGGCTTCCTTTGAAATCAATCCTTTGAAGATATTTGTCACCCATTGCTATAGAATAACAAAAGAACTTCCAAGTAGCTTCCAAAGTGTAAAATCTCGATGGCTCAAGTCCATTCGAATTGGAACTTTATCCTTGTGTAGTTGAGCAGGTGGAAGAGTTTGATTAGTCAACAATCTCACTATTCAACATAAGTACGGCAGCTGGATTTACCCTAGCTGCCCCGTGCCATTCGTCTTGTCCCTCAGGTAGTGGATAGTTATACCACATGCGAGCACTTAACGTATCCGCACAATGACAAAGCGCAGCAAGCTCGCCCATAACTCTGGCTTGATTTGTGTAGTCACCATCCCGAATACCCTCCACATAGCGCATAGCGTTTGTTTGTTGAGCATCTAACTCAATGCCGTATTGAGTCATCAATTCTTCTCGCTTTGCTGCCCTGGCTGCTTTATCTGGTATATCTGGGTTATCTACAAGGTTTCCGTGCTCATCGAACGAAAACTTAAAAGGTTTCTCAAGGTCGTGAAGAAAAATAATCATCAAGGCATCAGATTTTTCAAACGGTAAGGGACGTGCTGCACTTAATGAGTCGTACAACACCGCTACTGTATTCATAGCATCAGTAATATGGTCTGTGTAGCCACCTTGCCATGCTTGGTGATTGTGTGATGAGCCAGGAGCTGCTTCAAAAAGTTCCTTGAAATCAGTATGCATACGCCTACATGCTTCTCCATTTTCACCAGGAATTTGACTTAGAAGAACCTCTAAAGTTTGGTAAGGAGGTTGAGGTATTTCACTTCGGAACTCTACGCTCGACATAATAATACTGTAACATAATTGTCCTTCCATTACAACTATGTTGCACTGAACCACCCACACT
>Ga0209542_10010588_pt1 | contig 16586 bp, 15 predicted proteins | sample RifCSPhighO2_01_FD_184028 | JGI IMG/M metagenome (GOLD analysis project Ga0209542, IMG submission 184028) | Soil microbial communities from Rifle, Colorado - Rifle CSP2_plank highO2_0.1 (SPAdes) (version 2) | ecosystem: Environmental > Terrestrial > Deep subsurface > Rock core/Sediment ...
CCTATTTCACCACCGGAGAAGATGAAACTCGCGGCTGGACAATTAAAGCCGGATACACTGCTCCCCGAGCTGGCGCGGCAATCCACAACGATTTTGAAGAAAAATTTATTAAGGCCGAAGTGATAAATTGGCAAAAATTGTTAGAGTGCGGCTCGTGGTCCAAAGCTCGTGAAAAAGGCATATTGCGCGTTGAGGGCAAAGAATATGTTGTCTGCGACGGCGATGTGATTGAATTTAAGATTTGACCGCATAATATCTCTTAAGATAAATTATGCGGTCACAAATTAATTTTTGTGTCGTAAATTATTTTGTATAATAATCTAGCTATAGCATATTTATTATATAAAATGATTTGACAAAAATTACGGGCAATGTTAATATAGAACAAAGTACCTGAACATCCTTAAAATAACCCAAAACGAAGGAGAGCGGAGATGGAAAACATTCTGCTTTTTGCCATCACTGTTGGTATTTACTCTTTTATCTGGTTTTTATTTACTGATCCGGTAGGTTGGAAGAAACAGGTTAGGCGAATGGCGCTTGTGGCGCTTCTTGTTCTACCGATTAACATCGGCGGGGATGTGTTTACCTTTGCCGGAAACGCAATCGCCGAGAAAAGTATTTATTCGATTTTCTCTCTCTATCAAAAGGCAGAACAGAATGCGACAACTATCATTAGCCTGGCTTACCAAAAGACGGGGCAGAATGCGGTGACTTTCGCCGGCCTGGCGTACCAGCAAGCGGGACAGGATGCGGTGACTGGCATCGGCCTGGCTTATCAAAAGGCGGGACAGGATGCGGTGACTATCGTCGGCCTAACGTACCAAAAGGCGGGACGGAATTCGGTGACTATCGTCGGCCTAACGTACCAAAAGGCGGGACAGGATGCGGTGACTGCCGCCGGCCTAACGTACCAAAAGGCGGGACAGGATGCGGTGACTGTTGCCGGCCTAGCAGGGTACCAGAAGGCAGAGAGAGAGACGAAAGTTCCTATTGCCATCGCTATTTATCAGCGCGTTGGCGAGAAAACCAGAACGTTTGGGGCGTTTTCAGCGCTCACCAGAGATTAGTGCGCTATTAGCGCAAGAATTTCTTCAGCGGTCGCCTTTGGCGGCCGTTTTTTGATTTTTAAAATTATTGACAATATTTATTACTTTATGCTAAATTACTGCAGATGAGTGAAATAGAAACAAAAAATGAATACGAGCTTTCTTATCTTTTGGCGCCGGAGGTTGCCGAAGAAAAATTGGATTTAGAAACTACCGAACTCTTAAAAATAATTTCAGAAAACGGCGGGAAAGCAACTGAATCAAATGCCCCTAAAAAAAGATGGCTGGCTTATCCGGTAAAAAAACAAAGCCAGGCCTATTTTGGCGTCATTTATTTTAATATAGACAAAGAAAATATTGACAAAATTAAGAAAGACCTCTATTTTACTAAAAAAGTTCTACGATTTTTAATATTAAATGAACCTTTGAAAAAACTTGGACCCGGCACTGCAGCACCGCTTAAAGTCGCGGCCAAAAAAACTCCGGAAATATCCTCGCCGAGTTTTGACCAAAAATTAGAAAGCATATTAAGGAGCTAACGCCGATTTTCAATTTACAATTATCAATTTTCAAAAAAATACATTATGAATCTCAATAAAGCGTTTATTTTAGGAAATTTGACCCGCGACCCGGAACTAAGGCAAACTCCGACCGGCCAAAATGTTGCCAGTTTTGGCGTCGCCACCAATCGCATGTGGACCGACCCCGCGGGAAACAAGCAAACTCAAACCGAATTTCATAACGTGGTTGTTTGGGGTCGTTTAGCAGAAATTGCCAGCCAATATCTTGCTAAAGGCCGGCTGGTTTTTATTGAGGGCAGAATCAGTACCCGTTCCTGGCAGGATCAGCAGGGACAAAAAAAATACCGAACGGAAATTGTCGCCGAAAACATGCAGCTTGGGCCGAGATTCCAATCGGCTTCAAACCAAAGCCAAGCACCGGCTTCCGCCTCCCGCGAAATCGATCCCGCACCAAACTCTGACCGGGAAACCCTGCCAGAAGTTCAATTAGACGATATGCCCAAAAACGATGAAGAAATAAAGGTGGAAAATATCCCATTTTAACAATATGAACATCAAAAGCGATAAAGTTTGTTATTTTTGCGCCCAAAATATAAAAGAAATTGATTATAAAGATGACCAGCTCTTGCGTAATTTTATTTCGGCTCAAGCAAAAATAATGCCTCGAAAAAGAAGCTATCTTTGCGCCAAACACCAGCGCCATTTGGCAACTGCCATAAAACGCGCCCGCTTTATGGCGCTTTTGCCTTTTACTTCAAAATAAAACAAAATTGCCCCGCAGCTGCGGGGCAATTTTGTTTTATCTATACAACTGCTGATTTTTTGATTTCTTGGGTTAATTTTTTAACCAAGTCCTGATTTTCTTTTAAATACTGCCGCGCGGCTTCACTGCCCTGACCCAATTTTTGGCTTTCATAATTTATCCAAGTACCGGATTTTGATAAAACATTGTATTTAAGCCCGCAATTTATTACGTCGCCCTCGCGTGAAATTCCTTCGTTATACATAATGTCAAATTCGGCGATTTTAAACGGTGCCGCGACTTTATTTTTTACAACTTTTACCGTTACCCGATTACCAACGACATCATCGCCTTTTTTAATCTGGGCATTGCGGCGAACATCCAAACGGACCGAAGAATAAAATTTCAAAGCCATGCCGCCGGGCTGAGTTTCAGGATTGCCAAAAAATACCCCGATTTTCATTCTTAACTGATTAATAAAAATAACCGCAGTGTTGCTTTTGGCCGCGATAGCGTTCAATTTTCTAAGCGCCTGAGACATAAGCCGCGCCTGAAGCCCCATATGCTGGTCACCCATTTCCCCTTCAATTTCAGCCCTCGGCGTCAAAGCCGCCACCGAATCAACAACGATCACGTCGCAAGCGTTTGAACGGACTAAACTCTCAACAATTTCAAGCGCTTGCTCGCCGTTATCCGGCTGGGAAATTAGCAGGTCATTAACTCGAACGCCTATTTTTTTGGCATATTCCGGGTCCAAAGCGTGTTCGGCGTCCACAAAAGCGGCTAAGCCACCTCTTTTTTGGGCTTCGGAAACAACATGCAAAGCGAGAGTGGTTTTGCCGGATGATTCGGGACCATAAATTTCAATAATCCGGCCGCGCGGCATTCCTCCGACTCCAAGCGCCAAATCCAAAGAAAGCGAACCGGTTGAAATGACATCAACATCAACTTTTGGGACTTCACCAAGTTTCATTATTGATCCGTCTCCGAAACGCTCCCTTAAGGTCTTTACGGTATCATCTAAAGCTTTGGACTTATCACTTCTAATATCTTTTGTTTGTTTCATCATATTTTTTAAATTATTAAAAATAAAATAAATTATTTAAAGAACACGAAAATGAAATTTTAAAATTGTAGGTGGGGTCGTGCCATCCCGCGAAGCGGGATGGGGCTACGACAATTTTAAAATTTCATTTTCGTGTTCGCCTAAAATTTTTATTGTGTTTCTCTAAAGATCTGCCGAATTATTGTGGAAACTTTGCCAAAATTGTTAACAGCTTTAACTTCAATAACATTAACGCCGGCCGCCAGTTGAATGCTTTTCTCAAAACTGCCATTTGAATCAACATACGTGTTTTCTCCATTAATTGTCAAATCAATTCCACTATCGGTTCTGCCGCTTACTAAAATAGTTTCTTCTTTGGTAACCGCATCTTCATTTGGTTTTATCGCTAAATTTGGCGGCCCTATTAGAAAATTGAATTGGTACCAAAGATAGCCCGAAAGAAGCATTAATAATAATCCTCCGAAAAACATCATAAGTTTACTCGGCGTTAAAATAAAATAAGATTGTTTTTTAGCTATAGGCGCATTGCCCGTTTGAAACGGAAAATTTAAATAAGCCAAATCGGAAGGCACAGTCAAAGTTGAAGATTCAATCTTATTTCTATATGCCTCCATGATTTCATTTTCATCGGCGTCTAAAAATTTGGATAACCTTTTAAAAATACCAATACAATAAACTGCCGGCGGTAATTTTTCAAATTGACCCGATTCCAGCGCTTCCAAATGATAAATCTGAATTTTGGTTAAATCGCTTAACCGCTCAAGCGTTAAATTTTTTTCCTGTCTCTTTTCTTTTAAAAATTCGGAAAGACCCATTTTTTGAACGGGCATTTCTAGAGCTCCTTCATTTTTTGACTTTTCAGACAGCTTCATTTTCATCATTTTTATTTTCGTTTGCAATGTTTATGCCAGTTCCGCCCAATTTTTCCAAGTAAACTTCCCGCGGTTTGGCGCCATCGCCCGGTCCTATTAATCCTTTTTCTTCCATTATGTCTAAAAGCCGCGCCGCCCGGGCATATCCGACGCTAAGCCGTCTTTGGAGAAGCGACGCCGACGCTTTTTTAGCCTGCAAAATAACGGTCTTGGCTTCAGCCAATAATTCATCTTCTTCTCCGCCAACTGGCAGATCAAATTCGTTCGAATTTAATTCGGAAGATTCTCCGTATGGAGACAAAATCGCCGATTCTTCCGCTTCATTGTTTCCTGAAACCGGGTTTTTCTCCGCGATATAATCTACCACTCTTTTAATTTCACGCTCCAAAATATAAACTCCCTGAAGCCTGCGCGGCTTACTGGAATCGCCGGAAAGATACAGCATGTCGCCGTTTCCCAAAAGTTTTTCGGCTCCGGCCATATCAAGAATTGTCCGCGAATCAACTTGAGACGGCACCTGAAGCGCCATGCGACTGGTAATATTGGCCTTAATCAAACCGGTCAAAACCTCCACCGACGGCCTTTGGGTAGAAACAATAAGATGAATCCCAACGGCCCGGGCCATTTGCGCCAAACGGATAATTGTTCCTTCAACTTCCCGGCCGTAAGCCGCCATAAGATCGGCCAATTCATCAATGATAATTACAAGATAAGGCATGAAAGAATTTTCTTCCCGTTTTTTTAAAATGATATTATTAAAACTTAAAATATCTCTTGCATTATAATCGGAAAGAATCTCGTAACGGTGTTCCATTTCCTTCACTGCCCAACGCAAAGCATTGATTGATTTTTTGCCATCGCTTAAAACCGGAGTCAAAAGATGGGGCAAGTCGCGATAATATGAGAGTTCAACCCGCTTGGGGTCAATAAGTATAAATTTTAATTGTTCCGGGCCGTTCCGCCAAATAAGCGAAGTAATTATGCTATGGATAGAAACGGATTTACCGGAACCGGTGGCTCCGGCAATTAAAAGATGGGGCATTTTTGAAAGATCGGTAAAAACCGGCATGCCGGCGACATCGCGGCCTAAAGCAAGCGTTAAAGTGCCGGATTTTTTGAAATTATCCAAGTCAAGCAAACTGCCAAGTCGAACCAATGCGATTGATTTATTGGGCACCTCAATGCCAACCAAGGCCTTGCCCGGTATTGGCGCTTCAATTCTTAAAGGATGGGCCGCCAAGGCCAGCGCCAAATCATTGTGAAGAGTGACTATTTTTGAAATTTTTACGCCTTGAGCCGGCCTTAATGTATATTGGGTAACAGTAGGGCCGATGTTCACTTCCCCCATCTCAACATCAATGCCAAAATTTTGAAGCGTCCGTTTTATGATATTGGCATTGGCTTTTATATCGCCCGACATCGGCCGGCTTTCAACTCGTTCCAATAAATCTATTATTGGCGGGTTATACGCGCCGCTCTTGAATTTAGGAACTTTAAACTCTTCCCCTTCCTCTATAACTTTCTTACCCGTTGAAGCTTCGGTGTAGGTAAGAGCGGCAGATGACTTTCCTTCTTTTACCGGCATGGCTTGATTCACAATTACCGGATTAACTTCCGAGGATTCATGCTTTTCTTTTTCTTCAACTATCTCATCTTCATCTTCCTCATTTTCATCTTTCCCGATTTTTAAGGGAATATTTAACGCCATTACTGCCGAAATTAAAATAAAAGAAACTAAAAGCACCAAAGAAGCCCAAAAACCGAATATTTTATTTAAAGAAATCGCTATGCCGTAGCCAACCAATCCGGCATAATTATTTTCCGAGTAAAGTTCCAAAATTCCCAATATTGAAACAAAAAGCAGAAGCGCGCCAAAAATAGTCGCGAAATACAAATGCTCTCGGCGCGATTTTAAAAATTCATAAGTTATGAGCAGAAAAATGGCCGGTAAAATGAAATATCCCCAGCCAAATAAAAACCATAAAGATTTAAACATCAGCTCGCCGAAAGGCCCGGCTTTATGCCAAATGCTTAAAAGCATGATAACGGCAAAGCTAAAAAAAAGAATGGCTAAAATAGCTTTTTTGGTCTGCTCTTCCAAATCAAAAAGCGGTTTTTTTGCTGCTGGCGCAACAAGCTTGTCTTTCAATTTTTTTTTCTTTTTTGCCATAAATTTATCTTAAAATAAAATCCCGCCAAAAGCAATAGCTTAAAGCGGGTTAAAAATATTATTTTATTTCGCCAAAGTGCTTTGAGACGTCTTCGATAGTCAGTCCTTGGCTGGCTAAGAGTTTGGTATTAAAATCTCTATCAGCTTCGAGCAGTTTGGCTCCTTCGTTTTCACCATAACTCTTAAGAAAAAAGATTAGTGCATCAAGATCTTTTGGAAAACAATATCCGCCGAATCCGCGGTAACCGCCGTGATTAACATCAAGATGGGAATCGCCGATTCTAAAGTCAGCCGCCATGCCGCGGCGAACATTTTCATAACCAACTTCCATTTTGTTGCAAAGCAGATTTAGCATATTCGCGAAATTCACCTTTCTTGCAAAATGAATGTTGCCGCCGTATTTAATAATTTCGGCCTCGGTGGCAGTAATTCTTACTTGCTTATATGTTTCAAAGCCCCAGGGCGACATAAATGGCGCTTTGGGAAGCAGAGAAAGAACAAGATGAGCCGCATCAAGGCTTTGTTCAGTAAATCCGACAATTTGGCGATCCGGCCTCGCGAAATCTTCCCAAGCCCGTTTTTCCGTGAGAAATTCCGGATTAAATAATAGTTTCCACTGTGGATACATATCTTGAAAGTACTGTGTTATGCCTGGCTGCACCGTTGATTTAATAACCACAATTTTGGATAGCGACTTATCAATTCTCTCCAGAGCATTAATTACTGCCAAAAAATCACAACCGCCATCATTGCTGCGACGAGGTGTTGGCACGGCAATAAAAATAATATCGGCTTTATTAATATCGTCAAAATAACCTTTTTTAGGGTCTATGTCATACAAAAACAAGTCAAATTTCCTTTCGTAGCCACTTTCTTCAAACCAGCGCTTTAATGGCGTGCCTACCATACCGATTCCGATTATTCCGATTTTCCAAACATTCATTTTCAGAGCTCCCATTTGGTGGATATGAAATTATTAAAAAACTTTATCGGTATTATATACCTGAAACTCTTAAAATTAGCAAATAATTTTAATTTCTAAATCAACTCAAAAACGGAGAAAAATTTCATTTAGCAGGGGCTGAGGGAATCGAACCCCCGTCAGCGGTTTTGGAGACCGCTGTTTTACCACTAAACTAAGCCCCCTATTTTTTTCCTTCTTTATGAATTGTGTGCTTGCGGCACCATTTGCAGAATTTTTTAAATTCCAATTTTCTTTCAACCAATTTTTTGTTTTTCTGCGTGTGGTAATTAACGCGCTTGCAATCGCCGCACACTAATTTTGTTATTTTTTCTTGAGCTTTCATAATTATTTATTTTTATTAGATTTTTTAACTATAAATAAACAAATTTACCAGAGCCAGCAGAGGGATTTGAACCCCCGACCTTCGCTTTACAAAAGCGCTGCTCTGCCGCTGAGCTATGCTGGCAAAAGCTTAGATTATCATTTTAGAACAAATGTGTTATTATTTCAACATTAATCTTTGACAAATTAAGGTGGAAAGGTTGGCGGTAATGGATGCCCGGCTTGGCATTATTTTTGACGGCGGAGGATTTTCCGGCGCCTATAGTGTTGGCTACGCGAAAGCGGTTTACGCTTCAGGGTTAAAACCTGTTTGCTGCCAGGGTGTTTCCGTCGGTTCTCTTACCGGCGCCAGTTATGTGGAAAAAAACGGCAACCCCGAAGAAGCGGAACGGACTTGGCTTAAAATTGAACGGGAAGGACCGCATTCAATTTTCCCAATAATTGATATTCCACGCCGAATTAGAAAAGGAGGATTATTCAATAACAAAGGTATTTATCAGCTCGCTAGCAGAATTGATTATCAGAAGATTATTAATTCCCCCATTCGCTTTGACATCGTGGTTTATAATGAAGACGCGGAAAAACAAGAAATTTTTTCAAATCGCGACCAGCGCTCCATAGATGACAATTCAATTCTTAAAAAAGCCGTTGTTGCATCATGCAGTTTGAGAGGATTCCTCGATCCGATTTTTATTACCGAAAATTTTTATTCCGACGGCATTTCTTTTCTTATTAAGCCGTTAGCGCAAATGGGATGCAATGTTATATTTATTTTCCTCAACGAACCGTCCTGCGCAAGCGCCCATACTGAATCAAAATGGTGGCTTTCGCGGCTTTTGGCCGGCATTCACTCTATGAACAATCTGCTTGAAGATAAAGAAATCGAATCGGCTAAAAATGCCAATCATAACATTGCGGTACTTGGCAGCATTATGAAAGAAATTAACACATTCGGCATCGTGAAACGCTTTATTTTTAGAAAAACATTTAACCGCCTTCGTTTCACCTTTGAAGGAAAATGGCCAGTAGAACTTGTTTTATTCCGTCCAATAGAACCAATCCCAACACTTTGGTCGCTTGGATTTGAAAAGGGCGATATTTCCCGCGCTATTAAAAATGGTTATGAATCAGGAAACCTTATTATTGAAAATTTCCTAAGGAAATTTTCTTAATTGCCCCAACCTAAATCGGGGCATTTTCTAACTTTAGCGAAAACATCTTGGAAACGCCATCGCTATCCATGGTAACTCCATAAAGCACCTTTGAAGCTTCCATAGTGGCGCGATTATGAGTAATTAAAATAAATTGAGTGTCTTTTGCCAGATCTTTTAAAACCTTGGCAAAACGTGCAGCGTTAACTTCGTCCAGCGCCGCATCAATTTCGTCTAAAACCAGAAACGGCGGCCTACTCGCAGAAACTATGGCAAAAAGAAGCGCAATGGAAACCAGCGACCGTTCACCGCCAGAAAGTAAGTTGAGATCCTTAATCCGCTTTTGCGGTATGTTAATGGTTATGTTCGCTCCGGAGCCGCTCTCGCCAAAGTCATCAACGATTAGTTTTGCAGATCCGCCGCCAAACATCAGCCGGAAATAATTATGAAATTCTTCATTGATTCGCATAAGTCCTTCTTTAAAATCATTATTAATTCTAACAGTTAAATCGCCGATTAAATTTTTAAGAGATTGGGTAGCGCGATTTAAATCGTCAACTTCGACAGTTAAAAATTCATGACGCTTGTTCGTTTCCTCATATTCCCGCATTACCTCTTCATCAATACTGCCGATATCAGAGATTTCCCGTCTTAATTTAATTATTTTATTTTGAAGTTCCGTCAATATTGGGAATGTTGGAAACTCGGTTTCCAACACAACGGGTTCAACTGCGGCAAAAGTAGCGACAAATTCTTCATAATTTTTACCCGAACCCCACATTTCAGATTTGATATCGGCTTCTTTTAATTTAATTTTTTCATCTTCCAAATCAAATTCTTTTATTAAATTTTCGACCGAAAAATATTCTCGCCGAGCCAATTCTAATTCTTTTTGGGAAACAAGATAATCCGTCCGCCAATTATTTTCTTCCGAGCGAATCTTTGCTATGGCAACTTGAATTTGTTTTTCCTGATTTTCAAGTTGTTCCAATTTTATTTTAAGCTCCCCCATGTCTCTTTCATAAGGATTTTTATCCGCCCTCTCTAAATCGGCTAAACTTACTGAAGCCAATATTTTATCGGTTTCGCTTTTTGTTAAATAGTTGCCTATATTTTGAATTTCATCGGCTACGGCTTTAATTGCTTCTTTAAAATCGTCAATGGTATTGAGTCCCAAAACGGCGTTTAAGCGTTTTGCCCAATATTTTATTTTTATTGCTAAAACCGCTTCAAGAGTTTTTGCATTGTTATCACTGTTTCTCTTGGCGTGTTGAGCAAGGCCTTCAAGCCGGCCGATTTCGCGAATAATGATTTGCCGCTCCGTATTTAATTTTCCCAAGTCCGCCTCCATTTGTTTGGTTTTGTCGCCGGTTTGCGAAATTTCAGCCGTTCGAACTTCAAATGATTTTTCCTTGGTTTCCAAATTTTCACGCACCGCGATTATATTTGATCCCAAAATTTCTCTGGCTTTTTTGTTTTTATTTTTATCGCTTAAAATTTCAAAAAATTTTGCTTTGAAAAATTCATTTTCAAAATTATTCAAATCATTAACTAAAAACTCGCGTTTTTTAAATTTTTCGACCTGCCGTTTTAAAGAGCGAAGATGGGGGAAAATTTCACTTAAGAGGCCTTGGGTTTTTTCAAGGTTAGCGCCGGTTTCCGTTAATTTACCTTCGGCTTCCGATTTTTTAATCTGAAATTCACGCAATCCCAGCGCCTCTTCCAAAATACTGCGGCGTTCTTCCGGGTTAGACCTTAAAATTTCATCAGCTGAACCCTGATTAACTATGGAGTGGCCCCGAAGCCCGAGTTTGGAACGCGCCAAAAGCTCGGCAATATCTTTAAGCCGCACTAAGCTGCCGTTTAAATAATATTCATTCGCGCCATCCCGATATACTTTGCGGCCAATAATTACTTCCTCAAAATCAATGGGGAAAAATCCATCTTTATTATCGAAATGCAAATTAACGCTGGCTTTACCTTGAGCCGATTTGGTCGTCGAACCGGCCCAAATTAAATCGACGCCGGATTTGGAGCGTAAATTTTTAAAACTTTGTTCTCCTAAAACCCACCTTACAGCATCAACCACATTTGACTTGCCGGAACCGTTCGGCCCAACAATAGCGCTGACGGCAGTCGGAAATTCCAAATCGGTTTTATGGGCAAAAGATTTAAAACCGGAAATTTCTAATTTCTTAAGTCTCATATTCTAATGCCAATTTTTTTCCTTAAGAGCATTTTCGGCGGCCCGCTGTTGGGCTTCATTTTTTGAAGAGCCCTCGCCCCTTGCGACCAGTTCTTTTTCAAGATAAACCCCGACTTTAAATGTTTTAGAGTGATCCGGGCCGCTTTCTTCAAGAACTTCATAAGTCGGCGTGATGCTTATCCTCTCTTGCGCCGCTTCCTGAAACAAACTTTTGGCATCGCGCCATAATTTATTTTTTATGATATCGCCGAGCTCCGGAATTAAAACTCTTAAAATAAAGTCCTTAGCTGACTGATATTCTTTATCAAGATAAAGCGCGCCGGTAAAGGACTCAAAAGTATTCGCCAAAATATATTGCCGGCCGCGGCCGATTTCTTTAGTTTCGCCTTTTGATAAATATAAAAAGTCATTGAAATTCAACCGTTCGGCAATTTTGGCGAGCATCTGGGTATTAACCAAAGCCGCCCTTAAATTAGTCATTTCGCCTTCGGCTAAATCGGGATAATTTTTAAAAAGATATTCGGTAACCGCCAATTCCAAAACCGCGTCGCCTAAAAATTCCAGCCGCTCATTGTGGCCCAGTTCAAAAGCAGGATTTTCATTTAAATACGAACGATGAACAAAGGCCTGTTTCAGTAGGTTTTCATTTTTAAATCTTATTCCGAGATTTTTTTGTAATTCTTTAAAATCCATTGAAATATAGTAAATGACAACAAATAATTCATTTTCCTCGCGCTCTCGGTCGCCCAGCGGCTCCCTCGCTGTCCGATGAAAGCGTTTTACCCCGCTTTGCGGGGAACTATGCTAAAACGCTTTCATAAGCTTCGGAAAATAATTTATTTGTTATCATTTTTCTCTTCTTTCAGTTTTTCTTTGCCACGGCGCGGGCCGCCTTCATCTTTTCCCGGTTCGCCGATGGCACGGTAAATCGTTCCTAAAACGCCGTTTACGAATTTCCCCGAGGTCTCGCCGCCAAAGCTTTTGGCAAGCTCTATAGCTTCGTTAATGGCAACTTTCGGAGGCACTTCTTCGCGCTTGCCGAACAAAAGCTCGAAAATACCAAGCCGCAAAACGTTTCTGTCAACCAAACTCACCTGCTCAAGCGGCCACTCCGGCGCTGTTTTGGTAATAATTTCGTCAATTTTGTGCCGATTTTCCAAGACACCCTTTATTAAATCCCTGGCGAATTTGTCATCTTCAAGACCGGGCGCGAATTCACCTATATTGCGTTCTAAAATTTCTTCTATTTTTGAAACCTTCCCTGCCTGCGCAGACAGGCCGCCATTAAAATCCCACTCGTAGAGCGTCTGCATCGCGATTGAACGTGAAAGATGCCTGTTAGCCATTGGCAAAATAATAACATAAAATTTAAAAAAAATAAAACCCCTAAGTTAGGAGGTTTAGTACGCCGTCGTATATGTGTAATGATGGCGAAGCGCCTTGTATTCCGGGCCGCGGCCCATATTCCAAACCGCGTAATCTAGTTCTGCCATCGTGATTTTTTTCAGATTTTTTTCTTGCCTTTCGCAGTTAATATAATCAAGAAGCTGTGCCATGGCAACAACCGTCATCGCCCGGATTTCAATTTCCTCCGAGCTGTCTTTGGGAATCACTACACCGTTATCAACTTTAGCCGCCAGTTCCGGTAAATAACAAATCGCGCCAAACATTCGCAGTATTTTCGGCACTTCGTAATCGGCAACCGGCCCAAAATTTTCAGGATCGCGGATCGGCTGTAAGCCGCCACCGGAAGAAAGCGCCCGGCCATGATACATCATCGGAAAAAGTTGGGCGCGCTTACAAAATAAAATTCTTCTATCCCCTAAGAAGCTAGAATCCCGATAAGAAGAAAAACCATAAGAGAGTTGATCGACTATATCTAAAAATCTAAAGTTGTTTTGTTTGAAAATTTGAGTAAAACTATCAAAGCCAAGATAACTGTTATAAAGCATGAAACCAACATTTTTTAAGTTAAAAAATCTTTCATAAAACATCGGGATAGCCGTATTTTTGTGACGAAAAATATACTCGGCATCTTTTTCGGTTAAATTTATCAGAAACCGCGGGTCAAGAACCGGAATTCCTTCTTCAAGCGCCCGCTTGAAGCACATAGTCATTCCAAAAGCGCCTGACCAAATTTTTCCACTGTTCTCCGGATATTCAATGTCAAATTTTTTATGAGTGTTAAAATCGGTAAAACAGAAATTCACTGAATTAATGACGCCCAAAAAATCAATTATATTTTCATCGCTTTCCGGATAAACTGGCTCGCGCCATGAGGGCATTTTGAGATCTTGACTCACAAATTTTTGAGCTAAGGCGAAAGTTTTAGCGTAATCAATAAAACAATACTGGGGATTTTTGACGACAAAATAAGCGGACTCGGCGTATGGATTCACAACCCTCTCCTTTGTCCATTTATTTATATAAAAGAACTTATCAGTTTAGTAACTGTATTGTGACTTAGTTTTAAAGTCAAATATTTTTAGTTGCAATTCAAGAACCGATCGTAAATTAAGTTGTTAAATTTAAAATTCAATCATTTGCTGCCAAAAAACACACCGACAATAACACCGATAAAAATCGCCGCGCCACCGATTAAAAACATTCTCAAGCCGCTTTTTAGTACGTTTATGTTAGAAATTTTTGCCCCGATAACACCAAGAAAAAATAAAGCCAAAAGAGATAAACTGATTGAAATCCAAATGGCAAGTTCCGGCGCCATAATAAGATACGGAAATAACGGAATAAATCCGGCCAAGAAATAAGAAAAAAACATAATGAAAGCGGCCATAAAAGAACGGCGGGGCGACACTTCGGCTTGCCTTATATAACTTTCGGAGGAATATTCCGAAAGAAAATCGCCCATAGCCATGGAAAACGCTTCAACTAAAATTAAAATCGCGCCAGTCAATAAAATGGTTTCCCGGGCTACGCCGGCAATAGCAATTCCTGAAAGCAAACCAACAGTTGAAGCCAAACTGTCTTCAACACCAAAAATAAACGCCCGCAAATATTCAGCTAAAACGTTTTTTGAATATCGTTTAAACAATATATTATTTTGTGTAATAAAAATCTACGATTGCGGCGCCAAAAAGCTTAAATGCCTCAACAGCGGAAAACTGTGTATTGGGCCACCGGTAAGATTGGGGAGGCGGCGCCATTTGTATTGGCGGCTGTATTTCCATTTGCGGTTGCGGCGGCATCATTCCTTCCGGAGGTCTTATTCCTTCAGGAAACATTATTCCTTCCGGAGATCTCATCTCAATAGGAGGCATCGTTCCTTCGGGAAATGTTGTTCCATCGGGAGGCCTTGTTCCTTCAAAACGTCTTATCCCTTCGGAGGGCATCATCCCTTCAGGGGGCCTCATTCCTTCAGGCGATCTCATTTCTTCTTCTTCCGGAGGTCTTCTCATCTCTGTTCCTTCCGGAGGTCTCATTTCTTCGGGAGATCTTCTTTCCATCTCTCTCCGCGGCATTCCTTGCTGTGGGACTTCTCTAGGCATTCCTTCAGGCGGACCCATTTTTTCAAAACAGCCACGCATTTTATCGCCCATATCGCGCGAAGGCATTGCCGTTCCGGTTTTTAATTTTTCAATAAATTCATTGCCAAAAGCGCCTGTTAAACATTCCAAAACTTCCGGCGGCGCGTTTAACAACCCCTCTTTCATTTTTTGTTTGCCCTCTTCCATTTCCCGAAGATCTCCTTCGGGAATAAGGCCGTGTTCTTTCCCAAAATTAAAACAGGTTTCTTGGTTCTCCGGATTCTCACAAAATGCCTCGCATTCCTCTTTGCCGCGGCAATTGCCCGGGCCCTTGCCTCCGGTTTTTCTTGCCATCGCCGACTCTTCAGAAGACATAAATCCGGCAGCCTCGGCAAAAGCGATACAGGCCTCAAAATTTCCCGGCTCGCCGCAATAAGAATCGCATTCATCTTTGCCGCGGCAAGGAAGAGGTTTCACGCCCTTCCTAATCGCTTCAAGCGCTTTTTTGGCATTGGCTAATTCTTCCGGCGGGATAAATCCGGCGGCTTCGGCGAAATTAATGCATTCCTCCATGTGTTCTGAAGCGCCGCAATAAGCATCGCATTCTTTTTTATTTTTGCAGCCGCCCGGGAGTTTTGCCCCTTTTTCCAATGCCGCTTTCACTTTTTTTGCCTCCTCCAATTCTTGCGGAGGAATAATGCCGCTTTTTTCGGCAAAGGCAATGCACTCGCTTATGTTGCTGACATCATTACAGTAATTCTCGCAGGATTCTTTTGAGGTGCAGCCGCCCGGTCCCTCCCCGCCGGCGGCAATAAATTTTTTAGCTTGTCCAACCTCATCAGAAGACATTAAATTATGTTCCTCTGCAAAACTTATGCAGGCCTTTAGATTTTGCGGATTGTCGCAGTAAGATTTGCAATCATTCTCGCTTTTACAGCCACCGAGTTCCTTAACCGGAAATTGGATATCCGAAGGGCCAGCGGCATTTTCTTGCGTTTTCGCTACGGAAGCCGCAAAAAACATTGCCGCCGTTCCGATTAAAACCGCGAAAAAAATTAATTTTATTTTTTGATTTACCAACGCCATAAATTATTCAAATGGATTGGTCTTAAGATTTTTAAACGGATTAGTTTTATTCACCGGGTTTGTATCCGGCAATTTTTCGGTAGGACTCGGCGGAGTAACTTTTTCAATAAGATTTTCAACGGTTCCTCCGCTTGGCACAACAGGCGCTTCGGCCGTTTTATAATTTTTAAAATAAAAATAGCCAACCGCGATAAGCCCAGCGGCAACAATGATCAAAAATAAATAAAGCAATTTTTTATCCATCATCTTTATTATTTTTAATGGTATAACAGCCAACTAAAAAACAAAAATGGAGTTATCCACAAAGAAAACCCCCGCTTCGCGGGGGTAAAAAATTTTAATCTTTTTTATCTCTGTTACTGACAAAATCTTCCCAAATTTTCCGGAATTTCTCTGAAGATTCAAGCAATTCATCAAACTTTCCTTCCGCGATTATTTTTCCATGTTCAAAGAAATAAATTTTATCAAACAGCGGCAAAAGATGTAAGCCGTGCAAGGAACAAATAATCGCCTTATCGGTAAACGCTTCAAAAATATTTTTGAATATTTTTTCTTCGGTAATTACGTCAACACTGCTGGTCGGCTCATCGAGAAGAACAATCGCTTTGTCGTGACTGGCTAACAAGCCGCGAGCCAAAGCCAAGCGCTGTTTTTCTCCTCCGCTCAAGTTAACGCCTTTTTCTTTTATCATTGAATCAAACTTATTGGGCAAACCCATCGCAACATCGGTAAAACAGGCCATATCCGTGTATTCAACAATTTTGGTCATATCGTAATCGGCACCAACGGTAATATTATCCAGTACCGTTTCTTGAAATATCTCCGGATCTTGTGGAATTAAAGCAATTTCGGAACTGATTGCCTTAAATCCGCTTTTAAGAAGCTTACCGTCCAGGTAAAGATTTAAGCTGGAAGGATGGTATAGTTCGCGG
>Ga0209542_10010589_pt1 | contig 16584 bp, 18 predicted proteins | sample RifCSPhighO2_01_FD_184028 | JGI IMG/M metagenome (GOLD analysis project Ga0209542, IMG submission 184028) | Soil microbial communities from Rifle, Colorado - Rifle CSP2_plank highO2_0.1 (SPAdes) (version 2) | ecosystem: Environmental > Terrestrial > Deep subsurface > Rock core/Sediment ...
ATATAAAAAAGCCCAGCGAATTCCCGAAACGATTATCTTTCAGTGTATAAAGAAATAGTTTGATTTAGGAAAATTCCGTAAATCTCCTAATCTTATGAAAAAATCGGACTATATTTGGAAAAGTTTTGTAAACGCAACCGGTGTTTTTATTTATACATTCAGCATTGCGTGGCTCCTCTTTAACGGCAAGCAGACTTTCGATAGTCCCCCAACTTTTCTGATGCCGCTTTTGATGCTTTTGCTTTTCATGTTATCTGCCTCTATTACATGCCTATTAGTTTTGGGGGGACCTATTCACTTGTACTTAAGCGGTCTTAAGAAAGAGGCCATACTTCTGCTTTTTGCTACTTTGGCTTGGCTGATTATATTTATTATTGCCGTTGCGTTCGTATTGTCGGCGCAGTAACTTGACCCTCTTTAGTGCGCGGGGCCTACTCTATGAAATCATTTTTAAAAATCTTTTTTCCGGTAGTCGGGGCGGGGCTTTTGGCTTTTATTCTTTCGGTATCAATTCGCGCCAATGGGGGACTGGCCGCGACATTTACCGCCTCGGGGTTCGCTTTCGGATTTAACCTGTTTAAACTGGCGGGGCTTACGGCTTTCACACTGGTTGGTTTTCAGGTTTTAACCGGCCCTTTCATGCAGTTCTGGACGTGGCTTTATGGGCCGGCGTTTTATCGCATCCACGGCTTCATGGGTGTTTTCGCGCTAGCGTTTTCCATTTTGCATCCGGTGATTCTTTACTGGGCGCTGATCGCCTCCGGCATTGGCATCATAGAGTTTTCCAAAAGTTACGGGGCGGCTTATTATCTCGGGCCCGCGGCGCTATTACTCATGATCGTTACGGTCTCAACTGCCGCATCCGCGGTATTCTTGCATAAGCCCTTGTTTCAAAAGCATTGGCGCTGGATTCACTACGCCAATTACATTATCTTTCTTTTGGTTTTCATTCATAGCTTGCGGATCGGGAGCGATGTGGCACCAGCAGATAGTCCGCTCCGGCCCGTTTGGTGGCTTTTCTTCTTGGGGATGATTGCGGGGCTGGTATATCGCAGAGTATATCTCGTGTTTCAGGCGCGACAAGTTGAAGCGCTTGAAAGCGTTGCCGGAAAGCATCTATAGCGGCGCCAATCGGGGCGAGGGCGCTTTTTATTAGACCAATTTGGCGCTAAACTGAATCTAGGCAACAAGCATGGCTTACATACAGTTAAAATACCTGAAGCGCTTCGCCGAGTTTTTCGTCATCGGTATGGTTTTTAACGTGGCCGACAACCTGCTTTCGATAACGACAGTCAGTGATACGGTTATTACGCCAAAAGTTATCGGCATAATTTTTCTTTTGACGATTCCTTTCGCGATTATCTCGGAGCTGGTTGTTGACGGAAAGGATATTTTTGGCCATAGAAAGCACCTAGAATAACCCGTCATGGCGGTGTAATATACGCGTATGGACGATACACAGCAAAAGATATCGCCGAAAAACGTATTTTTAAACTTGCTTTCGATAATCACGCTCTACATCAGCGCGGGGAGTTTTATCGCGCTTCTGTTCCAGCATGTAAATTATTTCTTCCCCGACATGCTGACGGATTACAGGCCCAGTTTGGCAGCGGGCCTTAGGTGGGCGATTGCCGCGCTTCTTATAATCTTCCCGACGCATATTATCGTTTCGCGGCTCTTGCAAAAAGAGTTCGTGCGCTCGCCGGCCGAGCGCGAGCGGCGGCTTCGCAAGTGGCTTTTGTACTTCACGCTTTTTACTGCCGCGCTTCTTATCATCGGGGACCTGGTAACACTGATCTACTATTTCCTCGGCGGCGACCTGTCCACCCGGTTTATTTTCAAGGTGCTCGCGGTGCTTCTTACCGGCGGCATGGTATTTTGGTATTACCTCGCCGAAATCCGGCGCGAGGCGCCGGCCTTGCCGCAGGCGATGCGCCTATTTGCGTGGCTCGCCATTGCCGCGGTTGCGGCAGGAGTTATCGGCGGGTTTTTTGTTGCCGGCTCTCCTTTCGCTGAACGCTTAAAGCGTTTTGACGAACGGAGAGTCCAAGATCTTCAAAATATCCAATGGCAAATTGTTGAATTTTGGAGGAACAAAGAAAAACTCCCCGGGGGGCTTCCCGATTTGACCGACAATATCTCCGGGTTTCGCGCCGCGACCGATCCTGAAACCGGCGTGGCGTATGAATATCGCGTTACCGGAGCGCTGTCGTTTGAACTCTGCGCCGTCTTCAATACCGATCAACTTTCGGAAAGTGTCTCAAAACCGCTCCCGATGGCCTTTTCCTATAGTGACCCCCAGTATTATAATGAAGTTTCCCAGCAAAATTGGGCCCATGGGAGGGGCAGAACTTGTTTTTCTCGCGCCATTGATCCGGAGATCTATAAAATTAAAAGGTGATAAACCGTATCAAGCCCCCGGCAATTCGTTGAGAAGAGCCCCGTCTGCGATGGAGGCTTTTATTTATCGCGAAAATCAGTAATCTGGGCATATTGGGCATTAGTATGTTGCGACGACTGGAAGCAAAAATATACGGCAGGGTCCAGATGGTACTGTTTCGCGACTTTACCAGGCGAAACGCGAAGAAACTCGGGCTTACGGGATTTGTCAGAAATGAAACCGATGGGAGCGTCTGGGTGGTTGCAGAGGGTGAGGAGGAGGCGCTCAAGCAGCTGCTCGCCAAAATCCACCGCGGGCCGATGTTTGCCAGAGTCGAGGATGTCGAAATCGAATGGAAGAGCGCCTCCAATGAATTCAAAGATTTTGTGATTGATTATTCAATCAACTGGAATGTCTGATTCTAATATACCCGTTACCATTGGGGCGATTTTGGACGGCAACCGGCGCTGGGCGGTCGGGCGCGGACTTCCTAAAGTCGAGGGGCACCGCGCCGGATACGAAAAAATGAAGGAGTTCTGCCGCTGGGCGTTTGAGGCGGGCGTGGCCAACGTTTTGGTCTATGCATTTTCTACGGAAAACTGGCGGCGCGAAGAGCATGAGGTGTCTTATCTAATGCGGCTTTTGCAATGGGCGCTCGAAAAGGAAATTGACGAATTTCATCGCGAGGGTGTCTCCGTGCGAATTATCGGAGACCGCGGCCGGTTTAGCGAAAACATGCGCGCATTGATGGCGGCGGCCGAGGGAAAAACCAAGGCCAACACCAAGGGCACGGTGGGGATCCTGCTCTCTTACGGCGGCCGCGCCGAGATTGTTGCGGCGGCGAGTGAGATCATCCGCCGTGGCGTCGCGGCCGACTCTATCACAGAAGAGTTTTTTGGCGAGTGTCTTTGGACAGCTGGCATTCCGGACCCGGACCTTATAATTCGAACCGGCGGCGAGGAACGGCTTTCTAATTTCCTGACCTGGCAGAGCGCCTACAGCGAGCTTGTTTTCACCAAAACCCTTTGGCCGGATTTTACCAGAGAGGAGTTTCTCAAAATCTTAACCGAGTTTGGGGGCAGAGAACGCCGGTTCGGCAAATGAAAAAGCTCCCGCGTCAGACGCGGGAGCTTTTTCATTTGACCAGCTTTTTCACCGACTTGGTACGGTAAGTCTTTTCCAGTACTGCCAAGGTCGTATCAGAGCGCTTTTTGCGCAATCTGCCGCTCGATTTGACGCGCGACCGCCACCCGCGCATGCCTCTGGCATCCGGCGCTCTTTTTGATTTTCTTCTACGTTTAGTCATAAGCTTTCGTCTTTTGACTTTTGTCTTTGGTCTTGCCTAATCCGATTTCACCCGTAGCTTCTGGGCCTTGTTGCGGTCGCGCTTGGGCAGGCGGACGGTCAATAGTCCGTTTTTCATAGAGGCCTCGGCTTCATCCCCGACGATTTCTTGCGGCAGGATGATCGAGCGCGAAAACGCTCCCCAGTAAAGTTCGCGATAATAGTAATTTCCCTCCTCGATTTCCTGCGTGCGCATGCGCTTGCCGCGAAGCGTCACCACATCATCGGTGACTTGGACATCAATATCTTCCGGTTTCACCCCGCCGACAATCGCTTGAATCACGATGTAATCGCCGTCATCAAAAATATCCACGGTTAACTCCCCTTCTTCCTCCTGCTGGGGAGAGAAATCCTCCTCGGTTTTTGCCGCATTACCGTTTTGGCGCGCCGCAACAGCCGCGGTGCGTTCTTTAGGGGGCTCCGGAGGAACGGGAACGGCGCGCGAGCCGGTGATGCGTTCAAAAAAAGATTTAGCGCTGGGCATAGGAAAGTTCCGAGCTCTCTCTTTTTAGTTTATGGAAATCGATGAGGACGACAACCAGCGCAATCGCGAGTAGCCCCGCGGTGTACGCAATCGCGCCGGGAAGAATATCTTTTACTATAATAAGGTAGTTAAATCCCGCGTGCAACAGCGCGGCCAATAAAATCCCGAGCGCTACCCAATGATGCCGCCGCGGCCGAAACCACGCGCGCGCCAAAAAGTACCCGACAACCGCCGAAGCCAGCGCGTGCAAAAGGTTAGCACCGACAAATCGCGCCGCCGAAAGTTGCGCTCCGGCGATCATGTTTTCGCCGAGAAGCAGGTTGGGGTCGTACACTTGCGCCAAGAGAAACAGAATGTTTTCGATGGCAGCAAACCCCAGTCCGGCCGTCACCATATAAATCATGGCATCCATCGGCTCGTTGAAATCCGGCTGATTCAGGATGAGAAATTTGACGCTCAAGTACTTAGCGTACTCCTCAATTAAAGCAATCGCCGCAAAAAATATGATGAATTGCTTGTCAGCGTCAATGCCCCACGTTACTCCCCGTTCGGCGATGAGAGCCGCAATGCCGGCCGCAATGCCGCCCGCGAACGCAAGCAAAATCATACGAAACGGCTCTGGGTGAAGATCTTCTCGTAAATAAATCAGGAGCCAGAGAATCGGTGGGATAAACGCTAGGGCGAAATAAATTGTTCCGGAGCTGATGATTTGAGCGAGATCCATACCAACTAAATTCCAAATCACAAATTCCAAATCCCAAACAAGTCCAATATCCTAAATTCTAATGACCGAAACTGATTTCGACCAGTTGAGTCATAGTGTTTGAGATTTGAGATTTTGGTCATTGGAATTTGTTTGATATTTGTGATTTGGTGCTTCACATATTGGGCCATTGTTCAATCATCAATAATTGTCGCTTGCCGGGGAGTTTTTGCCAAATTTCTTCGGTAACGTAAGGCATGAAAGGATGCAGGAGTTTTAAGTTGGTTTCGAGAATTGTCAGCAATAAAGTTTCTGCCGCGGCCCGCTCTTTAGGATCGCCGCTTGCGAGTCTTGGCTTGGCTGACTCGATAATTTTGTCCGCGAAGGTGTGCCAAAAATAGTGATAAACTTTCTCGCCCGCGTGATGGAAGCGGAAATTTTCGAGATCATTGGTTACGGTTTTCACGAGCGCATCCAATTCTTTCAGCCGTTTTTTATCGTCTTTTGTAAATCGTATTTGTGATTTATTTTTTGTGATTTGTGATTTCTCGCTTATGTTCAACAGAACAAAGCGAGAAGCATTCCAGATCTTGTTGGCGAAGTTACGGTACCCCCTGATTTTTTCCTCGGAGATGATCGGGTCATTGCCGGCAGTGCTCCCGATAACTAGCGCCAGGCGCACCGCGTCGGTTCCATAAGTTTCCGCAACGCCCAGAGGATCAATCACGTTGCCTTTGGATTTGGACATCTTCTGCCGCTCTTGGTCGCGGACTAATCCGTGCAGATAAACGGTTTTAAAAGGTGCTTGGCCCGTGCGGTAAAGTCCCAGCATCATCATTCTCGCCACCCAGAAGAATAATATATCCCACCCCGTTTCCATGACCGAGGTCGGATAAAAAGTTTTATAGTCTTTGCCGCCAGGATACCCCAGCGTCAGATACGGCCATTGGCCGGATGAAAACCAGGTGTCGAGGACATCTGGGTCTTGAACCCAGTTTTCTCCGTCGGGTTTATCTTTGCTTACGATAATTTCATTGTCCCGAAACCACGCCGGAATTCGAATTCCCCAGATGATTTGGCGCGAAATATTCCAGTCGCGGAGATTCTTCATCCAATGGAAGAATATTTTTTCAAACCGCTTAGGGACGAATTTAATCTCGCCCGACTTAACCGCCTCTACCGCCATATCCCGCAAGGACTTCGGCTTAGCTCTTGGTTCTGTGTTCTTAGTTCTCGGCGATGCGCTCATCGCCACGTACCACTGCGGCATCACCAAGGGCTCCACTACGTTGCCGCACTTATAGCAGACGGCGACATTGTGCTTATAGATCGGATCTATTTTTGTTAGAATCCCCTTGTCTTGCATATCGCCAGCAACTTTTTGGCGGGCTTCGGCGATCTTAAGCCCGGCGTAAGGCCCAGCTCGTTCATTAAGACGGCCGTTTTTATCAATCACTTGGCGGACCTCGAGCCCATGGCGCTTGCCGATTTCAAAATCTACCGCATCGTGCGCCGGCGTTACTTTAATGACTCCAGTGCCGAAATTGAGGTCCACGGCCTCGTCCGCAATCACTTTCATCTTTGCTGGACCCAGTAATGTTTCAAATTCAATTTCTTTGCCGATGTACTTAAGGTAACGTTTGTCTTTCGGGTTAACAGCCACTGCCGTGTCGCCGAACTTGGTTTCGGGCCTCACCGTTGCCAGTTCCAGCGGCCCGTATTTGATGTAGTACAAGGGGTCCTCGCGCTCCTCGTATTTCACCTCGAGGTCCGAGAGCGTGGTTTGGTGCTTAACGCACCAGTTGACGATGCGCTTACCCCGATAAATCAAGCCGTCTTCATATAGCTTGATGAAAGTCTCCTCTACTTTTTCGACGATATCCGGATCAAGCGTGAATTTTTCGCGCGACCAATCGCATGAGGCACCGAGTTTTTTTAGCTGGTTTTCCATCACTTTTTTATTTTCCTGCGTGAAGTCCCAAATCTGCCGATAAAGCTCATCGCGCGAAAAATCCGATCGCTTCTTCCCTTCTTTTTCGAGTTTTTTGTCGAAAACCACCTGCGTTTCGAATCCGGCGTGATCCGCGCCGGGAAGCCAGAGAGTCTTGAAACCGCGCATGCGCTTGTACCGGGCCATAATGTCTTCCAGCGTTACAAAAAGCGCATGTCCGATATGCAGCGCCCCGTTGGCGTTCGGCGGCGGCATGATAATGCAAAAGCTTTTGACTTTTGACTTTTGACTTTTGGCTTTATTGACCGGCAGTCTGTCCGGATTGAAATATCCGGAATTTTCCCATTTCCGGTAAATCTTGGCCTCAACCGTATTCGGTTCGTATGCCGTGTTTAGTTTGTCAGTCATGCTCCATTACAGCGGATATATTATGTAGAGTATCGGTGCAGGGCCGCGATTTCAAGCGCGCTTTTGACAGCCTCCGCCATTTCGGTATACTGCTTCTTAATATGCGGTGTCGCAACCAGAGCCCATTTTTCTTCTTCTTTAGCTTTTATTTCCGACCGCGGTCGGCTGATGGCGCGTGAGTTTTTATCGTACGCAATAGGTGCCATGAGCCGACCGGAAACGGTCGGTTTTCGTTTATCAAAGTTCATTACATCTTGAAAGCGGCCAATCACGAAGTGTCGTTCAGCTGTCCTACATATAACATCTAAAGGGAGGTAATCGACGATGATCACCGAAAAGGTGGGGGAGTTCGCTCGTCTAGCGCACCAGCAGGCCGAACGGCCGGACGAAAAGCGGCTCGTCGCTATGGGGAGGCTGCTTGCAGACGCAACCGATGAGGAGCGCATAACTATGCTCCGACTTCTGGGGGCCGGCGGGCGGTAAGGCCGGGGCCGTAATCTAACCGGAAAGCCGCAGGCCGGGATCGGCGCGGAGATGCCTCCACGCCGATTTTTTTTGCGAGAAAAATGCGGCGGCCGCGATCATAAGAGCGTTGTCGGTAGTCTCAGCAATTTCCGGCAAGAGCAATTTGGTTTCGGCCAGTTCGGCGGCGAGGCATTCCGTAAGTTCTTTGCGGAGTATTGTGTTGGCTGCTACTCCGCCGCCTAAAATTACGGTTTTAGCTCCGGATTCTTTCGCGGCGCGCACAGTTTTAACCACCAGCGTTTCCACAATCGCGTTCTGGAACTCTGCCGCGACAGCCGCCTTGCTTTTTCTTGACTCCAAGAGTTCGGGCTGATCGCGCAGCAGGTACAAAACTGCGGTTTTTAACCCGGAAAAGGAAAAGTTGAAATCTTTCGAGTTAATCATCGGCCTCGGTAACTTAATTGAAAATTGAAAATTGAAAATTGAAAATTTTTCGGCTAGAGCCGAAATAGCCGGTCCTCCCGGATATCCCAACCCCAAAAGCTTCGCCGCCTTATCAAAAGCCTCGCCCGCCGCGTCATCCTGCGTCTCGCCTATAATTCTGTAGTCGTTATGCTTTCGCATAAGGACAAGTTCCGTATGCCCTCCAGAAACAATTAAAGCCAGGGCCGGGAATCGGAGCGGTTGGCCGCGAAGCGCGTTTACATAAATATGCCCAGCCAGGTGGTTCACCGGAATAATCGGTTTTTGCCAGACGAGTGCAAGGGCCCGGGCGAAATTAACTCCGGTCCAGAGCGCTGGCGCGAGCCCCGGCCCCACGGTAACCGCGATTGCGTCGATTCTTGGCGGCTGGATTTTCAGCAGCTTACGCCTGAACTCCAGAAGAAGCTCCGGCTCATGGCTGAATATGGTATCAAGTATTCTGTATTCAGTATTTTGTATGCGTTCACGTGATACCTGATACTTAATACCTGATACTGTATACATTCTTGTTTCCTTCAGGGCGGCGATTAATACAGGAACAAGATTCTTCTGATGCTCGCGCTTAGCCAGATTCGGCACCACCCCGCCGAATTTTCGGTGGATTTTAACTTGAGAAGCGACGATATTCGAAAGCACGTTAAAACGCGCTCGTCCGCGGGTTCCCGAAGCGTCAATGACGGCAATTCCGGTTTCGTCGCAGCTGGTTTCGATGGCGAGAATTTTCATGGTTGAGAACCTAGGAACTAGGACCTAGTGCCTAGCCGCTGGAAAGTCTATTGCTCGTACATCATAATTACGATATAGTTCCGACGCAATAAATTACAACTAGTTCCTAGGAACTAACTTCTAGTTTCCTAGTGATTTCCTAGTTAGGGCCCCATCGTCTAATGGTCAGGACACAAGCTTTTCAAGCTTGGTATCCGGGTTCGATTCCCGGTGGGGCCGCAAACAAGGTTTCATTTCTGCGGTTTTAACATTTTTCTTTTCATATGTTGCGCGTTAGAATGCGGGTATGGTTACGATATCTCCCGAACGAAAAATAATTGACCTCAAGCATCCCGGCATGGAGCGACAAGAGGCGCGAGAGGCCGAAACGGCGCGGGAGGCTGCGTCGTACATGCCCGAGGTTATTTTGGAGTGGCAGGCGTATGAGTATGAGCATTCCGTCAAAAGCCCTAAGTGGTTTCTATGGGGGAGCGTTGCGGTGGCGGCGCTTGTTATTATCGGGGCGCTGACGAGAAATTACTTTTTTATTTTGTTCATTGTGGTCGCGGCTTTCGTGGTTTATTTGTACGCTAAGCGCCCGCCTAAAGAAATTTATTGCGCCATCACCTCGAGGGGGGTGCAGGTTGGGAGAAGAATGTTTGAGTTTGAAAACCTCAACTCATTCTGGATTTTTTATGAAGTCGGTGGTATAAAGCATCTTAGCCTTGAATCCAAAAAAGCGCTTCTGCCGCGTTTCTCCGTGCCGCTCGGTGATGCCGATCCGGTAACACTGCGGAGAACTCTTATCAAGTTTGTGAACGAGGTAGAGCATGAAGAGTCGCTGGCGGATATTTTTGCGAGAATGGCGGGATTCTGATTTTTCTCAAGGTCACCGCTTTCAGCGGGCGTCACAGGGTTAGCTTTTAATGACGCTCGTTATCACTCGCTTGATTTATGGTAGCTAACCCGGCAAAATCAACAACGTTGATTTTGCCCTCATCGTTCCCTCCTGCGCTCAAATGCGATTTGAGCTTCGGATGGGCAAGCAGGATAATTAGTATCTTTCTCGCTCTTCCGAAGCTCCGATATTGATCGGAGCGAAGGAGAGCCCTCATCGTTCAATGGACAGGACAGAAGCTTGCGGAGCTTCAAATAGGGGTTCAATTCCTCTTGAGGGCATAAGCGAACCCCAAAAATCCCCCGGGCGTGGGATTTTTGGTTTTGGGGTGCTATTCTTTTTTTATGCTTCTCGAAACCCCGATTGATAAAATACCCAGCGTTTCACCGGCGCTGGCCAAAAAGTTCCATCGGCTGGGGATTGCAACCGTTCGCGAGCTGCTCTTCCATTTCCCGTTTCGCTATGACGACTTTTCCAATATCAAAGAGATCGCGGACGCAGCCCTCGGCGAAGTGGCCACCGTTCGCGGCGTCTTAAAGAGCATCAAAGCCACGCATGCTTTCGGCCGCCGCATGAATATGGCGGAAGCCGTTGTTGGAGACACAAGCGGCCAAGTTCGCGTGATTTGGTTTAATCAATCGTATCTGGCCAAAACATTCCACCTCGGCGAGACGCTTTCGATTTCAGGAAAGCTCTCGCAAAGCAAACGCGGGATCTATTTTGCCAATCCGGCGTATGAAAGAGTAAGTCGCCGTGACGGGCTGACGCATACAAGCGGGCTAGTGCCGGTCTATCCCGAAACCACTGGGCTTACTTCGCGCTGGATACGATTCTTGATGAAGCAGATTCTGCCGCTTGCAGAAAAAATCTCCGATCCCCTGCCGAACGGCCTACGCCGGCGCCTAGGGCTTTTGCCCATCGGCGAGGCGTTAAATAAAATTCATTTTCCCGGCACTATGGCTTATGCCGAAGCAGCCCGTCGGAGATTCGCTTTTGAAGAAATTTTTCTTATACAGTTGCGGGTGCTTCGCGAGCGGCATCAGCTACAAGAACATAAAGCCCCGCCCATCAAGACCGATATTCAGCTTATCAAGCGATTCGTAGCCTCGCTTCCCTTTCCATTGACCAATGCGCAGCGCAAAGCCGCGTGGGAAATTGTGACGGACACCGCAAGATCTCAACCGATGAACCGGCTCCTCGAGGGTGATGTCGGGTCAGGCAAAACGGTTGTCGCGGCATTAGCGGCCCTTAATGCGGTTAAAGCCGGATTTCAGGTTGCGTATCTTGCGCCAACTGAAATTTTGGCTCAACAGCACTTTGCGACTTTCACAAAACTTTTGGCGAAGTTTGACGTGGCAATCGGGCTTCTTACGGCTTCGCATAAAAAAATTGCAGCCCCATTCGGCGCGTCTGATAAAGCGAATATCACGGCTCTTGCCGTTTCGGGCGAGGCCGAGATTATTATCGGAACGCACGCGGTTATCCAGAAGAACGTAACATTCGCGAATTTGGGGCTAGTGATTGTTGACGAACAGCATAGATTCGGCGTTGATCAGCGTGCCGCGCTGATTCGCGGGCAGACGCGGACAGCAGCGCCGGATAAAGAAAGTCCGCGTAAGCCAGCGCTATGGGTTCCGCATTTTTTGTCAATGACCGCCACTCCCATTCCGCGGACTCTGGCGCTTACGGTTTACGGCGATCTTGACATTTCCATTCTCGATCAAGTTCCGGCTGGGAGAAAACCGATCCTGACCAAGGTCGTACCCGCCGAAAAGCGCGCGGCGTGCTACGGATTTATACGCCAAGAAGTTAAATCAGGACGGCAGGTTTTTGTGATTTGCCCCAGGATTGATCCGCCGGCTGGCGTGGCGTGGCACGATCCGGAGTCTACGCACACCTCGCAGCAAATTCTGGGAGAGGAGGTAAAGACAGTTAAAGCCGAAGCCGCGCGTCTCGCGAAAGATATTTTCCCGGATCTTTCCATCGGATTGCTTCACGGCAAGCTGAAACCCGCCGAGAAAGAAAAAGTCATGCGCGATTTCAGGGGTCGCAAGTTCGATATTTTGGTTTCAACTTCGGTGGTTGAAGTCGGCGTGGATATTCCCAACGCCTCCGTGATGCTCGTCGAGGGCGCGGAGAAATTCGGGCTCGCCCAGATTCATCAATTCCGCGGACGCGTGGGCCGTAGCGAACATCAGTCGTATTGCTTTCTGATGAGCACCAGTCCTTTCGCCGCCGAATCGGCGCGCTTAAAAGCGATTGTTTCTGCTAAAAACGGCTTTGAGCTGGCCGAAAAAGACCTGCAAATTCGCGGGCCGGGGGATTTTTTCGGGACTAGACAATCCGGTATTCCGCCGTTTGCTTACAAAAGCTTCGCCGACATGAAAATTGTTCAGTCCGCCCGCGCCGAGGCTGCGGAAATCATTAAAAAAGACCCGCTATTGAAAACCCATCTCGCGCTCTCGCGGCGGCTCGAAGAATTCGAAGCCGCCATACATTTTGAATGATTGGCAAAAACTCTATAATGATACGCCGCAACCTACACACAACCCTATACACATATTACACACTATAGTGTATGATATGTGTATATGGCAAAACATGAAGAAAAACGTCCCGTCATAAGCAAAGTTCAGCGCGAGGTGCTTCAAATCTTGCGGGAGGCCGGAGATCTCACGCTGGCGTTTTTATTAAACGCTGGGGATAGCGCTCGTCTCTGGCAATACGTAGGCGGGAAACGAAAACGTGAGCGGATCCGCCGTTCGCTTGCAGCTCTCGAGCGCCGGGGCTTTATTGATATGAATAAACACGGCGGCGAAACACGCATCGCGCTTTCGCGAGACGGCAAGCGCATCGCGCTTGTGGGGAATATAGAAAAAATAAGCCTGCCTATGGTGAAACACTGGGACCGGAAGTGGCGCATCATTCTTTTTGATATCCCCGAGCGGTTTGGAACCGCTCGCAGAGCGCTTTCGAAGCGCCTCCGCGATATGGGGGCTTGGCAATATCAAAAGAGCGTATTTATCTACCCCCTCCCGTGCAGAGATGAAATTGATTTTGTCACGTCGTTTTTCCATGTGCGCGAGTACGTCAAATACATTGAAGCGACCTCGATTGACAACGCCGCGACTTTGCAAAAACATTTCAAGCTGACCTGAGACTGCCACGGGTTTATGCCCGCGGTTTTCTGTGATGGTAGATAAAACCATACACATATTACACACTATAGTGTGTAATATGTGTATGGTTTTAGAAAAAATACAATGTCTGCTGCAGGACTTCTCTTTCTGCGCCTTGCCGTGGGTCGGGGGGTTAGTTTTTTATGAAATATCTTTGGTAAGCCGGCTTTTGGGCGTGACCCAAAAGCCCATGTATTTGCCAAGCATGAGGCGCGTAATGGCATCGATTCCGGGGATTGAACCGAAACCGATTAATGTAAAAGGAATCAAAAGCCATTGAATTACCATCCAGAAGTAGTGGTGCGCTGGGCGGTGCGGCGGGCGAGGCGGCAGGAGTTTTAGCGAATAAACGGCCGAGGTCGCAAGCCCAATCATGGCAAGCACCATAAGCCAGCGCGTAACGCGCGGGAGATTGTGGGCCAGAACCGAGACGCCGAAAGCGCTTCCGCCGATTAAAACCGGCAGCCAGCCAAGGACAAAAATCATAATGGCGTTGGTGCCAATTGACCAGAATCCCTCTAGCTGGTTGAAGCCGAAGTAAAGTTTTTTTCGCAGCGGAATGTTTTTGTTTTTTATAAATCCGAATAAAAGATACGGAATGTTTTCGACGCCCCAGATCCAGCGGCGCTGCTGCCTGTAAACATTCTTGGCGGTTTGCCGCCAGTTACCGGCTAAGTTCGCGTCCATGGAAACCGGATAATTCAACGGGACAACGCGATAGTCTCCGTCAAAATAAACTAACGCCTGCCAGAAGATCCGTGAATCTTCCGAAACCATGTTAGTGTGCCAGTAATCCATTTGAACCAGCGGGGCCAACGGAATCGAGTGGGACGAGAATGTCGCCAAGCGCTCAGGCCGAGCCTGCTGCATCATTTGCCAGAAGGTGCCGGAGGTCGCCACAACTCGCGAGAAAGCCGGTGCGTCCCAGATGTTATTGTTGTAAACCGGAATCGGCTGAAAAGAAGAACGAAGGGGCTTTTCCGCCATCAGGTACCGGTAAGTCAGAATGCTGAAATATTCCGGTGCAACTTCCGTATCAACGTCAAAGGAAGAAACGATCACGTGCTCATGCGAAATGTTTTTCGCGTCAATCAAAAGCCGCACGGCCTCGCGCGCGGCGAAAGATTCGTTCGATCCCTTGCCGGGTGTCTCGCCCGGAAGGTCAGCGGGATGCGCCGTCAAAAGAAACGCCCCGAACTTGTCCCCGAATTCCTTTTCCGCTCGCTCGGCTACAAGTCTGGCTTCTTCACCGGTGCGCTCCTCGCGCGCGATGACTATGAATAAGTTTTCGGTTGGATAATTTGATTTAAGAATAACCGCAAGCCCCCCGCTGATGACCTCATATTCTTCTTGGTAAAACGGGATAATCACAAGATGCCGGATATCCTGCCAGCTTTGGAGTTTGAGCTCTCCGGAATAATGCCGAACCGCGTTAAGCTTCTCACGCCAGTTAACGGTTACGTTCTTTCGCATCTCTGAAAATGACATGCGGAGATGTAAAGAAAGAAACACGGTTTTTAAAAGCCAGTAGATGTCAAAAGCAATGATAAAAAAAGATGCTCCCACCGGCGCGAGCCATGAGGCAAGAATAGTCCCTAAAAGCGTCGTCCACATCAGGGCTCCCGGGATGATTTCAAAAAAACGATACAATCGATAATCCGCCGGATTCTCAAAATCCGGCGCGTGCGCGGCTTTTAAGTACCATTTGGTCATGTTAAAGCGATATGCCAGGATACTTCTTTAGCTCTTTCTCAATGATTTCCGAGACCTTCCAAATAAATTCTGAATCAGTACTAGCTAGTTCTGTTTCCGCGTATAGTATATTCATGACAAATCCTTTAAACCCTAACTTATCGTTAATTTGTTTTTCTAATTCGCTTCTAGCCACCGAATTGAGCGGAAGAAGATTATACCTTTGCCGTAGGGTTTCGAGATAGATTTCCTGTTTTCCCATCCGAGGATTTTCCTTTTGGACTTTAATAAAATGCCTAGCAAGTGTATTTGCTGTCCCCACTATAGCCGGGCCTTTAGCGAATTTGTTCTGGAGAAAGTTAAATAATCCCATGATGCGACTTTATTTAAGTTAATAGCTGGTGCGCGTGCTAGGATTCGAACCTAGAACCGGTCGGATATAAGCCGACTGCTCTGCCGTTGAGCTACACGCGCAAAGAATTGTCTGTGAGTACTTTAATACTCATCATAACTTTTTCAAATAGCGGAGTATTGAATGTGAATACATTGCAAGTTCCGTGACCAAATTCGCCCTTATGTGTTATGTTCGCGCTTAGACTATTTTTAAAGTAAGGCTTCTTGTATTGCTGTTTGGCAAGCGGCAGCTTTTCTCCCCAGTATTCCATTTCTTTATCAGAGTCCATGTCTCGATAGAGTTGGAGTCGGATAAATATTCTTTCTTTAGAAACACCACAGGCTCGCTCGAGCCATGAGATAAAGAATATTATAATATCAGGATTATTGTTTGAAAGTGATACCACGCCCTTCTGCGTCTTCGCCCCCTCACCAGCGTAGAGAAGATAACCAGCAAGTAGCAATTCTTTTTTTGTTAGCGGCAGAAGATCCAAGACGGCCTGGCGGTAAACTTCTGATAATCTATTTTCACGCTGCATCCTTCTTGTCTCGCGATATCTCTCGATACGTTTTTCATTATGCGCCCTTAGCTCATTAATTCTTTCTTGGCTTAGTGGGTAGTTACGTAGCCAAATACTTAGAGTGCTTTTGCTGACCCCAAGCTCATTCTTGATTTGGCTGTAGCTCATCCCTCGCGCCCTTAGTGACAGCACATACTCTCGATCTTTTTTGCGTGCCATGAACCTATGAAATTAGTTTGCTCATACGAGTTTCTACGTAAATTATAGCCTGAACACACAAAAATGCCAGAATCTAGTATATTATGCATACTAAAATCTGTGACTTCCGTCCACTTGTCCTAAGCTCTAAGTTCTAGTCTCTAAGCTCTCGTTAAGCTGCCGCCACCAGCGCGTTAAACTCCTCCTGTTCGATGGTTTCCTGCTCTATGAGTTTTTTGGCGAGCCGGTCGAGTATGACGCGGCGCTTCACAATAATTTCACGCGCGCGCTTTAACGCCGATTCCAGTAAATGTTTCGCTTCGTTATCAATCAACTGGGCGGTGGCCTCGGAATAATTTTTTGCCGCGGAGAGTTCCTTCCCCAAAAATATCAGCTCCTGCGATTCGCCGAAGGCCATGGGGCCGATTTTATCCGACATGCCGTATTTGGTAAGCATGGCGCGCGCGAGATCCGTCGCCTTTTCGAGGTCATTGTGAGGCCCCGTAGTCAGTTCTTTGAAAACCAGAAGCTCCGCGGCGTATCCGCCAAGCGCTACCGCAAGCTCCGCCAAAAAGTGCCTCTTGGAAAAGAGATGCCGATCCTCTGTTGGGAGTTTCAGCGTGTAGCCCGCTGCGCGCCCACGAGCAACAATTGTAACTTTATGCACAGGGTCGGCTTCAGGAAGCGAAGAGGCGACCAAAGCGTGCCCGGCCTCGTGATAGGCCGAGATTTCTTTTTCATGCGGCGTTAGGAGATGACTTTTCCGTTCGGGGCCGAGGA
>Ga0209542_10010591_pt1 | contig 16583 bp, 22 predicted proteins | sample RifCSPhighO2_01_FD_184028 | JGI IMG/M metagenome (GOLD analysis project Ga0209542, IMG submission 184028) | Soil microbial communities from Rifle, Colorado - Rifle CSP2_plank highO2_0.1 (SPAdes) (version 2) | ecosystem: Environmental > Terrestrial > Deep subsurface > Rock core/Sediment ...
AGTAACCGGCCACCCAAGTTAAAAGACCTAGGCTAAAAAATCCCAACAAAAATGAACCAAAGGTCACTGGGCTAGTTGTCTCAATTAGCTCGATGTTAATGGTATGCAGCCAACTTTGAGCCAATCCCATTATGAAGGTCGGTGCAATAATACTGACTACACTACAAACAAGATAGGCTGACATTACTGCAGCGGTTAAGGCATTAGCTAAAACAATTCTATTAATCATATTCTCACCCCCTCTCTCCTCCTCTATCTGACAGGCGCCCTCCATAAAATCAGCATCTGAATAAATATATATGTCAGTTCATCTAGGAATCTCATAAGTTAAATATAATCTGGATAGAAAACCTATTCCGTGCTTTAAATCACAAACCCAATATGTTATCTTTAAACCGTGGATCAAGCTATACAAAAGAGGTTGTCAGACTTTTTCTCTAACTACAAATTGATAATATTTAAGAAAGGCCATATTATATATAGGCCTGAAGACCCAATAACGAACATTTACTTTCTGAAAAAGGGTTTAGTGAAGCAATACATCATTTCTGAAGATGGCGACGAAGTAGTTATCAATCTATTCCGTCCCAACTCTTTTATCCCTATTATGACTGTGCTAAGCGAAACACCGAACCGCCATTTTTTTGAATCCCAGGAAGAGACTGCAGCTTATAGTGCCCCAACATCTGGTGTTATTAGTTTCATTAAGTCAGAACCAGAGGTATTATTTGATTTAACAACCAGATTTGCTAAAGCTATCAATGGGCTATCTCTCAAGTTTGAAGAGGCTGTCACGAAAGACGCTTCAGACAAGATACTTTCCTTGATCAGTTATTTATCAGAAAAGTTTGGTAAGCAAACCGATAAGGGTTCTTTGATAAATCTTCCACTAACTCATCAAGAAGTTGCCAACTTAACTGGATTAACAAGAGAAACTGCAAGCCGCACGCTAGAAAAACTTATGAAAGATGGTCTTATTATCAATTCTAACCACCAAATTACACTTGTAACCCACCTCACTGACAAATAAACTAATTCTGCTTAATATTTAGTTATGGATGATACTATTATCTTCAATCAATCTCCTTTAAAATCTAACCAGCTAGTCTTGGATAAGTTAATTTGTCAATCTGAGCGTCTGTTGTTAAAAATTTCTTCAATGCGCTTTCTTGATCTTTGCCCTGACGAGCTTACTGTTGATGAAAATAAAATCAATATTTTCCATAACGATTTCTTTGGAACAGGGGATGCCCACAATATCTTGATTGAAAATATCACCAGCGTCACAACTACCAGTGTACCTTTATCATCTAGTCTGGAAATCGTTGATAGCACCAATCAAAGAGTACCAGTTACTTATCAGATGCACAATCTTAAAACCGCTGAGGCTCATCAAGCCAGAAGGTTAATATTGGGTTTGATGGTGGCTAAGAAAAAAGGCGTGGATTTAAGAGAGTTTGAAGATCTTGAGGGTTTAAAGCAGCAACTGGAAAAATTAGGCAATAGCGTTAGCGTCTCCTAATGGCCATTTTTCTTCTCTTTCATTCTAAGAACTGAGGTAACTGCTTTTTGTAGGGCTTCTTTGGTTAATCCAAATTTTTCTAGTAGCTCTGCTTGCTGACCCGATTCACCATAGTGATCTTCAATGCCGATTATTTTCATTGGTACTGGGAAATGTTGGCTGACTAACTCAGAAATAGCCGAACCTAAACCTCCATGAACTTGATGCTCTTCTGCTGTCACAATGGCTCTACATTCTTCTGCAGCAGACAGAATAGTTTTCTTATCTAAAGGCTTAATAGTGTGACAGTTTATTACTCGAACATTAATATTACTCTTTTTTAGCTCCTCTGCAGTCAAAAGTCCGTAATAGACCATTTGTCCACAGGCAATTATGGCGACATCGTTACCTTCTGTTAAAACTTCAGCCTGACCAATTTCAAAAGGAGACTGATCAGTAGTCATTACTGGAGTTTTCTCCCTTCCAAGTCTCATGTACGTTGGCTTATCATTTTTAGCCATAGCAATGGTAGCTTTTTTAGCTTCAATTGAATCAGCCGGACAGATTACTACCATATTAGGCAAAGCTCTCATGATGGCCATGTCCTCTAAGGCCTGATGGGTCGCACCATCTGGTCCAACTGAAATACCAGCATGGGAACCGATGATTTTAACCGGCTGGTCATTATAACAGATTGTCGTTCTAATCTGCTCCCAATTTCGCCCAGGTGAAAAGGTAGCATATGAGGATGTAAAAGGCACTTTACCAACTGCTGCCAGCCCTGAAGCCACTGTCACTAAATTTTGTTCAGCTACACCCACTTCAAAGAATCTTTCAGGAAACTTCTTTTTAAAATCTTCAATCCGAGTTGACTCTGTCAAATCCGCACAAAGCGCCACCACATTGGGATTTTCTTCCCCGGCCACCACCAACCCCTCCCCAAACCCATTCCGAGAAGGAACCAGTTCAATATCTTCGTCAAACAATTTCGGATTTAAAAATGCGTTTTTATATAACATGATTAAAAAGAGAAAATAATACCATTCCTAAACCCATAAAACTAAATCCAAAAGCCACAATCTTTAAGATCGTTTTCTGTAACCCAGTTGGCTGCTCAATAAAATACCCATAGTTAGGTATTATTCGCCAACTAATAGCACCCCAACCATATCCTTTCAAATACTTACCCCAAAGTATTATTGAGATTAGCAAACTCATACTACCACTTAACAGAAATATTAAATTACTCACACCCATACAAATTTTCCTTACCGTCATCCCCTTGAAGAAGGGGATCCAATTAAAAACTAAACCTCACATTTAAACAATACTATCATATAAGTCATTCCAGCCTGGATTAGTTTTGTTTATTAGTTTTATCTTCCAATTTCTATTCCATTTCTTCATTTGTTTTTCCCTGAGAATTGCCTCTTCTATATCCTGATATATTTCATAGTGAACTAGATCATGTACTCCGTATTCTCTGGTAAATCCTTTAACTAAATCATGTTGATGTTCCCAGACCCTTCTTTTTAGATCATTTGTTACTCCAATATATAAAGTTCCATTTTTATATGAGGCCAAAATGTAAACATAAGATTCCATCTGCTAATTGGATTCCCGCCTACGCGGGAATGACGATAGGCTTACTCATGTTCTGATCTTATTTTTCCTCCTAAAGTCCTTAATTCTTTAATGGCTATATCTGCCTGCTCGTCTTTTTCTGGGGAACCACTGGGCTGAATTGTTCCTGGAGGACTACCGTGCCATTCAAAGCGATTTTCCATGTAGTCTACCCCCTTACCCGGAATAGTATGAGCAATTATGACTACTGGCTTATTTTGAATGGCTTTGGCTTTATTACAGGCATCAATAATCTCTTCAAAGTTGTGACCATCAATCTCTATGACGTACCAATTAAAAGCTTCATATTTATCCTTTAGTGGTTCCAGCGGCATAATATTTTCGGTAAAACCATCAATTTGGATATTATTGCGGTCAACTATTACCGTTAAATTGGCTAGCTTATATTTTCCAGCAAAGAGAATTGCTTCCCAAGTATTACCTTCGTCGTGTTCGCCGTCCGAAGTCAAGCAATAAACCCAGTTAGTTTTATTGTCCAGTCGCAAACCCAAAGCCATGCCAGCGGCTTGAGAGATCCCTGAACCCAAGGGACCTGAAGTAGTTTCCAATCCAGGCAAAGCGCTTCGGTGAGGATGACCTTGTAAGCGAGAACTTAGTTTTCTGAGAGTTTTTAACTCTGATACTGGAAAATAACCGGATTCAGCGAGGGTAGCATATAGAACTGGGCAGATATGGCCGTTTGATAAAACCAAACGATCTCGTTCTTCCCATTCTGGCTTTTTAGGGTCGTGTTGCAAGACATTAAAATACATAGCCGTCAGAATATCTGCCATCCCTAGTGGTCCACCAGAATGTCCTGATCCAGCCTTCACCAACATCTCGATAATATCCAAACGAATGTCATTTGCCTTAAGCTCTAATTTTTTAACATCTGCATCAGACAGCATACTTCCATCGTACATTAATCAGCGGTTTCTTTTCAACTACAGGCACAAAAGTTGACAGAATAGCTTCAATAAGTTATAAGTGGCTTTGGTAAATGATAACAGACCAGAGGAAATTCTTGATGAAGAAAAAAATCATATTGATAATCGGAGCTATTTTTTTAACAACAGCTTTACTTGTTCCAACTGCCATGGCTTTTAGAAGAAATCACCGATACCATGCTTATTCAGCAAAACCCAGGGTCACACCGAGTCCTTTGGTAACACTAATGACTCCGCTGCCGCTTTCCAGCGAGATAACTGACGACCTAATCAAAGGCCAGTGGGATTACTTGGCTGGAGCAACTCACATGGAGCAAGGATTGGTTATCCATGGGCTAGATTCGTCAATTGTTTCCCAGGACGGTACTGATAGTATTCCTAACCCACCAATCAATCTGGCGGGGACTTATCTTGGCGATATTAAAGGTAACTTTTCTATAGCCGCTAATATGCAAATTCCTGCGGGTACCACTGCCACTATCCAACTTTACTCAAATCCCCCAATAATAGCTGATGAATTTAGGGTTGAGCAACCGAGTATCCAGATTGTTATTGCAGGCAAACAGCTGCAAGTACGTTCGTGGAACGATAAAAGCCAAACTCCAACCACCCTAAAATTCTCAATTCCTGAGGATCCAAATCAACAATTACAGCTGATTCGAGATGGCGATAACTTAAAAATCACATTAAACGAAATTGCTGTTGGCACAATTAAAACTCCAAGTCTTTTAACCAGTGGCAAACTATGGTTTGGATTTGATAGCGCTGGGGGTGATTGGACAGTATCATCATTAAAAGCCCAAAAATTAGTTGGTGGCACCTTTCATATTGCTGATGGGTCAATTTTGCAGATCGCTAACCACAACCCACAGGGCTTACAACTCTTGGCCGAGAAAATGCGCCCAGGATTTTTAATCGGTATGGCGCTCGCGCTGGGACCAGCTGTCTCTGATACTGCTTACAATTCTGTCGCCTTTGATAACGCCATGTTTGGTAGTATCACACCTGAAAATGAGACCAAAATGATCAACCTGCAACCACAGCAGGGAGTTTATACCTTCCAAAAAGCTGACGCCCTAATTAATCTAGCCAAGCAAAACGGTATTAATGATATTCATGGACATGCATTAGTATTTGGTGAGGCTAATCCGATGTGGTTTAATCGCTTGCCAGTCAGAACCGCAGCTGATAAACAATCTGTTGAGGAGGTAATGATTGACCATATCACGACAGTGGTAACTCATTTTGGTGAGCAAGTTGCGTCATGGGATGTTATCAATGAACCGATCGCTGATTACGATGAGTTTGAAGCGGGGGAGACTATGAGGAATCACAAATGGTATCAGGCTATGGGCGATGATTATATAATCAAAGCTTTCAAAGCAGCCTACAGCGCCAATCCTAATGCTATCTATTCAATTAATGAATACGGTCTTGAGGAAGATGGTGAAAGATGGGAGGCGTTTTTAGAATTAATGACCCAGCTAAAATCTGACCTGGAGGATGAAAATATTCCACTTGATAAAATCTCTGTTGGGTTCCAGTCTCATGTCTATGAATCTGGGGACAAAATTAATCCAACTGTGCTTAGAAAGCATATCCGGATATTAGGAGGGCTTGGGTTTAAATCACAGATCTCAGAAAATGATGTTTATAGTGATGATGGAACTAATATTCAATCGCAACAATATTCAGCTATTCTAAACGCTTGTATCAGCGAACCCAGCTGTATTGCTTGGAGAGGTTGGATTCTAACGGATAAATATGATCTCTTTGAAGATGATGGTCAGGTTGAATATGGTCAAGATGGTTTATTTGGAAAAACTATGAAACCCCGTCCAGCCTTGGGTGCTATGCAGCAAATCCTTAAATAGAATAGTCACCAGTGGTAGTTTTTAAGTGAGAATGCTCGCCTCTTTGGATCTCTTTTTCAAATTGGGCAATCGCTTCTAAAACCTGCTCGGGATTTTCTACTATTTTATAAACTTTAAGCTCCTCTGGGCGAATCAACATATTATCTTTGAAAGATTTCATTATCTTTTTCCAAAACTTACCATATAAAATCAGGGGTTTATGGTGACCAAAATAGAGCCTGGCCAACCCCCAAGCCATTCCAAACTCTGAAACTGTCCCTGTACCACCTTTAAAAACAATATAGACTTGACCTTCTTTCAATAATGTCAGGGTTCTTTCAATATAGCTATCCGTTTTAATTTCTTTATCAATTAGATTTTTGGGGTCTCGACCTTCAAAATTATCTAAATCTTTAGGGTACCAAGTTACCCCAATAACTTTGCCTCCACCCTCCTTAGCCCCTATGGTCGCTGCCCGCATCACTCCCGGACCACCCCCGTTTACCACGGTGTAACCGGCTTTCGCCAACTCGCTAGCAACCTCAAAAACTTCTTTGTAAAGCTTATCTTTGAGGTGGGTGTCTGCATAGCCAAAGATTGCCACGTTCTGAATAGTTTGAGCTTTTTTAGGTTTAGCTGAGTTTTTCCCAAATCTCTGCCAGATTTTCATCAATATCTCCTTTGGTTAGATGTGAACCAATTACTAAATAGCTAGCTCCAGCATCTTTAACCAGTTTAGCATTATCTGGACTAATTCCGCCATCTACTTCAATTGTAAAATTGGCACTGTTTTCTTCTCGCATCTTACTTAGTTGTCTTACTTTATCAATGGTTTCAGGTATAAACTGCTGGCCTTGTTTACCGGGGTGTACTCCCATTACTAAAACCAAATCAATCAATTCTATGAAAGGTTCGAGCGCCTGGATATCAGTTTCTGGATTGATAGCCAGACCAACCGCAATTTCATGCCCCTTGATGTGCTCAATTCGATCTTCGATACCTGAGCTATCTTCAACTGGAAAAATAATTCTATCAATCGAAATTTTAACTAATTGGTCAATCCAATTTTCCGGGTATTCCACCATTAAGTGAGCTTCTAATTTCAGATCAGCCGGATGTTTAGCTATTATTTCTGGTCTAATACTGGTGTTTTGAACAAATTTATTATCCATGAGGTCAATATGTACCCAACCTCCTGTAAAATCTCCACTGTCTTCAATTTTAGAAAGCTGCTCTGCATATTCCTCTTCAGTGGTAGCCAGAATTGCCGGAATTATCTGTGTCACTTAACCCCTCTCTTCTACTTTTTTCATCTCCTTTAACCTTCTAATATGTCTCTGTTCACCACTAAATTCTGTGGTTAAAAAGGCTTTGGTTATTTCAAAAGAGGACTCCTCGTCCAAAATATCTGCCGGCAGAGATATCACATTAGCATCTTCATGTTCCCTGGCTTGAATAACTCTGGGTACATCGAAGACTAACGCTGAGCGCACTCCATCAATCTTATTGGCTACCATGTCTACTCCGGCTCCACTGCCGCAAAGCAATACCCCTCTGGCCTTTTCACCGCCATCTGAAACTGATCTTGCTACTTTTTCGGCAAACAGCACATAATCATCAGCTTCATCTAAATGATCATTACCTAAATCTGCTACTTCAAAACCTTCATCAACTAAGCGCTTCTTCAAGCGCTCCTTAAGTTCAAACCCCCGATGGTCCGCCCCAAGAAATATCATATTAATTTAAGACGTATTTATTTAACTCTTTTCTCATTTGTACCTCATTGGTGATATCTTTGCAATAAGTTAGAAATCGGAGGAAGGTTGGGGTATGCCTTTTTCTTAAAACTTTAAGAACTATATCTGCAATTTGGCTGCTTTCCAGCTTTTTTTGTTTCAATGTTAAAATTTCTTTTTCGACTTCTCTGGTAATTTTATCGACTAATATTTCCCTATTTTCAATTTGGGAAGCATTAGAGGAGTAAAATATACCAGAATAGAGCTTCATCCGGTTAAATCTTTCAGTTTTTCCAGATTTTTTAACTACTAGCAGGTGCGATAAATCAATCATCTCATGAGTGGTAAAAATCTCCTGACAATTTAAACACTCTCTTCTTCTCCATATTTGGGAATTGCCTCTGGTAGACCGTGAGTTTGTAACAACAGTTAGTGGCTTATGACAATATGGACATTCCATAGCTATATATTGATACTAATATACCACATTTAGATTAAAACTGATCATCAATCAAACTAGTCATATCTAATTTTATACCCACATCCTGTTCTATCAATATCTTGATATTTAGTTTAAATTTGATTTATGAGTATCGAATGGAAAACAGTTGAGAGCCCAGGATATTTTGGAAGTTCTAGAGATTCCAGTATTGCCTGGTGGAATGAAAAATATGGGGAGGAAAATTGGAGGATAGCTTGGGAGACTAAAGATCAAATAATCATGAACTTTGATGATGTATTCTGGAATATTTATGTACCAGGTTATGCTGAATATTTTAGAATTCATAGCGATGAGGCACGTTTAATAACCTCAGCTCATTCATTTACTTATGATAAAGAAATAATTACACGAGAGGAAGCTTTTGCGCCGAGAGCACTATATGAAATACCAGGCAAAGCTAACCAATTTCACCATGTCGCCTTAAATATAGCCTTAGAATGGCATCTTGGATTCCCTTTTAGAGGAAAGAGGCCGCTTCAAGTCAGAGAGCCTAAGTATAGTGCAGTTGTTTCTGAAAACGCTACGGTGGCGCTATTGCAGGCGGCTCATCCAGTAGCGCTTGCCTGGAAATGGAGTCCTGGTAGAATTCCAACAATCAGAATGGATTTAGTGGAAAAATCGATAGCAGGTTGGTGGCAGCCAGGATCAATTGAAGATTTCTACCAGTCAACAAAAGTATTACAAGTTAAACAGTTTAACCAGTTATCCCTAGAGCTTCATTAAGTTTTGCTTTGTCGAATCCCAGAATTTTTACTAGAGTGCCGCCGTCTTGAGTAATCTCTGTAAATGGCACTCCCATCTGGCCAGATTCTTTAATCATTTTTTCAGCAGCCTGCTCATCATTATCAACAAAAATATTTTCATATTTAACTCCTTTAGCATCCAGATAAGTCTTGGCCATCTTACAGTATGGACAGGTAGTGGTAGTATAAATTTTAACTAGCATTATTCTTTATTATATCATGCTCTTATTTGAACTCAGCCTCAAATTCAAGTATAATTTTGGTATTGCGGGATCTGCTAATGGTAGGCAACCAGGCTCTGAACCTGGTAATCATGGTCCGAATCCATGTCCCGCAACTAAAAATACCATGATCGAGCCCTCTAATTTTGATTTATCAAAATTTGGCATGTTGCCCGGCAACTTAATGTCCATATCCCGCAACATTTTAAGCTGCTGCTTCTACTGCAGCCGCTGATTCTCGTTTTGGATCAACAATAGGCAAATTATTTTTAAAAATAGGCATCTCTATCGTAAACACCGAGCCAACACCTAGCTTACTTTTAACACCTACTTTGCCACCATGAGCCTCAATAATTTGCTTAACTATAAAAAGACCTACTCCCAAACCCTGGTATTTGCCATTTTTAGTTCCTCGTTTGAATTTTTCAAATATTAACTTCTGTTGTTCTGGGTCAATCCCTATTCCATGATCAGTTACCACTACTTTAGCAATATCTTTCTGGCTCTTACTTTCAACCTCAATAGGACTTCCTTCACCATATTTTATAGCATTTGTCAAAAGATTCGATAAAGCCTGCTCCAACCTAACTTGGTCCCAAAGACCATTAATTTCTCCCTCACTTTTAAACTCTAGCTTGCAACCAGCCAGAACAACATTATCCTGAAAACGATCAATGGTCAACTTAATTACCTCATTTAGATCTACCTCTTTTAACTCAAGATCCAGCTTGCCTCTGGTGATTAATGAGAAATTCAGTAAGTCTTTAATTAACTTTTGTAGCCTGTTGGTTTGCTCATGAGCACTGCTTAAAGATTCCACTAACATTTCTCCATTAAAGTTAGCTAGTGACTGATTTAGAATACTGTCTAAAGTTGACTGAATACGTAGAGTGATAGTTGTTAAAGGAGTCTTCAACTCATGCGTGGCAATTGAAAGGAACTCATCTCTGGCTTTTATTGCCTCTTCGGCAGCTTCTTTGGCTTTTCTCTCGCTCTCGATAATTTTTTTAAACTCCCCTTCTTTATTTTTAAGTAAAACTTCTTTTTTAAAAAAATAGCCAACAACAATACCAATGAATAGGGTAGCTACTGGGGGAATAATTAGAATTAAACTTAATACCTGTGGGCTGAATGAGTCTATAGCCATAAGCATTTAATTAATGTCTAATATACCATAACCTATTGATTTTTTTAAACAGTCTCTGAAGAGACGATCTTGACTTCGGGTTTAATTAGGAGTAATGTAGAGAAGGAACTGGAAGAAATGTTGTATGAACAACGATAGTCAAGTTATTATTTACCAAACAAGTGATGGTAAAGCCAAACTGCAGGTTAAGTTTGAGGGCGAAACAGCCTGGTTAAGTCAAGCTCAAATGGCAGAGTTGTTTGAAACCACAAAACAAAACATTAGTCTTCATGTTGGTAATATTTATAAAGAGAGCGAGCTGACAAGAGAAACAACTGTCAAGGATTACTTGACAGTTCAGACTGAAGGTGGTGTAGAGAAAAAGCGTTCTGTTAAATACTACAATCTTGATGTAATTATCTCAGTAGGATACCGGGTGAAATCAATCCAAGGTACGCAATTTAGAATCTGGGCGACCCAAAGACTTAGGGAATATATCATTAAGGGTTTTGCTCTGGATGACGAAAGATTAAAGCAAGGTGGGGATAGATCACGTTACTTTGATGAACTGCTTGCTCGCATCCGGGATATTCGTTCAAGCGAACGCAATTTTTATCAGAAAGTAACAGATATTTACGCTACCAGCATTGATTATCATAAGGATGATCAGCTTACCAAAGAATTTTTTGCCACGGTTCAAAATAAAATGCACTATGCTGTCCACGGCAAAACTGCAGCAGAAATTATTGCATCCCGCGCCAATAGCTCAAAGGCTCTGATGGGGTTAACCAGTTTCAAGGGTAGTTATTTAACCTCTGCTGATGTGATGATTGCTAAAAATTATTTAACTGAAGACGAACTGAAACAATTAAACCTGATTGTTTCTTTTTACCTTGATTTTGCAGAACTTCAGGCCACTAATAAAAGACCTATGGAAATGAGAGAGTGGATTACCAAGCTTGATGAATTTTTGAAACTGAGCGAAAAAGAAATTTTAATTCATGCAGGTAAAATCAGCGCCAAGGAAGCCCAAAGAAAAGCTAAATCTGAATTTGTAAAATTTAAAAAAGCGGAAAGTAAGATTTATATTAGTGATTTTGATAAAGTGGTAAAAAAGTATGTAAAAGTTAAGTCAGAAAGGCACAAATATTAATGGGATCCCTGGGTGCGAACCTAATCCACCCCCAGGTGGAATAACTCATGAGACAAAGGAAGTTACCAAAAATTATTCAAGATGTTGGATTTGATTTTCGTTGGAGCGAGGAAAAAGTTTGGGCCTTAGATGTACCTGTAAAAGATATGGATATATCAGAGCTAGAATGGCATTTTGATATTCCATTTTGGTTTACCCCAGGTGGTTACTACAATCTAAAGCCAAATGATGTTTTAGCAAATCCTGAAAAATATGAGGAGGAACACAAAAGAACTGTGCGGGCTGACCTATCGCATCCACTAGATATAATGTGGTGGAAGGAAAAATGGTTATTGCTTGACGGATTACACCGATTAACAAAATCTAAGCATTTGGGGTTAAAAAGTGTTAAAGTAAGAAAGATTCCAAAGAGTGCTATTCCACAAATCAGTAAATAAATATGACTAGATTAGTTAAAATTGTTGTTTTTGTGCCAGAAACTCATGCAGAGGCAGTCAGAATTGCTATGGGAGAATCTGGAGCAGGTAAAATTGGTAACTACAATTATTGCAGTTTCTCTTCTAAAGGTATTGGTCGATTTAAACCATTAGATGGAGCTCATCCATTTATTGGAGGAGTTGGAAAAATGGAAGAGGTTGCAGAAGTTAGAATAGAAATGGTTTGTGAAAAAGATAAGGCAAGAGCAGTTATTACGGCCATGAGACAGGTACATCCTTACGAAGAAGTAGCCTTTGATATTTACCCATTAATAGCAGAGGAAGATTTATTACTGAAATAAAATTAGAACCTATTCTTAAATAATCTTCAATCATGTGTTATCATACCGATTATGATTGAGCAAGCATTGTATAAAGCAAAAAGATTGCCCAAAAATCAAACTGGGGTAAAGCAATTTGCCTTAAATGAGATCTCTAGAATATTACAAGATGCTGACGTTGAAGATCCAAGATTACCAGTATCTATTGACAATGGATCCAAGCAATCAACTAAATCAGCCAGTATACTGCGAGGAAAACCCCGAGGAAGAACTGGTCGAACAGATCTAATACCTATCAATCCCGAACCATTAATTCAATATCGCCAAGAAAATCAGTTAAGTTACAAAGCTTTTGCAAAGAAAATTGGACTCTCGGCTTCTTTATTAGCTAGGATAGCAAATGGTCAAGTTACAAAAGTGGACAAAAACTCTTTAAGTTTAATTCAAAGTTGCTTAGGAGAAAATACACTCAGGTAGTTAGAATCTACTGATTACTCAACTCCGAGTACATTTAATTCAAAAATTATTATACTTAGCGGATGATGTATAATTACAAATATGAAGATTTTATTTTTTGGGGAGAGTGAGCGGGATAAGAAAGAACACTATACCAATACCCTCCCGGGACATGAGTTAGTTTTTTTAGATCATGATTTAAGTGAGGATAAACTCCCTAAAGATCGCTCAGCTGAAATTATCTCCATCTTTGTTAAATCAAAAATGACTAAGCAAGTAATTGATAATTTTCCAAATTTAAGGATGATCGCTGTCCGGGCAACTGGATTTGATAATATTGATCTTGAATATGCCAAGCAAAAAAATATTATTGTTTCTAATGTGCCAGCCTACGGTTCCCATACTGTGGCTGAATTTGCCTTTGGGTTAATTTTATCATTATCTCGAAAGATTCCTCAGGCTATAGAAAGAGTTAAGACCAAAAAGAAATTCGACCACACGGGTCTCCGGGGGTTTGACTTGTTTGGAAAAACTTTGGGGGTTGTTGGTACTGGCAAGATCGGCGCTAATGTTATTAAAATTGCCAGCGGCTTTGGCATGAAGATCATTGCCTGTGATAGCTACCCCAACCAAGACTTGGTAAAAACCTATGATTTTAAGTATGTCCTTTTAGATCAGCTCTTAAAAGAAGCTAATATTATCACTATCCATGTACCATCACTGCCAGAAACTCATCACTTAATTAATTCCAAAAATATTTCTTTAGTTAAAGATGGTTCATTAATAATAAACACCGCCAGAGGGGATATTATTGAAACCGCGGCTTTGGTTGCTTGGCTTAAAAGAAACAAACTAGGCGCTGCTGGTTTGGATGTTTTGGAGGATGAAAAGGAGCTGACTTCTAAAGAAAAAGGGTTACTGAAATTGCCAAATGTTATTGTAACCCCTCATACTGCTTTTTATACATTGGAGGCTGAGCAGGCAATCGCTGAGACTACTTCAGAAAATATTAAGCAATTCATTTTGGGAAAAACCCAAAATCAAGTAAACTAACATGGCATTTTTAATTTTAATTAGGCACGGAGTAACCGACTGGAATGTGGAAGGCCGCTGGCATGGGTTAACCGACATACCTCTAAATGAAGAAGGAGCCAGGGAGTCTAAATTGGCTGCCGAGGCTATAAAGGATCTAACCGTAGATAGTGCCTATACTTCAGAATTAGTCAGAACCAAACAGACATACCAAAATATTTGTGATACATTAAAATTAACATGCCCAGTTGTAAATTCACCGGCCTTAAATGAAAGAGATTATGGTATGTTTGCTGGTAAGAATAAGTGGGCAGTCAGGGATACCTTGGGCAATGAGGAATTTTTAAAACTTCGCAGAGATTTTAATAAGCCAATTCCTGGCGGGGAAAGCTTAAAGGATGTTTATGGCCGAGTAGTACCATTTTACAAAGAGCAAATCATGAAAGATATTAGAGCCGGGAAAAATGTTCTTGTAGTGTCCTCTGGAAATACCTTAAGAGCCTTAATTAAACACATTGAAAATATCTCAGATGAAGATATCTCAAAATTTGAGCTTAATTTCGGGGAGATTAGAATTTTTCAGTTTGACGATGAAGGTGAAATCGTCGGCAAAGAAGTCAGAGGCCAAAATCTTTATCAGAAGGCGCATTAAATGAATATTAAAGATATCTACGCCAGACAAATTTTAGATTCTAGAGGTAATCCGACTATTGAGGCTGAGGTTTCCTTAGAAGATGGCACAATGGGGCGAGCCGCTGTACCATCCGGGGCTTCAACTGGAACACATGAAGCTTTAGAGCTAAGAGACGGCGACCCAAAATTATACGGCGGGAAATCAGTGCTAAAAGCCGTCAGTAATGTTAATACTATAATTACTGAGACTTTAGTTGGTCAAAATTCCGAAAACCAGGAAGAACTTGACCAAATGATGATTGATTTAGACGGCAGCGAAAATAAAAGTAATCTCGGAGCCAATGCCATCTTAGCAGTTTCCCTAGCTATTGCAAAAGCCGCAGCTTTATCACAAAATAAACCACTTTATGAATATATTGGTGGGCTGGCCGGTAATACAACTTTCCAACTACCTTTACCGATGATGAATATTATAAATGGCGGCAAACATGGTGGCTGGGCAGCTGACCTGCAAGAGTTTATGGTCTTTCCTGTCGGTGCAACTAGTTTTTCAGAGGCAATTCAGATGGGGGCTGAACTTTTTCAAGCTCTACGTAAAGTCCTTAATGATCATGGATACTCCACAGCAGTTGGAGATGAAGGTGGCTTTGCTCCCCCATTTAAAAACGGTAACCAGGAACCATTTGATCTAATGATAGAGGCCATTGAAAAAGCAGGCTACAATCTAGGAAAAGACTTTGTTTTTGGCATAGATGGAGCTGCCTCTGAATTTTTTGAAAATGGAAGATATCATTTAAAAATCGAGGGTAAAGAACTAGCCTCTGATGAAATGATTGACTGGTTAGTTGCCTTAGTAGAGAAATATCCAATCGTTTCCCTTGAGGATTGCCTTGATCAAGAAGACTGGTCAGGCTGGAGTAAACTAACTGAAAAATTAGGAGAAAAAATGCAAATAGTCGGAGACGACTTACTAGTTACCAATATCAAGTTCCTGGAAAAAGGTATTAAACTAAAGGCTGCTAATTGTATTTTAGTAAAAGTAAATCAGATTGGTACCCTATCTGAAACTATCAGAGCTGTTAAAATGGCAAAGGATGCTAATTGGAGCACAGTGATCTCTCATCGTTCAGGGGAAACCGAAGATACCACTATCGCCCATTTGGCAGTCGGACTAGGCGCTGGTCAGATCAAAACAGGTTCTCTTTCTCGATCAGATCGTGTGGCCAAATATAATGAACTACTTAGAATTGAAGAAAATATTAAAAACTTCAAGAATCCTTTTAGGGATTAGTTTCTTAGAATGATCTGGCCGCTGTAACTATTAAAAATATACCGGCTGAATTTAGAGCAAAGGTAAGCAATAAAAATTGCCAATTTTTCATCTTTGAGGCTCCTAATAAACCTATACCAACTTCATCTGGAAAAGGGGAAGCGATGATCAAAGCTCCAATAAAAGGGAGTAGCCACACAAAGTATGGAGTCTTGAACAAATGTACCAACCTCTCTCCTCCTTCTTTTAGGAACAACGGTTTTAACTCATCAAACACTCGATCCTTTAGAAACCGAAAAATCAAATAATCCCCTACCACACCACCCATCCCAGCAAATATGGCCACAAAAAAAGGATTTAAACTATCCGCCAAGAAATAAAGTATCACAGCTGCTGGTGCCACTGTAAATATTGAAACAAATAAAATACCTGTTACAAAAGCTCCAATGTAGCCAAAATTGCCGATAAAGGTAACGGTATTTTTAATAACTGGATGTTCAGCAAAGACAAAAAAGAGTACTAAGCTAAGTACCAATAAAGCAGTATTCTTATAGTGCCAGTGTTGCCATTTTCTATCCAGCTCCATTATCTCTTCCATAGTTTAATCATACCACGACTAATTTAGCTTAAAAATATGCTGCAATGGGGGGTAGAAGAAGATTAGAAATTGGAATATCAAGATTAAAGAGACGCTCCAAAGCAAGTATTTATTGGAAGTAATTGAATGGTGACGTCTCAGGATAAACACAAAAATCAACTGAGAGATTACTGTAGTCATAAAGACCACATTTCTGGCGATTTGCAGGTCATACCAGTGGAATAGGGAGATAAAGATTCCAACGTTAACCAGGGCGATAGATATCCCGGCTATAGAGATATATTTTATGTTATTTAGATTAAGTATTGCTTGGCTGGAATCCCTTGGAGCCACACTCATGACATTTTTGGAGGCCGGATCCCCGGCTAAACTAAGCGCCGGCAATCCATCAGTCACTAGGTTAATCCACAGAATTTGGACAGCTAAAAGTGG
>Ga0209542_10010594_pt1 | contig 16580 bp, 20 predicted proteins | sample RifCSPhighO2_01_FD_184028 | JGI IMG/M metagenome (GOLD analysis project Ga0209542, IMG submission 184028) | Soil microbial communities from Rifle, Colorado - Rifle CSP2_plank highO2_0.1 (SPAdes) (version 2) | ecosystem: Environmental > Terrestrial > Deep subsurface > Rock core/Sediment ...
TAACCCCCCAAGCCGACATGCCGCTGCAGTCAGTGAACAGGTTTTCATACGAATTGAGTCCAAATACGAATCAACTGAGCGGTCTATATTATATCTATCCGCGGTTTCTTGGCTTTGGCCGTTCACCATAGTAGTTATTGAATCTATTATTACCTTTGATGCTTCGCTACTGTGGGCCCTCGCTTGATCGATGGCTAAGGCCAACAAATAGTCGCCAACCAGAAGAGCTTGACCGACACCTTCCTTAGCATTAACCGAACTAACACCCCAACGCTTATCGGCATTATCCATAATGTCATCATGCACACTTACCCCCATATTCGCTAACTCTATTGCTGCGGCACAAGAAATTACTGTATCGTCAACAACTCCGCCTTGAGATTGAGCAGCCGCAATAACAAGAAAAGCTCGCTTGGGCTTATTGAGACCTTCGAGTAATCTATTGATTGGTTTTTTAATATGAGAGTTTGCGCCTGATATCGCTTCAATGATTCGATTTTCAACTTGATTTAAATAATCTGGTAATTCAGAAATATTAAGTATTTTTGCATAAATTTCGCTCTCCATGATTCATGTATTAGTTTAGCATCAATCAATTAGATTATAGTTTGTAGTAAAGTATATTCAGATGAAGTTTAGGTTCCATGTAGTAGGGCTCCCCCATACCCAGACCACAGCTGAGTATTTAACTTGCGCCTATACTCAAAAAGTTATTAAGTTTTGCCGTATGATGAAAAGTTTAGGACATGAAGTTTTTTTATATGCCTCAGAAGACAACGAAGCTCCCTGCGACGAGCTTATTACAATTGTCACCAAAAAGCAGCAGCTAAAGTGGTTTGGTAATTATGACTTAAAAACTCAATTCTACCCCCTAGAGTGGGATGCAACCCTACCGTACTGGACCATCACAAATAATAAAGCCATAAATGCGATCAAAAAACGCGCCGAGCCTCGCGATTTTGTTTGTATCATTGGCGGTATTTGCCAAAAACAAATTTCGGATGGCTTGCCGGATATGATGGGCGTTGAATATGGCGTGGGGTACGGTGGCACGTTCTCGCCATATAAAGTTTTTGAGAGTTATGCCCACATGCATTGGATTTATGGACGTGACGGAAGTGACGAAGGCCGACCGTTTGATGCCGTTATCCCTAACTATTTTGATCCTAAAGATTTTAGATTTCGATCAAAAAAGGATGATTTCTATTTGTTTATTGGCCGGCTAACTCCCCGCAAGGGAGTAGAAACAGCGGTTGAAGTAACCCGACAAATAGGTGCCAAGTTAGTATTGGCGGGGCAGGGTGTCAAACGTGTTGAGGGTAATAAAATAATTGGTGAGCATATGGACATTGTGGGCGATCATGTCAAATACATGGGTAGCGCAAACATCCAGCAACGGGCGCTTTTAATGAGTCGCGCTAAGGCGGTGTTTGCTACCACTAACTATCTTGAGCCGTTTGGGGGCGTAAGTATCGAAGCATTATTTTGTGGCACTCCGGTAATAACTACCGACTGGGGAGCCTATCCGGAAAACATAATTCATGGGAAAGTAGGTTATCGTGTACGAACAATGGGCGAAGCAATTTGGGCCGCTGAAAATGTTTATAAGCTTGACCCAAAGGTAATCCGAAAATACGCAGTTGAAAATTTTAGTCTTGATCGTGTTAAATATCAATACCAAGCCTACTTCGAGCAGCTAAGTACTTTGTGGGAAGATAACGGTTGGTATAGTAGCTGGAACAGTGGTGTATCAAAATACAAACGCTACACCAGATATTATCCTTAGACTTAGTCTTACTCTACCAATGAATCTATAATTGTAGGTAGGTCTTTGGGCAAGATATCAGATTTTATTACATAGCCATCAGCGCCGTTTTCTATTGCACTGTCTGTGACGCTTTGTTGGGCTAAGTTAGATAAAATGACGATTTTGGTTTTCTGGCAACCATGTTTGGGATTGGCGCGAAGCTCCTTAAGGATCTCCAGCCCCGACATACCCGGCAGCATAACATCAAGCAATATACAATCTGGATGAAAAGTCTCCAATTTAGCAAAAACCTCATCGGAACGAGTTGCCGTCTCGACCTTATACTGCCTGTCTACCAATATCACCCTATACATCTCAAGGATCATCGGGTCATCTTCAACTAGTAGTACGTTTTTTAAACCAGCCACGGATTCCTCCTGTCTCCTTTTTGTTAGAAATTAACTTGGCATGTTTGTCTGGGTTGTAAATTGGCAAGGTAAAGTAGAACGTTGAGCCTTTGCCAGTGAAGGGCTCAATGCCTATCTTCCCATTATGCAGTTCAATTATAGTTTTTGAAATATATAATCCCAAGCCTGTCCCACGACTACCGGCAATTAAGCTTCTCTCGGCCCTGTAAAATTTGGTAAATAATCTACCGCGAAGCTCGGTTGGAACACCAGGCCCATTATCAACAACCTCCACCCGAGCCATATCATTACTTATCGTCAAATTGATCTTTACGTCGCCACCAGCATCGGTGAATTTCAAAGCGTTGCCGATTAAGTTATTTAGAACCTCGCTAATGGAGGAAATATCGGCTGGTACATATACATGGCCTTCGCGGTTTGAATGAGACATAATGCGTTGTTCTTTTTGGGCAGCGGCAGTGGCATGTTGGCCAACAATGTCTTTGACAAGTTTATTAAGATCAATCTTGTTAATGTTTATTTCCATTTCGCCACGCTCAATCCGGGCAATACTGAGAAGTTTGTTAATTAAATTGCGTAGCTGTGTGGCACCAGAAATAGCCTTTTGTAAATTCTCAATGTTATATATAGTCAACTGTTTTATGCCGTCAGTATTGAGTAGGCTCAGATAGCCCTGGATGACAGTTAAGGGAGTTCTAAGCTCATGGGCAGCAATCGCCACAAAGTCGAGTTTCATAAAGTCAAGTTCACGCGCCTGTGTTAGGTCGTGAATGGTAATAATAGCCGCTACTTCACTATGTGTATGGTCAATAACCGAAACCATTATATCTAGATACAGGTAATCGTTACCTCTTGGAAGTGTCAGATCACTGTAGTGATATATGCCAGGTATCTTTAGCTCAGGTGCAAAATGCTTATTTTCATGTTCCCATGGATAAAGATCAGACATAATTTTTCCATGTAGCTCATTAGGCGGTTTTCCAATAAGCTTTGCCGCCGGTGGGTTTATGGATATAATTTCACCCCTAGCATCTAGGGCAATTATCCCGTCACTAACACTACTAATTATGTTATTAAGCTTTATTTGCTCTATGTTTAAGTGAACGTTTTTGTATTCCAGGTTAGTAACCAGTTGCTTGATGTTAAGCCCCATATTATTGAAAGTGTCGGCAAGCTCCTTAAGCTCATCGTTACTGGTGATATTTATCTTGTGATCAAAATCACCACTGCCTAACTTTTTGGCACCAAACGTTAGCTTCCTGATAGGTACCAGCAGCTGATTTCTAAACAACAAGCTAGTTAAAATAGATAAAAATGCGGCGCTAATAATGATAATTCCAGATAGTTTGATAAACGAGTTGATGCCCGCATAGACACTAGTTACGGGCTCTTCAACAATCACCGCCCAGCCACTATGATCAAGTTTGTGCGGAGTGCTGATAACATCGAGCCCAACTTCAGAAACGGTTTGAAGCGTTTCCTCCCGGCCATTAATAAATTCTTTGACTGCCTCGACGTTTGATAATTTCTGGTGCGAATTCAGAAACTTTTTGTTGGGGTGGGCAACAAGGTTGCCCAGACCATCCACAACATAGGCGTAGCCTCCTTCTCCAATTTTTGTCGACAGTACCGATTGCCAAAGATCGCTAATATTATAATTGGCTAGTATTATGCCTTTTATATCTTCTGGTCCCTTGTATTGGCCCAAATTTGCCAAAGACAAATTATCCAAGTTCTGGCCAAGGTTATTTGCGAGCATTGGGACTGCGATTGTAATTAAGGGGTCACCTGCTTCGTTATAACTAACTGAGCTCACATACTCCCTGCCTTTCAAAAACATTGCAGCATTGTAGGCATCACTTTCCGAAAGGTCAGTCAAGGTGTTTACGCGTCCATGTTTGTTAAAGACGATTTTCTCCATACCCTTTGGGTCTAATAGTGATACTTTCTCAAGATCAGCATCTTGATTGATTAGTACCCCCAAGTTATGACTCGAGTCTGGTTCTATAAATCTCCCGATAGAGTAGTCCCGCGACTGAAAAACCAACAAGTTAATTTTATCTGATAAAAAATTATCAACACTTTCGGCAGTTTTATTTGCAATAATTTGTTGTTTTGTTTTGGCTGCCTGCAAGAGTTGCGATTTGGCTGAATTAACCAGTAGTGTTGTCACCACGAATAGTGGTAAAAGTGAAATTACTAAAAAATATAGCAGTACTTTCGAAGATATTTTTAATCTAACCATTTTAATATGATGCACCAGAAAAGCCTCAGAAACCGTTATCGGTCTTGACAACAATATACATACTACTTATGCTAAAGCTAATGGCCCCAGAAAACAACCATGATGTAGGTTCGGGCGATAGTACGCATAGTACCGGCACCGCACCAGTAATTAATGACGATAGCCCATCGCCAGCGCCAACAGACGATCAGATTCAAAGTCACCCAAGCACAAGCCCCGAACCTGTTACTCCGCCAACAGATAGCATTAGCTCTGCCTCCCATGAAGACGTGTCTATATCTCCCCAGCCCGAAACTGAGCCAAAACCGATCGAAACTTCGCCTGCAATAGCTCAAGAAAGCACACCTCCGACATTTGGAGGTGGTATGACAGACATGACCACTCCAGACCCGCAACCGCAACCCGACACTCCAACTTCATACTCCCCAAGTCCGCCACCAGATTCACCACCCGAAGTTTCGCATGAGGCCCCGGCAGCCGTGTCAACTGCCAAGAAACTGCCCACAAAAATTATGTTGGCTGCTTTTGTTGCAGTTTTATTGCTCGGGGCAGTTGCAGGTTTTTCATATCAAACAGGCAAAAATAATGTACCAAAACCAGTTGTAGAGGCGCCAAAGCCAATAAATCTACCTAAAGAAGCTACGCTGGTATCGGAATGTACACCTGGACGCGGTAAGCAGTATATTGAGCCAAAGGATATTCGTGCTGGTGGCCCGATGTATGATGTGAAAAACGACAAAGTTATTGCAATTGAATATACTCTTGGGCTACAGGCCTTGGCAACAAATTCTGACCAATTCTCTAGTACAATCTTAAAACTGACAAAAAACTATCCAGTTGATCATTTGTCTGTGGTGCCTGAGCCGCCTAAACCTGGCGATACAGATCAGTACTTACATCTAATCATGTTTGTCGTATCAAAGGCCGAAGCCAATAGTATTACTTGTGCTGGGGTAACTCAACCAGGTGCAGGCGCCACCACTCCAACTACTGTAAACCCAACTGCCCGCTAATAATTAATATCCAATAATTTATAGGCGCCTTATGATTGCGCTTTTTCATTGCCCCATAAGGTGTGTTTTATGTATAATGCAACAGTTCAATCTCGAGATTTGTGTTCACGGAAAGAGCTCAAGCCAAATTATCGGGAAGAGCAGCCAGACAAAATGTGACCATTTTGCCTGCGCGATGAGAAACCCGCCTGCGGGTGTCTCATTTCCGTTCCGGAGTAGATCTTCGCTGTACAGCGAAGATAGAGCAATTTAAAATATAAAGATGTTTGTTGTTTATGCAATTTACAATAAATCTGCCGGCAAAGTTTATATTGGCCAGACAGAAAATATTGTAAGACGAATTGATTGGCACAATGATCATACTTTTCAATCATATACGTCGAGATTTCCGGGTAGATGGAAACTGATTTATCAAGAATCAGTTGCCACTCGTCCAGAAGCACTGATAAGAGAAAAACAACTCAAATCAGGCAATGGACGACTGTACATTAAATCTCTTATTCCGGAGTAGCTCAATGGTAGAGCAATTCGCTGTTAACGAAAAGGTTGCCGGTTCGAGTCCGGCCTCCGGAGCCAAGCCGACTATCCCTTGACGCCATGTATACAGAGGTATATACTGAAAAGTGATGAGATATACCATAAAAACCTTCAATGAGACGTTCCCTGATGACGATATCTGTCTAGACTATATGTTTGAGCAAGCCTCTAGCAATATGCAGGCTTGCCCAAAATGCGGCGTAGCGAATCCGAGTTATTACCGAGTACGTGGACGTAAGTGCTTTGAGTGTAAAGACTGTGGTAATCAGATACATCCTTTGTCTGGGACTATCTTTCATAAATCAGCCACTTCCTTGCGAAGTTGGTTTTATATCATCTATTTATTCTCAGTCGCTAAGAACGGTGTATCAGCTAAGGAAGTAGAACGACATCTAGGTGTAACCTATAAATGTGCTTGGCGGATTGCCAAACAAGTAAGAGAGCTAATGCAACAAGAGACTGGTGCATTAACTGGCATAATTGAAACTGATGAAACCTACATAGGTGGCCGTAAGCGGGGTAAGGACATCACCTTTCAGGGTAAAGAGATTGTCTTTGGTATGGTAGAACGTGGTGGCAAAGTCAAAGCTGCTCATGTCAAAAGCGCAGGATCTAGAGTGTTACTACCAAGACTTCGGGATAGTGTAGCGGTTGGTACAACCGTCTACAGCGACCAAGCCAGAGTTTACACTACCCTAAAACGGCTAGGCTATCTTCATGACAGTGTTAATCACAGCGCTGGTGAGTATGGCCGAGGCGTAGTACATACCAATACTATCGAGGGCTTTTGGGGACAACTAAAGCGTTCTATTGATGGAACCTATCACTGTGTTAGCCCGAAGTATCTTCAGTCTTATGTGAATGAGTTTGTCTATCGCTATAACCATCGTCAGAATCCGGTGTTTCCGGTTTTGATCGCTGTGGCTGCGCGGCGCGTGCAATAGTGTCTTCAAATGTTTCTTTAGCATTGGGATTGACTTGATCCGATGGTAAGTTATCTACAAAAGCTTGGCGCTCTTCGTCAGTTAGGGGTTTCTTCTTGGGGTTACTCATACGTTTAGTTTAGCATTAGGCCAAGAATTAGTTCGTGTCCCTGGTGGCCTACATTCTGCTAGAATAATAATATGCGCCTCACAAGAAGAACAATAGTAGTCAGTGTCATAGTTATTGTTTTGCTGCCGATCATTTTTCTCATTGGCTCCTACGCGCACCAAGTCATTTTCAATCCAGCAAAAGGAGACGCTAAGGTATTGAAGCAGTTCATAGCAGAGAATAACCTTAAGCTAACCTATACCATAAACAGGCACCAGGACATTGACGTGAGTGAGCCAAGTTACGAGCAATACTTTGAATCACCACAAATGATGGATCATATAAAGGATAAACTGACCGCTTACATGGCAGGCAAAGGCTACGAGGCTGAGGCAAAACAGTATACTTACGACCCACAGTGTAAAATCGGGCACTGGTCTACACCAGCTTGTGAGCAGAAGGGCTTAGTTGCAACCTATAATGGTGGAAATTTTATAGGCAGGAATATAAATGACAATCAACCATATTGGATTGTAGCCGGTACCAAAAGTAAGTCAAAATTCGTGGCTGAGCTAACTGGCCGTAGTTATTATGGTGGACCAGGTGGCGTTAACGGGTTACATGAGCTAGCTCCTGGCACGTCTGCAATATCAATAATATTTAGCAGACTGAGTAGCAACTAGTGAAGCTTCCACCTGTTTTCAGGCCATCTTAGTTATAATTAGTTTAGTGAATAATCTAGAAATATTCCTAGCAATCAGCTTACTTATTCAGGTGTTTCATTCCATTGATAGGCCAATCTTAACTCTAAGTTGCAATAATCATCACGAAGGCTCTCCAGGACCATTAATATTGGACACGTAAGCATTAATATGTTATTATAGTCACCATATGCTTCGTAATTTATACGCCCCATCAGATTTTGTTTCTACAGATGCTAATCCTTCTATTCCCCCTGAAGCTAAACTAGATATTATTGCCAAGTCACCGGTGGAGGTATCACATTCTCTATTTGGCGGACGTGTAATAGATGAGGAATTTTGGGTCTCCCTGCCTTTTGTAGCTGGTGGTGGTTTCAGTTATGGACTTGGCGGCGATCATGCTAACAGACTCTTTACTGATTACGTTAACGTGGGCGACAAAGAACTTTACGGACATAGAATTGGTAGTCGTCTGCTGCGAGCTGCGATACGTTATGGGGTCGAGAAAGAGCCCGCAGTTGAAGTTTTTTCTACTGGTTGGGCTCGGCTTGGTCTCGTCAACACAACTATAAATGTTTTAGGCATAGAAAATGTTGCATTTTATAAAGGCGGTAAGAGATACGGCTGGGAAGGAGACCGTCCATTAGAACAAGTTTTTGACGATGCCCCTCCGGTAGAGAACAAACCATATCTTGTGTATGGGATAGAGGCCAAGATAGATCGAGACTTGGCTATGAGTTGGGAGAGACCTGTTTCGACATAGCTTCCACAATGGCACTCCAATTCAGTTATGGTCACACTTTCTCCCAAATCTCCTCCGCTAAAACTCCACCACTCTTCAACTTCTCTATAGTCGTAAACCGTACGTGTGGTCGGTCTTCATCACCGTTCTCCCAAATGTCTGCCATAAGTCCTCTTGTTCTGCGCTTAGAATAGATTAAGTCTGTGAGGGTGGCACAAACCAGCAAGATAGTTGGCAATGGGTCACCATAGGTCTCTTTCTCCCACTCGCTCATCTCTTCATCGAGGTACTGTACATACTTCTTCAGTCTATTGCGTAGCCTATAGCGAGGCAGGGTTGCATCAAAGATCTCCAGCAGGTAGCTCTTTTCTACCACATCTGGGTCACCATACTCGTCATCCTTGTCATCAGGTGACTCGTGAAAGCACAGCTGCGGATGAATAAGTTCACTGTCGGCCATAAAGCCATAGTATCGGTCGTTGCGGTAGTCAGCTTCGGTTTCGTAGTAATAACGGGTTTTCATGTAGTAGCTGCTGTTTCGTTCGTCAGCTAGATCGATACAGCAATCTGCCAGCTGTAGACTGCGATCAATAAAGGTTTGACTTCGTTCGTGCTCCCGGTAGCGCATATCTAGATCTGCAGCTGGATAGGAATCGAAGTTACGGAAGTGGCGTATGCCATTAATACCTAGATAATAGATGGCTGGCTTGGTTTTCTCAGCAAAGTGATCTTTATTGTATATCCAGCTAACGTATTCTTTAGCTCTCAGGTCTCTCAGCCATAGGTTAATTGTTTTCTTATCTTTATGCTTTAGTAAGGCTTGTATCTGTATTCTGGTTAAGAATCTATGAGTATATAAAAGATCTAATATTTCTCTTTGTTTGTAGGTTATTTTAGGTATTTGTAGTAGTTTCATTTTGCCAAACCCTCCTACTCCTTATATTTATAAAGATAGGTACCACTATAAACGGAAAATAACAGATTGACACAAGCGCAATACTGCCCCCGCCCGTGGGGGCAAGAAACTTATTCCACAAAAAGACAAAATCGAATTTAATTACATGCTGTTAGGGTATAGTCTCGGGGGCCAAGTATTTACAAATACCACATTTTGTGGTATTTTTGTTTTATGACAAAGCCAGAATCATTTGAAGATCAATTTCCGCACATGGCCCCAGCAATGGAAGCGGCTAAAAGCGTACAGCCAGGCAATGAACTACAGGAACAGGCAGCGGCAGATATTATACGCCTAGCTTTCGAAATGGAAGTTCGTAGGGCATTTCCAGAAACTACCCAAACTGAGAGCGAATAGTTTTAGATACAGAATACTGAATCTTGCTTTATCACAGTTATGACTTCCTCTATCGTGGGGAGCCAGACCAAGCACTAACAGAGGTAGACCGAGTTCCTAGACCGGTCTTCCTTTATTTTTAGACATCACTTCTTACGGCACTACCTCTGTTAGTCAGTTCGAGTCCAGTTACTATGATGCGTTAGAACTTTGGAACCTTAGAAAATCCATATAGAGCTAGTCTTACCTCTGTTGTTTGGTTCTCAAGCCGACCTAAAGCCCTATGGCAACCAAGCAGCACGTAAACCGACCAGGTTCCTTAACCAGTGTTAGCTATAAACCATAACCGAGTTCTTTTTCGAGACTACCCAGATCTTTTACGATAAATTGCTTGTGATCAATTTTAAGCACTTTACGTGCTTTTAGTTTGCCAAGTTCACGGTTGACAGTCCCTAGCGATAGACCAGATCGACGCGCAAGTTCATCTTCGTGCATAACAAGAATATATGAACCATCCTTTTGCTTTTTTCCAAACCGTTTACACTCTACTAATAACTCAAAAAGAACACGGCTGTGACCGCTACCTCCCATCAGGTGTGCCATGCGCCGTTGCATTCCGTTTGTGCCGGAGTACAAACGGCTCAACAGATCGTAAGTAACATCGTGGTTGGCTTTTAAAAACGCAACTACATCACTAGCCGGTGCCATTCTAATCTCAGTTGGCTCAGAGGTTTCAAAGAAATACTGGTTTGGGGTTTTATTGATTGCCCACGCCATCGGAAAGAAAGCTGGTGGCTTAAACACATTAACTACGACTTCTTCGCCTTTTTCGGTAATGTCATACTGCCGCACTTGGCCAGAAATCAAGTGAAATACACCGGGTGGATTATCACCGGCATAAATAAGAATCTGGCTCTTGTCAAAATGCCTAAGACGATATTTAGCAAAGAATTTTTCGATCTTTTTTGATAGTTGAGTGTCCATGAGGTAAATCCTCTACAAGCAATTATACCGTTAACCCCTGCATTTAGTGTCACTCTGTGCTTTGCCGCATAGAGTTAGTAGGCATAACAGAGGACAGTTATAGGTGTAATTGGAGGGAGGCTTATGAAGAAGGAGTAGAAACAAATATGACCTAAAACAATACATTATTTGATGGGAGTGTATATGAAATCAGTACGAATACAAGAAATACAAAGGCGGGTTAAAGATCTAGATTTTGATGCCAGATATGATCATATTAGCCGACATTTGCGCCGTAGGGCAGACGCATTGCAGGCCAGGCGCTGGCGAAAACTGAACCGCCAAATGAATGGAAGCCCGTATTTAGACAGTCAAGTTAAACATGGAGGAGGTATACTATGAAACTTTCATGGAGAGATTTTGTAACAGCTTTGCTAGCGATAGCTGGCGGAGCAATTGTTTACGCTAAGTTCTATAACTATTCGTGGGCTGTAATTGGCAGCTGGCGAAGTGCAGTAGCAGTTCTGGCCGGAATTGGCGTTTTGATGTTTGCCTTTAGCGCATTCAATTTTGCTAACCACAGCATCTTAAATATTGGCGAGATGTTAGTTGGCCTTATTGCCATCGGCTTAGCCTTAACCGGCATGATCGCTACCAGCAGCCCAATATTTTACATTCTAGCAGTAACCCTTGGTGTCTTGTGGCTTGTTGATACGACCCGCCACGCTAGGCACAGTTGGATAGGTGACGAGGGCGTAGGCACCACAACATTCCACCGTCACGCTCACGTTCACTAAAGATTAACAACCAGTAATTTAATAAGGAGGATGCTATGCAATTAGTAAGATATAACCCCTTCCGCGAAATGCAGAAAATGGAGCGGGATCTGGACAAACTTTGGCAGAACGGTTGGGGAGTATTTCCAACCCTCACCGAAGCTTCAACTATGGATTTGTTTGAAGAAGACGGCAATCTTGTAGCCGAAGTTAGCCTGCCTAACTTCAAAAAAGACGAAGTCAAAGTAACAACCGATGAAGGTGTGCTCGAGGTTTCGGCTGTGCACAAAGAAGAGGAAGAAAAGAAAGGTAAACGCCGCTATTACTTCCACGAAAGTAGCAACAGTTACTTCCGCCGAGTCGCCCTACCCGAAGGCGTAAAAGCTGACAAAGCCGATGCCAGCTTTAAGGATGGCGTACTCAAAGTCACCATGCCAGTGACGGCGCCTAAGAAAGTTAAGGCTGTGACGGTCAAGTAAGATAGGAGGTCCAGATGAGCATCAATAAAGAGTGGCACCAAACCCATAAAATACCGTCTAGAGCCACCCTGGCCCAAAGGACTAAGTGGCATAAAGCTCATCTAAAGTTTTGCGGTTGCCGAAAGGATATACCGAAAGATGTCGCTAATTATTTGACTCAACAAAGTAAAGCGAGTGCCGCTAAGTAAGGAGTTCTCATGAGCTATATAAACCGCGAGGATGCAGGAAGACGCCTAGCCCAAGTGCTCAGGCACTTTAAGGGTAAGGACACCGTGGTACTTGCCCTGCCTCGCGGTGGCATCGTACTCGGGGCTGAAGTTTCAAAAGAACTGAAAGCACCACTGGGTTTAGTATTGGTTCGCAAAATCGGACATCCCTCATACTCGGAATATGCCATTGGCGCTGTAGCCGAAGGCGAAAAGCCAGTCTATAACGAAAATGAGGTGGCGACAATAGATGAAGAATGGCTCAAAGAAGCCGAAGCTTCTGCCCGGAAGCTCATAGAGCATCGACACGAACTGTATTACGGAGAAAACCTTACACCGCCTGAGGTTGAAGATAAAGTGGTCATCCTTGTCGATGACGGAATTGCGACGGGACTTACTATGGAATCTGCCGTCAGAGCGGTCCGAAATAAAAAGGCCAAACGCATAATCGTAGCGGTGCCGGTTGCATCACGTGAGAGTGTTGACACGCTCGATAGTATGGCAGATGAAGTTGTTGTTCTTGACGAGCCAGAGGATTTCCTAGGCGCAGTCGGTGCCCACTACCAAGAGTTTGAGCAAGTAGATGATGAAGAAGTGCGGACACTTCTTCGGGAGGTAAATAATCATGTACACCAAACAGCTTCCTAATATGAAAACCATCCAGCAGGTCGCTAAGTTAGCTGGCCCGTTCCCTACAAGTGCCAGGATGATAGTTTTTTACGCCAAACATTTTGGTTTAGATCATGATGTAACCGATTTTTTGCACCAGTTTCATCCGGATGAAATGTTCCAAAGCCGGGCAGATTTTATAACCCGGTGCGATGAATTAGAGCTGATGATTCAGGAAGAGCGCGAGATGCCAAAAGAAGTCTTACGTAGCCCACAAGATTAATGTAAATGCGAAGGAGGGACAAAATGACACAATTACCACACGAAGATGGCACGCCATTCTCCCTGCCTCGGGATGTGCCTGAAGTAATGCCAATAGACTATCCTGAACTTAACGGCGGCGCTGATCTACATGAAGCCTATGACGAGGGCTTGGATGATTTGATTGATATTAATCCCTACCGGCTCGATGATGATGCCAATAAATCAGCTAAACGTCTAATGAATGCTGGTGTTGCCGGTAAGGAATTCTACACACTTGACCATGGTATTATTCAGCGTTGGTCTGAATACCGCTATGGCCATCCGACACACATCAAAGGGGTAAGTGACGGGCTTGATAGAGGCGGCTTGTACATAAACTTCGAAGATGAAGAGCCGGATGTCGACACCGAGCATATAGATTGGGGTAAGTTTTTCCAGATTTTTGAGAAGAACAAGTTGGCATTTGTTTATAGAAGGAAAATGCGCAGTGGTGCAACAAGCCGTTTCTATAGATTCGTTGACCGGCGCGATGTCGAGCGCATAACCGAGGCGAGGAGGATGACGTGATTAATTTTCCGAACCAACAAGAACTGAAAGAGCTAGAAGCTTTTAGCGAACCCTTTTGCTTGACTATTTACGCACCATTTATTGATCCAAATGCCGCATCGAACCCCAATCGCATTGAACTAAAGAACTTATTACGAGAAGCTGAAACCGCACTTCTGTCTGCTGGTGCTGCATCGCGGGATGTTAAGAAAACGCTCAGACCGGCCCGATTACTGGTGGAAGATCATGAGTTTTGGCCTATTCACCACGAGAGCCTGCTACTGTTTATGCACCCCAAGCTGTTTCGGTATTACCATATTCCTGACCATGCCACCCCATATATATTGACCGTAGAAACGGGCTTTAACGTCGAACCCTTGCTTAACGCTATGGAGAACAACAAGCGGTATTTTGTTTTGGCACTTGGCCACAAAAACGTACGTTTATACGAGGGTGACCATTACCAGCTTAAACCTGTCCAGCTTAAAGATTTTCCAGCCGACATGAAGCAGACTCTCAATATTGACGAGTACCCAAACTGGCGGGAATCGCATGAGATTGCCCCGTCATATATGGGCAAAGGATCAGAGGCCGTACATGGACAGTACAACGTCAGTCAAACCGATAAAGATATGCTGCTGGAGTTCTTCCGCCGAATTGATAAGCGGATACACAACTTTCTATTCCGACAGCAAAGGCCACTTATCATCGCGGGGGTGAGTTACCTTCTGCCAATCTATCGAAAAGCCAATACATATCCTAGTTTATTACCAGGCGCCATAACCGGGAACCAAGACAATGCGGATTTGCAGACTATAGGTGAAAAAGCATGGCAGTTAGTTAAAGGGAGCAAAGCATGAAAATTTTTACTTCATCTGACTACTATAAACGCTTCGTGAGATCATTTTATGTGGGTAACCATGACATTGTTGCCGGCAACTCAGAAATTGCCCGTTTTTCTAATGGCGAAATGCACGCTGTAGTACATGAGGACGTCACAGATGAGGAATGCTTGGTAATAGGTTCAGTCTCGCCACCCGATGAACAGCTGCTCGCCCTGCTTACACTGGCTAATACACTCAAGCGTAATGGAGCCAAATCGGTGGAAGTGTTTCTCCCGTATATGGGTTACGCACGGCAAGATAAATTCAAAACGGGAGAAAGTGGCGGTATAGCCCTTATTGGCTCACTGCTTCGTGCCGCAGGCGTAGATAGGGTTATAACAATTGACGCGCATAGCAAACTTGACCAAAAGCTAATAGGATTGCCGTTTACTTCGCTATCACCGGCCCCTATATTTGTCCCGGCAATTAATGATCTAGGGTGGAATAATGCAACCGTAGTTGCACCTGATGAAGGCGCGCTAGCCCGGGCACAAGCAGTCGCAAATGCACTTAAGAACCCCCGTCCTATAGCCCACTTAGCCAAGATACATGTCAATGGCATCGTACATTTGAATCTGACTGGAGAAGTAAGTGGGCGCGCCATAATAGCTGATGACATTATTGACAGCGGTCGTACGCTTGTCTCAGCATGCAACATGCTCCACGAAAAAGGCGTACAAGAGATTGCAGTTGCGGTTACGCATGGATTGTTTACCGGCGGTGCCTGGAAAAGGTTATTTGGTCTTGGCGTCAAGGCGCTATTTGTCAGTGACAGCTGCCCTGAAGCCGCTGCGCAAAAACATCCGGGCGTTCAAATTATCCCACTCACACCACTGTTGCCAGCAGTTTTGCCGGAAGTAATAAGAAAGGAGAAACAATATGAAAACGCAACCACTTAAATTGAAATATGCACCAATCGTACATATACCTATCAATGGCCTCGAGCTAGAAGGTGAGTTGGTAATCCCGCCCAAAGCCAAAGGCTTGGTCGTCTTTGCGCACGGTAGCGGCAGTAGTCGTCATAGCCCGCGTAATAAATTCGTGGCATATAAGTTACAAAAAGAACCCTTAGCTACTTTACTGGTAGATTTACTATCGGAAGAAGAGGATAGCGATTACCAGATCCGGTTTGACATCGCTTTACTGTCAGAACGTCTCGTTGCGATAACCGACTGGGCTACGCATGATGAACGAACCGAGCATCTGTCCATTGGTTATTTTGGAGCTAGTACTGGTGCGGCAGCTGAAATGATTGCGGCTGAAGGTGCCGAGGATACAGTTAAAGCCATCGTTTCACGAGGTGGCCGAGTAGACCTGGCCTATGAGACAGCGGAAGTCCTAAAAGTTCCAACGCTACTTATCGTTGGCCAGGAGGACTATGGCGTACGCGAAGCCAACGAAGAAGTATACATGAAGCTCAAATGCAAGAAAGAGCTAGCCGTCATTCCCAAAGCAACCCATCTGTTTGAAGAGCCAGGCACGTTAGAACGTGTGGCCGAGCTGGCATCTGCGTGGTTTAAGAAATATTTAGGAGGTTAACATGATGATAAAAGTAACGCTCTGGCTTATAGCTGTAGTGGTTGTTGTGGGATCGATTTACGGTACATACGTTTGGCAACATCGAGAGGTTGATAGGCTCAATCAACAAATCTCTCAATTAAATACGGAACTTGCTACTGCCAAGAAGAATCAAACACCAACGGCAACCTATAGTTACACTTCCAAGAAGGGTGTGAGCGTTAAAGTCTACAATCCTATCGGTAATAGTCAGCTTGCCAGTCCAGTCATCGTTATGGGCGAGGTACCGGGCAATTGGTCCTTTGAAGCCAGTTTCCCCGTAAAGCTTCTGGATGCCAAAGGAAATGTGATTGCTCAAGCGCCTGCACAGCTGCTTGGAGATTGGATGACAGATAAACCCGTACCATTTACCCTAAAGCTAACATTTGCTAATACATCGAGCGGCGATGGTACGTTGCTCCTGCAAAAGGATAATCCATCGGGGTTAGAAGCCAATGATGATAGCGTTTCGATACCGATAAAACTGTAAGGAGGAGGTTTATTATGATGCCATATTACTACAACGACCACATGACAGGCGGCCGGGGTATGTTTGCGTT
>Ga0209542_10010595_pt1 | contig 16579 bp, 18 predicted proteins | sample RifCSPhighO2_01_FD_184028 | JGI IMG/M metagenome (GOLD analysis project Ga0209542, IMG submission 184028) | Soil microbial communities from Rifle, Colorado - Rifle CSP2_plank highO2_0.1 (SPAdes) (version 2) | ecosystem: Environmental > Terrestrial > Deep subsurface > Rock core/Sediment ...
CCCGATATGTCACCAGCCGAAAAACTCTTGATATTGATGAAATCATCAAAACTTAAGCCTGTACCGCCGGGAACAAGCTGATTGAGACCGGAACCAAAACCCTCGTTGAACTTAAAAGAAGAGAAGAAAGAAAGACCCGGACCAAGAAAAGACCTTATCAACTCATTCACCGAAGTATTTAGCTTTCTGGCTTGATCTAAACCAAGGTTTGAATAGTCGCCGGTAGTACCATCAATAGGGTAGCCCCAAGCCGGAATCGCAGAAGCAACGAAGATTAATAAAACAAAGACTAGATAAAAAACTTTAAAATTATAATTTGTGAATTTGTCGTTATAATGTTTCAAGTCCAACATCCCCTCCTTCCATATTATTACTTGACAACTTTATTAATGTTATGTCAAGTGAGTTATCCACAGGTTATATTTAATAACATGACTCCCCTACTCCGTCAAGGTGGCGTTACTTTAAGAGATCGTCAAACTTCTCCAGTTTAGATAACCTCGGTTTTCAACATCGGAAGTCAAGAGGTTTTCTTATTCTATGCGTTTGTTTCTTCAGTCGTTTTTTGTAAATACTGCCACATCCTCTGACATCAGTGATAAGGCTTTTGATAAAGGCAGGATTGAGTACATATACCTGAAGTCAACCAGTTCTCTCAAAACCCAGCCCCAAAAACCTGAAACAGTAAAATTCTTACCCAAACGCGCCACAGCAAACTTACCACCTACTGGAGCTATCCAGACACCATAGAATGGCTTGTATTCTTCCGGTTTTTTATTTCTTAAAACTCTTAAAATGTTTTCCGCAATAATTTTTCCTTGGTCAACCGCCACATAAGCCAAAGCTGGAACGGGCTTGTTTGTAGATGGATCCAGCAAAATGATACTGTCCCCCACTCCAAAAACTTCAGGCCTGTCTGACGACTGCATAAATTCATTTACAGTCATTTTTCCCCTTTCATCCAACTTTAAGCCTGAAATATTTTTTAAAAATGTGGAAGCTCGTATGCCAGCGGTCCAGATTATAAAATCAGCGTTCAACTTCGGACCCCCTTTAATCTGAACAAAATCAGGGCCAACCTCTTCAATCGGAGAGCTCTCTAGGACCTCAACCCCCAAACTTTCTAACCTCTCCCGAATTATCATCCTCTCTTTGTCATAAACCATGGGCAGTATTTTAGGCGCCGCTTCAACCAGTTTAATTTCTGTACACTTGCCTTTTAATCTACAGACGTCTTCTATGTTCTTGGTGCAACAGGCCAACTCACTGGCCAACTCTATACCGTTAAATCCGGCGCCGACAACAACAAACCTGACAGGCAAAGAACGTTTTCCTTCTTGGGCTTCTTTATACTTTTCATTTATCCTCCGATTAAGAAAAATGGCTTCTTCAATACTTTTAAATTTGTAAGCATACTCAACCGCCCCAACTGTGCCAAAAGTTTCCGTCTCCGCCCCCAAAGCCAAAACCAGATAATCGTATTTGAATATCTTACCGCCCTGCGACTGAACTTCTTTTTTATCCAAATCCACACTAACCACTTCTGCCTGGACAAAATTTACCTTTGTATCTTCAAAAATATCAGCAAAAGGAATTGCAATAGTTTTTTTAAGCCTTGTCTCCTCTTTGCTTAAGTCCAAACCGAAAGACGATGCCACCTCGTAAAGAGCCGGCAAAAAAAGGTGGTAGTTGTTTCTGTCTATAAGAGTAACCGTTGCTTCTTCGGGGGATAATTTTTTATCAAGATCTAAGGCGACTTTTACGCCACCAAATCCCCCACCGAGAATTAAGATATTAGTTATGGACATGACTACATAGTAACATAAATACAGAAATTACTTAACCCGTAAAAACTTGACTCAGTGATAAGTTACTGATATATTAAAACCCGTTCCTAAAACAAAAAGGGTGGACTCTTGATAAAAATACTTCTGTCTTTAATCCTTGTTGGCTTTATGATTATGCCCATATCTGCTCAAAAAGACGGCGATTTCCAGTTTTGGGACACCACTAGCCTGGAAGGTAAGTTATTCCAAAACGTAAAAGCTAAAGCCGAGCAAGAGCTTCGCTTTGGCAGTGGAGTTGATTATCTTTACTACCACCACACCGACCTTTCTTTTCTCTGGCAGACGAAACACAAGTGGCTTATCGTCGGTAGTGCCTACCGACAAGTGTTTGAGCTCAAAAACAGCCAATGGAAAAAAGAAAATCGCCCCTACCTCGCAATTGTTTTAAAAAGAAACATTGGCCAACTTAATATTGAGAGCCGAAACCGTCTTGAACGAAGATTTAAAGATGCTTCCAGTTGGCGATATAGAAACCAAGTTTCACTAAAGCATTCAGGTAAAAGGTTCCAACCATACGTTGCTGACGAATTTTTTATTGAGCATGGAAATTTATCCAGAAACAGACTGTCGTCAGGATTTTCTTTCACGGTCACAAAAAACATAAAGCCGGAACTTTATTATATGTGGCAAACCAGCAAAAAAGAAAATGTCTGGGTTGACTTTCACATTACCAGCATCAAGGTCAAACTAGAATTTTAGTAAAAAAACACCCGCGAAATGCGGGTTTAATATTTCCAACTCTAGTTAAGACGATCCGGCAGGCCTTTAGAACGCCAGACATCTTGATACCAAATCTCGCTCATCTTATTGTATTCAGCGGCAATCCGCCTTTTCATATTTCTGATACCGTCAGCTTCGGTAGCCAGATTGTCATAACGCTGGTTACCAGAACCAATCCCCTTGCTCTCCAGATCAGCCATCTGGGCCCTGACTTCTTTTTCTTGGCCAGAGTATTGCTCATAGGAGTTGTACTGACGATGAAACTCTTCATATGTCCAAACGTGCTTGTCGGCATTAAAAACAGTTTTATCTGCCATACGACTGGCTGTATTGCATCCACGACCAAACAAACCTAAAGCAATCAAAATAACGACAAAGATAATAACAGCAAACACAGTCCCTATCGTTCTCATTTTTTCTCCTTTACCTCACAGACTTTTTTAAAGTTTCCAGTTGTGAAAGAAAAGCGGCCTTTTCCTCTTGGCTTGCTTCCACATTGATCTCAATAATTGGCTTATCAAAGTTCTTAAAAACTAAAGGCGTCTCTGAATAAAGGTAAGCCAGAAAACCTCCGATTTCCAGCAAACTACCCAATGTGGTCATCCCAATTTTGGCCGGATCGCTAGAACCCCAGACACCCATCTCATCAGGAGCTTCTCCGTAAATGTATGACCCGTAACGAAGCATGGGATAGCCGTCCTTAGGTGTAAGCCTTTTAGTGGTACTGGAAAGCTTGCCGATTATCGTCACTTGCAGCCAATTACCATCAGGCAAAATAACATAGAGATACGTCATTTTGTTTGGATCGTTAAATCTTTTTAGCCTTTCAGAAATCAGATAACGGTCAAGGGAAAAATCAATTTGTGGAGTCTCCTGCTTGGTAAGCAAAGATTCGGTATTTTGAATCTTTTGATTAAACTGGCGGTTAGCCTCAGACGTATCCCCGCACCCGTCAGCACCGATTACAAACGGTAACAAAAGTAAAAAACAAAAAATCGTGATTTTTTTATTCCTCAATTTTTCTCCTTTTTTTCAAAGAAAGCTGCTTAGTTGCAGCTCACACAACAATAGCAATACTTTGATATTTTGTCAATAGTTACACAACAGATAATTTATGGGCAAAAAAATCCGCCAACTGGCGGACCACAAAATGCGGGTTTAATCTTGGCCTAAGGCAGTATCCAGATCGCTTAATTCTTCCGTTTCAGACTTTTTTATTGGCTCATGGTCAATCCAGATGCCAAAGCAATGTGGAAATGCTTTATTGTGCATCTCAAACGAACTAGGCGCTGGCACTTTAACCATATGGGTTTCCGGCTTCCAGTTAGTAACTCTAATGTTTGGGCACTGCTTTTCAAACTCAACCAAATTTTTCAAAACAAATTCTGCTCCATAAAAAGGATTATCAATTCTTACCGGCACCTTAAATCCCAAAAAAGAATGATTACCAGACATAACCCAGACATGATCTATTATTTTTGAAAACATTTAATTTCCTTCTTTTTTTAAATAACAAACTAATCCAATCGTAACAAATACCCTACAAATAGTCAAGAGGGTTCAAAGAGCCATCAAAGTAGTTGAAATACAATTGCCCGTTTTTTTCGTTGATATAAGTGAAGAAGTCCTTGTAAACACTTAGGTGTAAATGTGAACCCGTCGCATTTCCCGTAGAGCCTTCGTAACCGATTATGTCATTGGTCGTCACGGTCGTAGCATTAGTCAAACCGGAAGGCGAACGCATGTGAGCATAAACGCTGACCAGTCCCCCGTCATGTCTAACCGCCACCCAATTGCCGAATCCGTTATTAAAACCGCTGGCCAAAATAGCGCCGCCGGCAACCGGCCGGATAGCCGTGCCATAGCCTCCGGCTATGTCTAGACCATTGTGGGGCGCCCCGCCATAAGGACCCCTGGCCCTGTTGCACCGGGCATAAGCGGTACAGCCATAGCCTTGGGTTAGCCTGTAATCATCTTCCGGCCACTTAAAAATTTTAGAACCTTTCTTTGGGACGGAGTCGGCGGTTACATGAACTATAAAAGCGCCTGTCTGCAAGGCTTGGGCTTCAAAATTTTTCAATTCAGCAAAAAACTTTTCTTTTTTTATCTCTGTCTCTTCCAGCAATTTCTGATAAGCCGCCTCCTGCCCCTTGGTCCTTACCAACAAGCTGTCTTTGCTGTCCTTGGTCAAATCCAAAGAATTCTGCTTGTTCTTCTGGGTGTTATTTAAACTTTCCAGCTCTTGTTTCTGTGTCTCCAATTCGTTTTTCTCACCCTCCAAAGCTTCCTTTTCGTTTTTCAAAACAGTCACAGTGGCCAGCAAACTTTTATTCAAGTTGTCGGCCTGTTTAATCTGGTCAATGAAATCGGAAAGATGTTTATTCTTTACCACAATGTCAACGATATCTTCCTGGTCTTTTTTGTAGAAAAGATTGATGAGAGAAGCTATGACTTCTTTTTTTTCGCTTATAGCTTCCTGCCGGTCAAAAATCTTATCCCGTAAATCGGTAATGCTTAAACGGGCAACAGTAATTTTGTTGCCGGTAATTTTGATTTGGGTCTCAAGTTTGTATATCTGGTTATTCAATATGTCAATCTCCCTTTTGAGACTTTGAGCTTCTTTTTGCTTGCTGTTTACCGCGTTTCGGTATTCTTCCGATTTTTTCTCCAGCTCTTCAACCTGTTTTCTTAAATCCAAAATTTTCTGGTTGACGTCTTCGGCGGCGTTAACAGAAAAGGCGAAAAACAAAATAAAAAAAACTAAAAAATATTTACTGTATTTTTTTAACGGCATTCCTAATTCTATTTAAGGTTTTTTCTTTGCCAATGACTCTAGCAATTTGCACCGGATCGGGAGAAAACTTTTCCCCGCTTAAAGCCACTCTCAACGGCCAATAGACCGCTCCCCTATCGCCACCGAATTCCTTTTCGGATAATTTATCTAGTTCAGAACGGATATACTTTTCGTCAAAAACTTCCCACTCGGCATTACTGCTCAAAACTTCTAAGACCCGCTCCAAAGCTTTGCGGGTTTTCTCTCTGTCTGATTTCTTCCATATCAGTATGTCTGCCTCGTAATCCGGCTCGCTAAAAAAATATTTAAACTCTTTGACTTGGTTCAAATATTCAAGCCTTTCTCTGAAAACCGGAGCAAGTTTTAAAACAAAGTCTTTGTCTTGTTTGCCGAAGTTTTTTTCAACAAAAGGCATTGTCAAATCCATCAGCCCTTCGTCATTAAACTGTTTTATATACTGCGAATTAATCCAATCGAGTTTTTTAATATCAAAAATTGCGCCCGACTTATGTATTTTTTCCAGTTTGAATTGTTCAATAATTTCGTTTTTGGTCAAGATTTCGGCATTGTTGTCAGAACTCCAACCAAGCAAAGCCAGAAAGTTAACCATGGCTTCAGGCAGATAACCGGCCTCAATATAGTCGTCAAAATTGACAGCCCCGTGCCTTTTGGAAAGTTTGGAACGGTCTTCCCCCAATATCAACGGCAAGTGAACAAAACACGGCAGAACCGCTCCCAAAGCCTCGGCAATCAAAATTTGCTTCGGTGTATTGGTAATGTGATCCTCCCCGCGGATTACATGGCTGATTTTCATTTCGTAATCATCCACAACAACCGCAAAATTATAAAGAGGCGTGCGCAAATCTTTTGCCAGACTTAAGTCCCCTATCACCCTTTGCTCAAATTCTATATGACCTCTGACAATATCCTCAAAATGAATAATTCTGTTGGAGTTCTCATCTACTTTTAATCTGATTATCCCCGCCCCTTGATTCATAATTCCTGATTCATGATTCACGTATTTGTGTTCACAAATGTGCCTCGGTGCTTCTTTTTTTTGAGTTTGTTCTTCTTTTTCTTTCTCTAATTCTTCTTTTGTGTGATAACACCAAAAAGCCTTCTTTTCTTCCAAAAGTTTTTTCAGATGTTTTTCGTACCGATCTAAACGCTCGCTTTGCCTATAAAATTCGTCCCACTTCAAGCCCAGCCATTCAAGGCCTTTCAAGATATTTTTCTCAAACCCGGAATCAGATCTCTCTAAGTCGGTATCCTCAATCCGTAAAATAAACTGGCCGGTATGATGTTTGGCGAAAAGCCAGTTGAAAAGTGCCGTTCGGGCAGTACCGATATGCAGATTCCCCGTCGGCGAAGGGGCTATCCGGACCCTAATTTCAAGTTTTTTAACTTTGGTCATAATAGAGATTATACCATAAAAAATATGATATTATAGAACCAAGCTCATGTATATCCTAGATGTTGTTCCGCTTATAGCAATTCCCCGCAACCAGGACCAGATTTTAAGCTATTTTTGCGAAGAAAGACTGCCAGCCGGCAGCCTTGTTGAGGTGGAAATAAGAAAGAAAAAGGTAAAAGCAATAGTGCTGGCTTCCAAAGGACTGGCGGAGTTAAAAATTAGGCTTAAAAAAGAAGCTGATTTTGAGTTGAAGCCGATAGACAAGGTTCTAAAAGGACAGCCGATTCTCAACCAACATCAGCTAAATATCGCTTTGTGGCTTTCGGCAAAATATTTTGCACCTTTGGGACTTTGTGTAAAAGCCATACTGCCACCTTTTTGGAGCAAAAAAACGAATAAGTACGACTCTTTTGCAGTTCGAGGGCGACGAGTCCATCGCAAAAAAGAGCCGTACTTAGAAGTTTTTTTGCACTCACAAAAACTCATTTTAATTCCAGAAAAAATAATGGCGGAATACTTTTTAGAAAAACATTCTAAAGAAAACCCCGTTTTTCTTTCCGGCAGCACTTCCAGCAAAGAATATTTTGACATCTGGCAAAAAGTTCAAAGTGGAGAAATAAAAACAATAGTCGGCACCCGAGTTGCCCTGTTTCTTCCCTTTCTCAACCTCAAAGAAATTGTGGTGGAAGATGAGTCGAATATAGCCTACCACTCCGATTATACCCCTAAGTATGACACCGGAATTTTAGCTCGTCGTGTCGCCAAAGAATATGAGGCTAAAATCATAATTAATGACTCTTTGCCTAAAGTGGAAACATATTTTGAGTTTGGAGAAAAGACGTTGCCCAAGAAAGCCAAGACCGACACATCTTTCGCCAATATGGTTAGCGAAATAAAAGACGGCAACTTTTCAGCTCTTAGCACCGAGCTAAAGGAACAGATAAGATCGGCTGTTGAAAAGAAAAATAAAGTAATAATATTCGTGCCACGCAAAGGCTATGCTCCATATCTTCTGTGCCAAAATTGCGGCTACATTCACCGCTGTCCAAAGTGCGAACACGTTTTGGTGGTCCACAAAAAGGAAACTGGCTTAAGATGCCATCACTGCCAAAACATACAACCAATATTAAACGTCTGCCCCAACTGTAATAAATCAGTTTTAGAATATAAAGGTTTGGGCATAGAGAAAGCAGAAGAAAAGTTAATAAAGTTTTTTAAAGACAGAAACATCACTCCGCCAAAAATTTTAGTATTAAGCGGCGACACGCCACCAAAAGAAGAAGAAAATATTATAAACCAGTTTAAAGACTCAACTCCGGTAATCCTGTTAGCAACCCAAAAAATATTGAGTTATCAGCGCTTGCTAAAAGCCAATTTAGTCGGTATATTAAACTTGGAATCTTTGCTTAACTTTGTTGATTTTAGAACAGAAGAAGAGGCTTTGAGAACTGTTTTTATCCTGTCTCAAATGGCAGAAAAAACCATAATTCAAGGTTATGACTCCGAAGCAAAAGTTGTAAAAACAATTTTAAGTCAAGATTTTAAAAGTTTTTACGAAGAAGAACTTGAGGCTCGAAAAGATTTTAATTATCCGCCGTTTTCTGAATTTATTAAATTAACTTTTCGCCACCGAGACCAAAGACAGTCCGAGAGAGAGGCAAAAGTAATGAAAGAAAGATTGAGTCAAGAAGTAAGAGTCAAAAATTACGAAAAAGAATTAGAAATTATCGGTCCGAATACCGGACTAAAAGAAAAAGGGTTATGCACGCAAGAAATTGTTATAAAAAACAAACTAGAAATAAAAAAACGCAACGAACTGTTGCGCTTGATAAACAATAAATGGACTGTAGAAATATTGTAAAACATCCAAATAAAATATTACACCAAAAGCTTAAAGAAGTCAAGGATGTAACCCCGGAAACAAAGGAGCTGATTTCGGTTATGCGTCAGAAAATGGTTGAGTCTCAAGGGGTCGGTTTAGCGGCAAATCAAGTCGGGCAAGACTTGGCAATTTTTGTTATTGATAAAAAACTAGCCGAAGAAAACAGCGTACCCGACGCTTTTATCAATCCGGAAATCACGGAATATTCAAAAGACAAGACCGAAATGGAAGAAGGCTGTTTGAGCCTGCCCGATTATTGGATCCCTGTCTCCAGGGCCAAAAAAATTAAAATAAAAGCCCTGGACGAAAATGGCAACAAAATAAAAATAAAAGCCAGGGGTTTCCTGGCAAGAGTGCTTCAGCACGAGACAGACCATTTAAACGGAGTTTTAATTAAAAAGTAAATTGAGCCTCGCAAACTGAAAACTTGAAACCAAAAACCAAAATAATTTTCTTTGGCACTTCAGATTTTGCCACACCAGTACTGGAAGCGCTCATTCAAGCCAACTATATCGTTGCGGCTGTAGTAACAGCACCAGACAGTAAAACTATTCCCCCAGCCAAACAACTAGCTTTGATCCATGGGATTGAAGTTTTACAGCCAGAAAATTTTAAAACTGATCCTGTTTTAGTTCGTATTGGAGAAGTTGCCAAACAGTCCACAGTTGGAATTGTGGTAGATTATGGAAAAATTATTCCTGAACGTTTTTTGCGCTTATCAAAGTTTGGCCTACTCAACATCCATGGCTCGCTGTTACCCAAATATCGCGGCCCGTCGCCTATTCAATACGCCCTGCTAAACGGCGAAAACGAAACAGGGGTAACAATCTTCGTGTTGGATGAAAAGATTGACCACGGACCGGTTCTGGGAATGGAACACGAACCAATCGCATTGGACGATAAATATTATGACCTAAAAATGCGCTTAGTAAAAAAAGGCGCCGAATTATTATTAAAACTATTGCCCAAGTATCTCAATGGAGAAATTACGCCGCAACCACAGGACGAGTCGCAAGCCACCTTCACAAAACTAATTTCCAAAGAAGACGGCAAAATTGACTGGCACAAAGAGGCTGGACAAATTTACAACCAGTTCCGCGCATTCCATAAATGGCCTGGAGTCTGGTTTAACTGGCAAAATAAAATACTAAAGATTATTGACTGCAGGACGCACGAAAGACTCTCCGAAACTCAACTAACAAAAGGTAAAATTTACCGAGAGAAAGAACAGCTTTTTGTTCCATGTTCAAAGGGTTGCGTGGAATTATTAAAACTTCAGTTTGAAGGAGGTAAAATTCTAAGCGCTAAAGAGTTTTTGAACGGCTACGGCAGACTTTTAGAAAAAGCTTAATTCTGATAAAGTAAACCTAAAGCATATGGATGATGATAAAATACTCAAAGTAAAAGACCTTTCGGTTTCTTTCGGAGATTTTAACGTCTTTCACGACATCAGCTTTGAGGTAAAAAGGGGCGAAGCCGTAGCGATTGTCGGCCCAAACGGCTCCGGTAAATCAGTCTTGTTTAGGGCTATTTTGAACTTTATCCCCTACTCCGGCAAGGTTGAATGGACAAAAAACATTAAGATCGGCTACGTACCGCAAAAACTTTTTATTGATGCCAACTTCCCCATAAGCGTCAATGACTTTTTCAGTTTTAAAACAAAGTCTAAACAAGCGATAATTGAAGCTCTAAACTCTGTAGGTATTACCGGCAACGAAGAGCATCTTCAGCACCATATCCTAAGCAAAAAGTTAGGCGCTTTATCCGGTGGCCAGTTTCAAAGAATTATGATTGCATGGGCAATTATCAACAAGCCGGACATCTTGCTTTTTGACGAACCGACTTCGGGAATTGACGTAGGCGGAGAAGAAACTATTTATAACCTACTGCACAAACTTCAGACGCAAAACAAACTTTCGCTGGTTCTGATTTCCCACGACCTCAATATTGTTTACCACTATGCCGACAAAGTAATGTGTCTAAACAAAGAAATGATCTGCTTCGGCGAACCGCATGTTGTTTTAGACCCGACAAGTTTAAGCAAATTATACGGAGGAGAAGCTAAATTTTACAGCCACGAGCATTAAAATATGGAACAAAATCTTTTACCTTCCATCCTTGTCGGTGCTTTTGTCGGACTAGCGTCAGGCTATTTGGGTTCGTTGATGGTTTTAAGAAAAATGTCTCTGGTTGGTGACGCTCTTTCTCATGTTGCCTTGCCCGGTTTAGCCTTGGGTATTATTTTTAATTTCAATCCCTTTCTGGGGGCTTTCGCCGCTCTGTTTGTTAGCATTATCTTCATTTGGACCATAGAAAACAAAACCAAGCTCTCAACAGAAACCCTTGTTGGTATTTTCTTTACCTTAAGCTTGGCCATTGGACTGATTATTACCCCGGAACCCGAACTTCTTGAGGCTTTATTTGGGGACATTTCCGAAACCTCTGCTTTAGACGTAGCCATTGCCGTCATTCTTTCTCTATTTGCTATTTTTGTTGTCCACCGGATTTATAATAAGCTCGTGCTTGGCACCATATCAGATGACTTGGCAAAATCAGTTGGTACCAAAACCAAAAAAATCGACTTCATCTTTCTTATGATTGTCGCCTTAATCGTAGCTTTAGGCATTAAAGTCGTCGGCACCTTGCTTATGGGCGCTCTTGTAATTATACCGGCTGCCGCTTCTAAAAATTTGAGTCGTAACTTATCAAACTACGCCGGTTTCAGCGCTTTTATAGGTTTGGTCAGTTCTGTTGTTGGAATATATTTTGCCTCAGTCATTGAATTCTCACCCGGCCCGGCGGTAGTTCTGGCCAGTGCCGCCATTTTCTTTATCTCTCTGATTTTTAAAAAAGATTAGTGTGAATTCCGCAATGCAGAATCTATGACTAACCGGGGTTGATAACCCGATTTTTTAGTGTTATTTTAAAGCACAATACAGAGCGAAAAAAGAGGTTTAAATTGCTTACCGAAAAACAGAAAGAAGAACTTTTAAAACTGGCGCCAAGCATCAAATTTGATGAACCTTTGAGCCAGCATACCTATTTCAGAATTGGCGGACCAGCAGAAGCTTTCCTGGCCTACACCGACAGCCGGAACACACAGCCCCTGAAAAACGTCTTGAAGTTCTGCACCAACGAGAAAATACCGCTTACCGTGCTGGGCGGCGGATCAAATGTTCTGGTTTCAGATAAAGGTCTGTCAGGCTTAGTTTTACGCTTGGACACGAGCAGTATGCTACCTTCAGCTCCTTATCACAGCGGTGACCCGGTAACTATCCAAGTTGCCGCCGGATGTCCAATGCAAAGGCTGGTAAAATTTGCCATGAGCCTGGGGTTGACCGGCCTAGAACCTTTTCTCGGCTTGCCCGGCACAGTCGGTGGAGCAGTTTACAACAACGCCCACTTCAAAAAAGACCAGCTTTTTGGCAGTTTCGTAACAAAAGTATGGAGTATCCCCTTTCCCCTCGGCAACATATTGAAAGAAAGCTGTTACAGACAAAAAGACCTAGAGTTCAGATACGACTTTTCCCTGCTTCAATCTTTGCCTCATAAAGAGGTTATATTTCTGGTTGAAATTATCCTCAAGCGAGGAAACAAAGAAGAAATTGAAAAGTACGCCGAAGAACTCTTGAAACAGAGAAAAGAATCCCAACCCCTGGACTTGCCGAGCTCCGGCTGTGTTTTTAAAAACCCGGAAGAATGCACCTCGGCAGGACGAATCATTGAGCTTGCCGGTTTAAAAGGAGTGCGGATAGGCGGAGCGCAGGTTTCCACCAAACATGCTAATTTTATTATCAACCCCGAAAAGAAAGCCACGGCATCCGATGTCTTGTCTTTGATGGCAAAAATCCATGGAACAGTTTTTGATCTTTTTGAAATTCTGCTGGAACCGGAAATTTTCTTTCTGGGTTTTGACGAGAAGACGACAAGGAGCATAAAATGAGTAACTTAAAAGTTTTTGGAAAACTAGAATTAGAAGGAGCAGTGAAAATAAGCGGAAACAAAAATTCCGCTTTGCCCTGTTTGGCGGCAAGCTTGCTTTTGGAACCCGGCCAAGCAATAGAACTGACAAATGTACCTGAAATAAGAGATGTGCGTGTTTTTATTGAAATTCTTAAAAACCTTGGTGTAGAGATAAATCAAACCGGACAAGGCCGTCTATTAATTAAAGCTCCGCCGATAAAGCTTGGAGGCAAAGAAATTAAAATTTCCCCGGAAGAAGCCAGAAAACTGCGAGCTTCAATACTTCTGGTCGGTCCGTTGTTGAGGCTGTATGACAGAGTTTTATTGCCTCAACCTGGAGGCTGTAAGATAGGACCCAGACCAATTGACACCCATCTTGAAGCCTTCGAGCAGTTTGGCGTAAAAATATCTCAAACAAACGATGGTTTCACTTGTTTAGAAAAAGTCCAAGATAACGAACAGCGAGCTTACAAAAATTTATGGCTAAGAGAAACTTCGGTTACAGCCACAGAGAACATTCTATTATTCATAGCTGGTAGTAAGCGGGACAACAAAAAAATTTATTTTGAAATTAAAAACGCAGCATGTGAACCGCACGTTCAGACTCTTTGTTCCCTGCTTGGAGATATAAGCACAGGTACTCTTGAAATCGATGGTGAGGGAAGCAATCTCTTGTCTGTCTGTTTAAGCGAATACTGGAACATAAACATCAACAAAGAAGACATCTGGCGCTGGCCACTTAAATTCGACATTGAGCCTGACTACATAGAAGCTTTAACTTTTGCAGTAGCAGCGGCTGTTACCAAAAGCAATATTGTTATCAAAAATATCAACCCTGAACATCTTGAACTGATAAAAAAATATCTGGACCAAATGGGAGTCTTCAGCTATTTTGCCAAACGCACAGACAGCTATGATTGGTTAGTCTGGGGCAAAAAAGTTTTTGAATCCCCTCCGGCTGTCAGCCCAACTCTTAAAGAGGTTAAAGCTGAACCATGGTATGGACTGCCAACTGACGCCTTGCCCCTTTTTCTTGTTCTCGCCACGCAACGCAAGGGAGAGTTGGAATTTGTTGACTATATGTACAACGGCCGTTTGATAAACTTAGCCAATGCTTTGAACAATATGGGAGCCGATATCAAGATTCTCGGCAACCGAAGCCTGCTGGTAAAAGGCCCGACACCACTAAGAGGCAGAACACAGTTAAGTCCCGACCTGCGCAACGGTGTCGGCCTAGTTCTCGCCAGTCTCTGCGCCGAAGGCGAAAGTGTAATTCAAAATTTTGAAATCGTGGAAAGAGGATATGAAAATTTACCGGAAAAACTAACCACCTTAGGCGCTAAAGTGGAAGTTACATAAAAAACACCCCCGTGGGACATTGAATGTCCCACGGGGGTTAATTTATTCTATTGAAACAGTAACTTTCTGCGACAGCTCAAAATCTTTTAAATATCTATGCACATAGTCAAGCCAATTGGTTTCAGTTCTGTAGTTATCACCCTCCTTAAACTCTGGAAAAACACAGTCCCTTAACAAAACCACATTTATACCAGACCTTACAGCCCCCTCGGCTGTTGAGAGAACGCAAGCAAAAGTGTTGCAGCCAGCAAGAAAAACTTTGGAAATTCCTTCTGTTTTTAGATATCCCATAAGGCTTGAGTTGGTAAACGCGTCATTTGTATCTTTCAAAAAGAGCGGTTCAAACTTTTCTCCATTGTGCCCGTGTTTATGCCCCAAAAAACGGGCAAGCCTATAATCTCGTGGAAGTATGTCGCAGCCAAGACATCGTGAGCCGTACCGGTCCGTCCCTAACTGCGCTTCTCCGTTCTTTTTTATGAAATCTTTAGTCCCAACTAAAACTATAAAAATAATTGTCTTGTCGGCCTGCCTCCAATTTTTCAAAGTCTGGACGATGCGCCGCGCAACAGGCTGTTTTTGTTTTTCCCAATTATCCTGACCGCTTGTAAGGTTGGCCGTATCGTGATCGTGAAGCCAACCATCCCTAATGTCAACATCTATGACAAGCAAAGCCTCGCTTTGTTTCAAATCCAGCCTCCTTGTTGTAAAAACTGCTTAAATGATAACAAATAAAACAATCTGTGTCAAGTTTGAAAAGTTAATCTTAAACAGTTATACTTTTTGTATGTCAATTGGAATGAATGATCTCAGGCCTGGGATCTTTTTTATCTATGAAGGCCAGCCTTACACGGTGCTTGAAACGCACCATCTTAAGATGCAGCAAAGACGGCCGGTCATGCAGACCAAAATGAAAAATATGCTGAACGGCAAACTTTATGAAAGAAATTTTCAGCAATCTGATGTTTTTGAAGAAGCCGATATTGAATACCAGAACGTTAAATTTCTATACAACCACCGGGAAGAATACTGGTTTTGCCACGAAAATGACCCAAGCAAAAGATTTCAACTAAGCCAAGAACTTATCGGCGACGGAATAAAGTTTCTTAAAGCCAACACAGTAGTTAAAGCCATTTTATTCAATCAAAAAATAATTAACATAGAATTGCCCATCAAAATGGATTTTAAGGTTATTGAAGCTCCGCCAGCAATTCGCGGCGACACCGCCCAAGGCGGAGTCAAGCAGGTCAAATTAGAAACCGGCGCCACAATCAATGTTCCCCTCTTCATCAACGAAGGTGACGTTGTCAGAATCAATACTCAATCGGGGGAATATACAGAGAGGGTTAACAAAGGATAAATCTCTGTTTTCAAAACCTCAAACCCATTTCAATCACCGCTTCCAATGCCGACAGCAGTCTATCAATACCATCGCTTACAGTGAAATGCCCCTTGCCATTTTCAACTACAATTTCTGCACCCAACTCCTTTTCAAATAAGCCTTTTTGGTTAAGAGGCACAAATGGGTCATTGTCAGAAAAGATTGCTATAACTTTTCCAACACGAGATTTAACTTTTTTAAAATCAATAGGAGTTTCCATCCATGGTTTAGCTATCTCTATCACCTCTTGCCCCTCCTCTTCTATCGTCTGCCTGTTCAGCTCCATCCAAGGAGCAATCAAGACCAAGCCGGCAATTTTTATCTCCTCGCCTAGTGTTTCTAAGTAGCGCAAGACTGCCTGACAACCGACACTATGGCCGACAAGGATAGTTTCCTTATCTGGCAACACCTCCTCTTTCAACTTACCAACCCAGCTTTCAATTTTAGGAACTGCCGGCTCCGGCATTTCTGGAACAAAAACTTCATAGCTTTTTTCTTCCAATGAAATCTTGAGCCACTGCAACATCGGCTCATTTGGACTACCGTCCCAACCGTGAATTATATAAACTTTTTTGTTCATTTATAAGTTATGAGGCTCACTAGACTCAGACTTTTCTAAGCCAAATTCTTTTTTAAGCTCCGCCTCAAGCTCTGTAACGTTTTTAAAGATGTAGGACTTGATGCCCAATTCAGACGCCACTCCAATGTTTTCCCCAGAATCATCAAAATAAATACACTCCCCAGGTTTCAGATTATTGTCAGTCAGTACTTTTAAATAAGCATCCTTGTCGGGCTTAACAAATCCTGTTTGCCAAGAATAATAAACTTTGTCTGCTATTTCTGAAAGATAAGAACTTCCAGCGTTGGGCATCCTAACTTTTGCCATTACCTCTTTAAGCACCGGCAAAAATTCCTCTGTAGAAACACCGAGTTCATCACGAAATCTTTCGCTTAGTTTGGGGCTTTGTACAAAAACACCGTTAAGATCAAAAATAACTGCTTTGGTCATGATTTGTGTATTTTATTTTCTGACTTGCGTTGTTGATAATGCTTCACACCGCCTTCTTTCTTCTCAAAAAAACCAACGCCAGCAACGGCAAAACCGCCCATATAAACAGAGCCTTTGGTGTGCCAAAATAGGTTAAAACCAGAGATGAGAGGCCCAACTTAGACTGGCTGGCAGAATCCAAAAATCCCAATATCGCGCTGACCAAAAAACCGG
>Ga0209542_10010596_pt1 | contig 16579 bp, 17 predicted proteins | sample RifCSPhighO2_01_FD_184028 | JGI IMG/M metagenome (GOLD analysis project Ga0209542, IMG submission 184028) | Soil microbial communities from Rifle, Colorado - Rifle CSP2_plank highO2_0.1 (SPAdes) (version 2) | ecosystem: Environmental > Terrestrial > Deep subsurface > Rock core/Sediment ...
ATTAGTTGACGACTTGATCCAACAAACCATGGGGCCGGTTAAAGCCTGCTTGAAAGATGCCAAAAAAACCGTCAAAGATATTGACGAAATCGTTTTAGTCGGCGGCCAGACGCGTATGCCCAAAGTCCAGGCGGTGGTCAAAGAGTTTTTCGGCAAAGAGCCGAATAAATCGGTTAACCCGGACGAAGTCGTGGCTTTAGGAGCGGCGATTCAAGCCGGAGTGTTGATGGGCGACGTTACTGACGTATTATTGTTGGACGTGACTCCCCTGACCTTGGGTTTGGAAACTTTGGGCCAGGTGGCCACACCCTTAATCCAGCGCAATACCACTGTGCCGACGAGTAAATCGCAAGTGTTTTCGACGGCGGCGGACAATCAGACCTCGGTGGAGATTAACGTCCTGCAGGGCGAACGGCCGATGGCCGCGGACAACAAATCCCTGGGCCGGTTTATTCTCGACGGCATTCCGCCCGCGCCAAGGGGTGTGCCCCAAATCGAAGTCACTTTTGACTTGGACGCCAACGGGATTTTAAACGTGGCCGCCAAAGACAAGGCGACCAATAAAGAACAGAAAATTACCATCCAGGGTTCGACCGGGTTGAGCAAAGAAGAAGTCGAGCGGATCACTAAAGAGGCGGAAAAACACGCCGAAGAGGATAAGTTGAAAAAAGAGCGGATCGAGGCCAGGAATCAGGCAGACACGCTGATTTTTACCGCCGAAAAGACGTTGAAAGACGCCGGTGAAAAAGTCAAAAAAGAGGACAAAGACGAGGTGGAGACCAAGATCAAGGCCTTGAAAGACGTCTTGGAATCCGGCTCGAAGGACGAACTGGAAGCCAAGACCAAAGACCTGTCCGAGTCGATCCAAAAAGTCGGCGCCGCCATGTACGAAAAACCTAAAGAGGAATCCAAAAAGGCCGACGTCCAAGAAGGCGAAGTCGTCAAAGACTAATGGCCACCAAGCGGGATTTTTATGAAGTTTTGGGTGTGGCCAAGACTGCCTCGGCGGCTGAGCTGAAAAAAGCCTACCGCCAGCAGGCGTTAAAGTATCATCCGGACAGAAATAAGGCCGGCGACGCGGCCGAAAAATTCAAGGAAATTTCCGAGGCCTACGAAGTCTTGGCCAACCCGGAAAAGCGCCAGGCTTACGATCAGTTTGGGCACAGCGCTGGTGATCCTTTCGCTAACGCCAGTTCTTACCGCCAAGGGCCGTTTACTTATACCTACACTACGGGCGGGGGCGGCAATCAAGGTTTTGATTTTGGCGGTTTTTCCGATCCGTTTGAGATTTTTGAATCGTTTTTTGGCGGCGGCGGCTCGCCGTTTCGTCAGGCTCGGCAGATTCCCCGCTACGGCCTGAGAATCGAGTTTATGGAAGCGGCCAAAGGCGCCGAGCGGACGATTATCCACCAGGGCAAAGAGTATAAAATCAAAATTCCGGCCGGGGCCGATGACGGTACCCGGATCCGCTTTAACGAGTTTTACGTCACCGTGGAAGTCAAACCCGATACCCGGTTTAAGCGTGACGGCGCCGACATTTTTATCGATGAGCCGATTACATTTTCTCAGGCGGCTTTGGGGGCGGTCGTGCCGGTGCCGACTTTGGACGGCGAGCTGAAATTAAAAGTCCAGCCCGGGACTCAATCCGGCACTTTAATCAGGCTTCGCGGCCAGGGTATGCCGCATCTCCAGTCCCGCGGCCGCGGCGACCAATATGTTAGGTTGATAATCAATATTCCCTCCCGTCTTTCCCGCCGCCAGCGCCAGCTCCTGGAAGAGTTTGAAGAGGAAAATTAATTACTTTTTTATAACTCGGGAATGTGATTGGGGGAATTTTGGTATAATCCGGCGGCGGGTAACTTTATGACAGAAAAATCACCCAAAAAATTAGGTTTATTGGCAATGGCCAAATTTGTCGGTGAGGCCTTGGAGCTTGATTTGCAATTGACCAATGAAGGAAGATTGTTTTCTGACAACTTCCCATATTTAGGAGTTGAAGCGATAGTTTATAAGTTGATGAAATTAAGACTAAAAGAACTAAAACAGGTAACTCTTGCCTATAGTTCCTATAACCACGGCAAATTTATTTTAGATAGTGTGTTTCCAACCGTTGACAATCCGGAGCCGTTTCATTCAACTTCGTTTGTGGTTGATTTGAGCGATCGCCCGGTTCAGGTTTTAGGCTGGGCGGATAAGAATAGAATGACAGAACAAGGCGTGGCTACTGGTTTAATCGAAGAGTGGATAGATTTGGGTTTTTCCAGACGGGCGATTGAACGAGGGATTGATTTGGAGTGGCATTTCCACCAATTTCCCCCTCAAAACAGCATGCAAACAGGAAATTTATTAGAATAATGGACTATTTTCCCCAAAGAGCGTGATAAATTTCGGCGGTATCGGGACTAATTGTTCCTTCTTGGGCTAAAGCGTCAACTACGGAAAGAATGCTCGGATATTGATTAACCGCTTGAGTGACTAATTGGTTTTGCTCGTTTAAATCTATTCCCGGGCGAAACAGATAGGCAAATAAGACTAACACCTTAGAGGTGTTATAGATTATGTTTTTGAAAGGCGAAAAAAAATAACATGTCCGATTATCTTAAAAATATTAAAATTTTCGAGAATAAATTAGCTTCGTGCTATGTCTATTGGCTTAAATCTGGGGGAATTGAAAAGAAACATTATCATCACGCATTAGAAATTGAGTATGTTTTAAAGGGGAATTGCAAAACCCATAAGCAGGGGAAATTATATCTTTATAAAAAAGGTCAAGTTCACGAAGTAATTAATGATTCGAATCATCAGCTTATTTTTAACGGTTTACTTAAGGGAATGACTTTAAGTGGAATAATATTGTCAATTAACTTGACAAATAACTTTACAATTATTAGGGTTGGCGCTATAATTTGATTAATGTTTCAGCCGAAATTTACTCTGTCCTCTAAGTTATTAACCAACATTACCTCGATTGAACGGTTTTACGGCCAACTGGAATCGTTACGAATTTCTCCTAATCTCCAGCTTAATCTTGAACGCCATAACTTAATTCGTTCCTCTTATATTTCCAATAGCATTGAGGGCAATCCATTGTCTTTGCCGGAAGTGACAAATTTACTTTTAGGCGACCGTTTGCCGGTTAACCGCGACGAAAAAGAGGTTCAAAATTACTTCAATATTCTGAAAAACTTGTCAACTTATCTTGAGCAGCCTTTTTCTTTATCAGTTGTCAAAAACATTCATCAACAACTGCTTCAGGGGGTTAACGATCAAATTGCCGGCAAAGTTCGGGACACCCGGGTAGTAGTCGGTCGGTATATAAGCCAAGACGGACATAAGAAATTAGAAGTTAAACATGAACCGCCTTGGCACCAAAAAGAATTAATTGAAGCCGGCATCAAAGATTTAGTTGATTGGCTGGAGACAGACAAAAATACTCCGGTAATTGTTAAAGCCGGAATCTTTCACCACCAGTTTGTTTTTATCCATCCTTTTATTGATGGCAATGGCCGGACTTGCCGGTTATTGACCGCCCTGTTGTTTTTAAAACATCAATATTTAATCAATAAGTATTTTGTTTTGGATGATTATTACGACATTGATCGATTGCAATACTCACAAAAATTAGGTTCGGCTGATAAAGGTGACAAAACCGAATGGTTGGAATATTTCAGTGATGGCGTTAACTATTCTTTACAAAGCGCTCTTGGTAGAGTGAAAGATGCCCTGGGAACAGTTAAGGTGGTTGATCGCCCCACCGCTAAAGAAAAAGCGGTGCTTAATTTATTTCAAGAATTAAAGGAAATGACTTCGACCGATTTGGTTCAAAAACTGACAATTTCTCGCCAGCAGGCACATAATCTTTTGAGCGGTTTACTAGCTAAAGGCTTTTTGGTTAAAAAGGGCAAAACTAAATCTGCCTATTATTATTTAAAGTGACCCGATCGGTGACCCGATTATGACCCGATTACTCTTGACAAAATCGGGTCATAATGTTAAAATAACCATAGAATGACTTTTAATCCCCACTTTTCCATTACCTCAAAACTAGCCAATTTATTGACAGAAATTGCCGTTTGCCGGCAAAAAATTTTAAGTTTGCCGGTCTTGCCATAAAGAGAGATTGGTTTAATTAAAAGCGCCCGCCTAAGAATGATTCATTCCTCGACGGCGATTGAGGGCAACTTATTGGGGTTAAAGGAAGTGGAGGCAGTTTTGGCCGGTAAGGCCGTGACCGGTGCTGACCACGAAGACATTATTGAAGTCCAAAACTACGAACAGATGTTGCGATTTATTGACAGCTTGGATAAAAAGCTCCGGGTAGATTGGGGAAAAACGGTGTTAAAAATTCACCAATTGACGACCAATAGATTGCTGCCTAAAAAAGACAGCGGCCATTACCGAACCGGCCCGGTTTATATCATTCAGCGGCCGTTAAATAAAATTATTTATACCGCGCCTGATTATAAAAAAGTACCGGGATTGATGGAAGATTTATATTCCTGGCTGGAGGCCGAAGCCACTAAAAAATTGTCACCGGTAATTGTGGCCGCAATCACTCATCATCAATTTGTCACCATTCATCCGTTTATTGGCGGTAACGGCCGGACGGCCCGCGCCTGGGCGACCCTGGTTTTATATCATCGGGGCTGGGATATTAAAAAACTGTTTGCTTTGGAAGATTATTATAATTTGGACCGGGGGAGCTATTACGAAGCCATTCGGCGGGTGAGAACTGAAAAAGACCTGACTTCTTGGCTTGAGTATTTTGCTCAAGGGTTTTTACAGGAACTAATGCAAGTCTTGGAAAAGATGGAGCTGTTTTCTTTGGAAACCAAAACTAAAGAGCCAATTTATCTAACTAAGCGCCAACGGGAAATTTTGGAGTTTATGGCCATTAATCATAAAATTTTCCGCTCGGACGTGGTCGATATTGCTTCGGTTAGCCCGAAAACCGCCTATAGAGAGTTGGAGTGGTTAAACCAAAAAGGTTTAATCAAAAGAAAAGGCAAGGGATCAACCAGTCACTATATTTTAGCCGAGAAGTTATAATATGTCCGATTATCTAAAAGACAAGAAAATTTTCTGCGGCCAAATTCACGAAGTGATTAATAATTCGAAAAAACCTTTGGTGTTTATTTGTTTGACGATTCCGCGGGAAAACGACAAAAACACGATTTATTTAAAATAATTTTTTCAAAAATTGGCCGGTGTAGGAGTTTTTAACTTGACTGACTTGTGGCGGGGTTCCTTGGGCAATAATCCGGCCGCCTTGATTGCCGCCCTCCGGGCCTAGATCAATAATCCAATCGGCATTTTTTATTACATCAAGATTATGTTCCACGACAAGGATAGTGTTGCCGTTATCAACCAGCCGGTTTAGAAGTTTTAATAATTTGGCCACATCAGCAAAGTGGAGGCCGGAAGTGGGCTCATCCAAAATATAAAACTCGCCTTGATTTTGCAGCCGGCTGGCCAATTTTAATCTTTGTGATTCTCCGCCGGATAAAGTGTCTAAGGTTTGGCCCATTTCCATATAATCCAAACCAACCTCCTGAAGTAAATTTGTAGCTTTAAAAATTTCCGGATTATCAAAGAACTGGCCGACTTCGGCGGCGGTCATTGCCAAAACCTCGACAATATTTTTGCCGCGATATTGGTAACGCAGGACTTTATTTTTATAGCGGGTGCCGCCGCAGTTTTCGCACTTAATTTTAACGTCGCCTAAAAAGTTCATGTCCATTTCGATAAAGCCGACGCCCTTGCATAAATTACAGCCACCAGAGGAGTTATAGCTAAAAAAGCTCGGGTGCATCCGGTGCTCCCGGGCAAATAACTGCCTGATAATGTCAAAAACACCGACGTAGGTAGTCAGGCAACCGCGCTTGTTGGCGCCGACCGGGCTTTGATCAATTAAGACAATTTTGTCCTCGTGCTGGCTGATAATTTCTTCAATTAAAGAGCTTTTGCCCGAACCGGAAACGCCGGTCAAACCGACCATGATGCCGGTGGGAATAGCTAAATTTATGTTCTTTAAATTGTGACGCTGGGCCTTAATGACTTTAATCGAACCAATAGGTTGGCGGTAAACTTTTTTGGCTTCAATCGTGAGCGCGCCGGACAGATACTTGCCGGTCAGCGATTGCGGCTCATTTAATAAATCTTTGAGATTGCCGGTAGCTACCACCCGGCCGCCGTTCTTGCCGCCACCAGGGCCAAGTTCAATTAAATAGTCGGCGTTTCTGATTACCGTTTCGTCGTGCTCAACAACGATGACGGTGTTGCCGTTATCCCGCAACCGGTTTAAGTTTTCGACAACGGCGGCAACGTCTTTGGGGTGCAACCCGGCGGTGGGTTCGTCCAAAACATAAACCGTTTCGACCAAGCTACAGCCTAATTGCCGGGCCATTTTCACCCGTTGGGCTTCGCCGCCGGATAAAGTATCGGCCGATCTATTTAAGGATAAATACCCCACCCCGACATTAATTAAACCTTGAAGTTGGTCAATTAATCTGGGTTTGATGACCTCGGCATTTTTGTGATCAAGACTTTTTACAAAAGCCAAACACTCTTCAAGTGGCAGATTGCCAACTTCGCCTATATTTTTTCCATTTAACCTAACCTCCAAGGACTTACTATTGAGACGCCCGCCGTGGCATTCCGGACAATCGACTAAATCAAAATACTTCATGTCATTTTCTGATAAGCTGCGATGGGCATTGTTGTTACGGTGAATGATCCGGTGGACCACACCTTGGAAAGTCCAGCGGTCAATAAATTCGCCGCTGACAGATTGCAGCATTTCCGGCGGGGCATAGAGGATTCGTTCCAATTCCTCGGCGCCATAATCAGTCAACTTTTTATCCATGTCAAAATAGCCGGAAGCTTTAACAATACTCCATTGCCGGCCGCCCACATACCAATCACTGGGCACCAGCGCTCCTTCATTGAGACTTTTACTTTTATCAATAACTTTATCGACACTAACTTTGACTGCCCGGCCCAAACCTTTGCAGGTTTTGCAGGCGCCGTAGGGGTGGTTGAACGAATAGTATGACGAGTCCATTGAGGGCAAACCGACCCGGGAATAAAGCAGGCGCAGGTAAGTATAGGCTTCGGTTAAAGTGCCGACGGTGGAGCGGGGGTTGCCCCGAACGCGATCTTGACTGATAACGATCGAGGCGGACACTCCTATAATCTTATCGACTTCCGGCCGGTTGCTTTTGCTCAAGTAACGCCGGGCATAGGCTGGTAAGGATTCAAAATACTGCCGCTGGCCTTCACGGGCAATAATGTCAAAAGCGACCGTGGACTTGCCTGAACCGGATACACCCACCAGACACACCACCCGGTTTCTGGGTATAACCAAGTCAATATTTTTGAGGTTATTCTCTCTGGCGCCTTTAATGACAATTTGGTTCATTGTGATATAATATGGTATTACGTAACGTTATAGTCAATAGTCTATGAAAAACTTAATTTCTGCCGGAGAATTGGCCAAATTGGCCGTGACCACCAAGCGGACAATTCTATTTTACGACGAAAGAGGGGTGTTAAAACCTCGCCAGGTAAACGAGAAAAAATACCGCTTTTATGAACCGAGTCAGATTTTGGATTATCAGATGATTTTATTACTATCTACTTTGGGTGTGTCTTTGGATCAGATTAAAACTTATCTTAAAAACCGGGGCAAGCTGGCGCAACTTTTTTCTGCCAAAAAAGCGTTGATCCAAAAACAAATTAACCTGCTTCAGTTTAATTTGAATAATTTGGAAAAGTTTTTAGCCAACTTAAACACCAACAAGACTTTAGTCGATCCTCAAGTAAAAGTACTCAAGCCGTTCGGCGTTTATTACGTAGACAGAATTGGGGCTTACAGCCAAATCGACCATTTTTGCCGGGAGTTGCTGGCGATGTTTATTAACGGACAAAAATTGACCACTTTGGCAATTTTTGAAGAACAGGGTTACCGGCCCAAAAAGAGCCGGATAAAAATCGGCGTAATGGCTCAAAAAAACCTGGTCATTAAAAGTGAATATCGTGATCAAGTTAAATTCTTGAAGTTTAATCCCGGCAAAGTATTGACCTATATTCATCACGGCTCGGGCAGCTTATTGTCTTTATTTTGGAAAGAACTGGAAAAATATTGCCGACTAAATAAGATTAAAATTAGAAAAGATGTGCCGGATTTTGAAATCTACCGCAGTATTAATAGCGATATCACCAAACAATTTTTTGAAATCTATTTGCCGATAAAATAAACGGATTATAAAAACTATATACAGAGAATTTGTGCTAAACTGATTTTGATGAGACGGGTTTTGCGTCCGGCACAAATTGATCGTTTATCCGAATTTACCGCTAATCTGGGATTAGTTTTCATCGCCTCGGTAATTGCTCCACTTTTTTCTCCTGATCTTGCGCCGGTTAATTTTATTGTGGTAATATTGGGAGTAGTTTCGACAGTTGCTTGTTTGGTTGTTAGCCTATTTTTAATAAAAGGAGTTAAACGATAATTATGAACCTCGATTGGTTAAAAGTTTTTTATATTGCCGGCTCGATTCTGCTTTTGGCAATTGCGATTGTGGCTTATCCATCATTGAGATCCGGTCCGCGTAAAAAGTGATATAATATCCCTAATGTTAGTTCACTAATACCAGTCAAGCAGAGGCCAGATTGGTGGCAGTGGACTTTTTTGTGGCTAGTTTATGAGACAAAGCATCTTATACAACCAGAACTTTTTTAAAGACCCGCGATTGGTTGAGTCAATCGTACGGCAGGCAGGCATTGGCCCGAACGATGTGGTCTATGAAATCGGTCCGGGAATGGGCATTATTACCCGGGAATTGGCCAAGACAGTCGGTAAAGTGACGGCGATCGAGATCGATCCGCAGTTGTGCCGGCGGCTCCGGGTAGATTTTATCGAGAACACCAAAGTTAAAATCATTAACGCCGATTGGCTGGGCTACCGCGTGCCGGAAAAAAACTACAAAGTTTTTTCCAACATTCCTTTTAACCTGACGGCCGAGATTGTCAGAAAACTGCTGGCCGACCGGAAACTGACAGAGGCATATTTGGTGGTGCAAAAAGAAGCGGCAGAAAAATTTACCGGCACGCCCAAAGAAACTCAGTTTTCGGTGTTGAATAAACCCTGGTTTGAGTTTGAGGGTTTAAGGCAGTTTAAAAAGTCAGATTTTGAGCCAAGACCGAGCGTCGACACGGTTTTATTAAAAATTTCCCAGCGTTCTGAGCCGCTCGTTCCCGAGGCGGCGAGAAGCGATTACATCTGGTTTGTCCAACTCGGCTTTAACCGCTGGCGGGCTAACCTGGGCAAGAATTTGAAAGAGATATTTACTTACAACCAGTGGCGGCGGCTGGCCCATGATTTAAAATTTTCGGTTCGGGCGCTACCGACAGATTTAAGCTTTGACCAATGGTTGGGGATTTTTAAATTTTATAAGACCATTAAATAGGCCTTGACAAATTGTTGACTGTATATTAAGATAATATACAAATGAAATTTAAGGACCTGGCCGGGTTTGATTGGAATAAGGCCAATAAGCAGAAAAATCTGGTCAAACACAAGGTTCATTATAAAGAATGTGAGGAGGTCTTTTTTAATAAACCGTTAATCTTTTTTCAAGACGAAAAACATTCATTAAAAGAAAAAAGATACGGCGTTTTCGGCCAAACAAACAACAAAAGACTATTAACTATTATTTTTACGATAAGAAATAATAAAGTCAGAGTGATTTCTGCCAGAGTTCAAAATAAAAAAGAAAGGAAACAATATGAACAAAAATAAAAATATCAAATTAATGCCTAAATTTAAAAATGGAGACGAGGAACGAGATTTTTGGGCCAGCCACAGCGCCACGGATTATTTTGATATGTCTAAGGCGATTAAAAATCCGGTTTTCCCAAATTTGAAGCCGACCACTGAGTCAATTTCCTTGCGCTTACCAAAATACTTGTTGGCCCGGATTAAGCAGTTGGCCAACGCTAAAGACGTGCCTTACCAGTCGTTAATGAAAGTGTTTTTGTCTGATCGGGTGGATCGGGAGTTGGCGGCCAATTAAACTATTTGATTATTAACTTGGTGAAAAATGTGCTAAAATAGCAGTTGGTAATAAATGAAGAAAGGAAGAGGTGGAGAGATCCGCCTTTTTTATTAAATAAGCTATGCCAGTCGACTTGTCAAAAATGGCCCGGACGGAATTTACCGCCGCGCTCAACCAGATCTGCTCCGAGCGGGGCATTACCCCCGAGTCGGTGATTGCTTCAATTCAAGAGGCGTTGGTGGCGGCTTATCATAAAGACTTTGGCGTTAAAGAAGGGTTTGAGTGTTTGGCGGAACTTGATCCGCTTACCGGTTCGGCCAAGATTTTTGAATTTGCGACAGACAAACCGGATAAAAAAACCGACGTCACCCCGCCGGGATTCGGCCGGATTGCCGCCCAAACCGCCAAACAGGTGATTTTGCAAAAAATCCGCGAAGCGGAAAAAGACGCCATCATCGGCGAGTACCAGGATAAAATCGGCTCTTTAGTCAACGGCATGGTTTTAAGGTTTGACGGCCAGTTTATTGTCTGCGATATCGGCCGGGGGCATGCCCTGATGCCGCCGGAAGAGCAGGGTAAAGACGAGCGCTACCATCTAAACCAACGCCTGATTTTGTACATTAAAGACATTAGCGAAACAGTCAAGGGTAAGCAGATCATCATTTCCCGGGCTGATCCGGCCCTGGTCAAAGCTTTGTTTAAGCGCGAAGTTCCCGAAGTTAATTCCGGCGCAGTGGAGATTAAAGTCATCGCCCGCGAGGCCGGCAGTCGCAGTAAGGTCGCCGTCGTCTCGACCCAATCGGGCGTCGACCCGGTCGGCTCGTGCGTCGGCCAAAAAGGCGTCCGGGTGCAAAGCGTTATCAACGAATTGGGTGGCGAAAAGATTGACGTCATCGAGTACTCACAAGATCCGGTTAAGTTTATCTCGGCAGCCCTTCAGCCGGCAGAGAATTTAGAGATTAAGATCAACGAGAAAACCAGAACCGCCGAAATTACCGTGCCTGAAGACCAGTTGTCTTTGGCCATCGGCCGCGAAGGGCAAAACGCCCGTTTGGCGGCCAAGCTGACCGGTTACAAGATTAATCTGAAAGGTCCCAAAGGCGCCAAGCACACCGCCAAGAAAGACGACCTGGAACACGAAATTGACAAACTACAGCTGTCGAGCCGGACCAGAAACAGTTTGGTTGAAGCCGGTATTACCATGGTTACCGATTTAAAGAAAAAGACCGAGTCGGAGCTGGCCGAAATCAGGGGTTTGGGGCCGAAATCGTTAACTGAAATTAAAGCCAAGCTGGGATGAAACATGAACACACGACCGCCAATTATTACGGTCATGGGCCACATCGACCATGGCAAAACTACTCTTTTAGATGCGTTTCGGTCGACAAACGTTGCCGCTAAAGAAGCGGGTGGGATTACCCAGCACATCGGCGCTTACCAGATCGATCATCAGGGCAAGAAACTGACTTTTATCGATACTCCCGGCCATGCCGCTTTTTCCAAGATGCGCTCGCGCGGCGCGGCGGTCACCGACCTGGTGATTTTGGTGGTGGACGCAGTCGAGAGTGTTAAGCCCCAAACCAAGGAGTGTTTGGAACATATTAAGGTAGCCAAGGTCCCATTCCTGGTGGCGATTAACAAAATGGATTTACCCAACGCCGTGCCGGAAATTGTTAAAAAAGATCTGGCCGATAACGGCGTTTTAGTTGAGGGTTACGGCGGCGACATTGTTTGTGTCCCGATTTCCGCCAAGACGAAAAAAGGCCTGCCGGAACTGCTGGAAATGGTGTTGCTCATGGCCGAGATGCAAAAATTAACCGCCGATCCCAAAGCCGAACTAAAAGCGGTGGTGATCGAGTCGACGCTTGACCCCAAGCGCGGACCGGCGGCGACCGTGATTGTTAAAACCGGGTCTTTAAAAGTGGGGCAGGACGTGTTTACCCCGGAAACCAGCGGCCGGGTGCGCAATCTTTTGGACTGGCTTCACCAACCGTTAACCCAGGCATTACCGGGAGACCCGGCCCAAATTTTGGGTTTTAAGCTGGTACCGGAAGTTGGCAGTGTTGTCAGCGACCAACCAATCTCTATTTTACCAGTAGTGAAGCAGGTTAAAATTGTGTCTTCAGAAAAAAAACTAAAGCTATTAATTAAGGCTGATGTGGCCGGCACCCTGGAGGCAATTGTCAATAATTTGGGTGATGCCGTGGAGTTAGTTAGTCAAGGCATCGGGAATATCAATGAGTCGGACGTACTTTTGGCCCAGTCGACCGGCGCCCGGATTTTGGCTTTCCGGGTGAAAGTCAGCAGCCAGGCAGAAAGCTTGGCGGAAAAAGAAGCGGTGCTGGTTAAATCTTACCAATTGATCCACGAACTCTTGGATGATATCCAGGATCAGGCGTTGAAGCTTTTAGAACCGACGATCGACGAACAGGTCTTGGGCGAGGCGTCTATCCTGCAGGCGTTTACGGTTAAAAATGGCCAGATTGCCGGTTGTCAGGTTAACTCGGGCAAATTGAGCCTTAATGACCAGGTCCATTTAATGCGGGAAGATCGATTGATTGCTAGCAGCCGCATCAAATCGATTTTTCAGGGTAAAGCGTCGGTCGATAAAGCCAAGCGGGGCGAGCAGTACGGCATCGGTTTTGCCAATAAACTGGATTTTTTACCCAAAGACAAACTCGTGGCTTACAAAACGCTGTAATATGGTTGATGAAATAAAAACTGATCAGGGAAAAGAAGAAGAATTAACTAAGTTGCGTCGCCAAGCAATGGTTTTACATACTCCTGAATTTGTGCAATTATCCCGCACCTATCTTGGGCTCATCCCTTTGGCTGGGGCGGCGGCCTTTGCTTTAAAAGATGGTCATGAGGGCATTCTGATTAATTATGATTATTATCAAAAAAGTCTTGGTCAGGACTTTAGCGACTGTATTGATTTTGAGATTGAACACGAAGCCAATGAACTCTTATTAACTAGAGGTAAGGAAAAAGTTGATGCTTTTGGGCCAGATCATTATGCTGCTTCGCGTTTGGCTACAGCCCTGGCTTACAAACAGGGGAAATTGGATCGGTATTTAGAATTAAAACGGGCCCAATTCAAAATGTTTGATGCTGCAGGCGATAGCCGCGCCATGGAAGAGCTTGATTTTTACAAAAAAGTTGCTTCGCAGCTTGAGAAATAAACTTTCCACCTCTAAGGTGGAAAGTACCAAAGACAAACTCGTGGCGTTTAAAACCCTGTAAAGTGTTATACTTTGATTGATGCAATCGCTTGATCCGAAATCTGTCTGGTTATTTTTTGTAAACTTGTTTTTAAGATCATTTTTGACCGTTTCCTTAACGATGATTTTTTCTGTGGGGATTTTATCGGGATATAAAGTATCGTCTTTCGGTACATGGCTGGCGTGGCTTTGGCTTTTGGTTCCGGTGCTAATCATTTTTGCCTGGATTTGGGCAAAATTAAGCTATCGTTTTTACCGCTACGAGTTAAGAGGAGATGGATTTAGAAAAGAACATGGCGTGATTTATAAAAAATATGTGTCTATTCCTTATGCCCGAATTCAAAATGTGGATATCTATCGAAGTTTACCGGCGCGGATACTGGGATTATCTGATTTGCACATTCAAACTGCCGGGGCTAGTGCCAATGTTTCCCGTTACGGAATCGCCGGGATTGAACCAGAGGGCCGTTTGCCAGGATTGTCATCAACAATAGCAGAACAGTTACGGGACGAATTGATTAGAAGGGCAAAACAACCCTATGCAAGTGGTAGTGTTTAAGTAAAGACCTATAAGATTGACTCCTAGATGTTAAGTGATAGAATAAGCCGATGGCAAAAACGTATAACATTGAGCCGGTAAAAGCCGCGCTCCAAACTGCCAAACAGGTGCTCGTGCTTCTGCCGCAAAACCCGAATGTTGACAGCGTGGCCGCGGCGTTGGCGCTTTACTTGGCTTTGGTCAAAAAGGGTTTGAGCACGACCATCGGCTGTTCCAGTCAAATGACCGTGCAGTTCAACCGTCTTTTTGGCGTTGACAAAATCAAGCCGCGGATCGGCAACCAGAATTTAGTCATTTCTTTCAGCTACCCGGAAGACTCGTTAGAAAAAGTCGCTTATGATAAAGACCCGGCCAATCAAAAATTCCATTTGACCATCGAGCCCAAAGCCGGCATGCAGCCGCTCGACGCTTCCCAGGTCGAATACTCGTACACCGGTTCTAACGCCGATGTGATTTTTGTAATCGGCAGCCGGACCTTGGAAGATTTGGGCGAATTGTACCAACAGGAAAAAGCCTTATTGGATAATAAGGGCAAAACATTAGTCAATTTGTCCACCTTGGACAAAAACTCGCAGTTCGGCACGGTCAATTTGTATGATCCGACTGCCTCGGGCTGTAGCGAAATCATGGCCACAGTGATTAAGGCTTTGGAACTAGCGCTGGAGCCGGACATGGCCACTAATTTATTGGCCGGGATCGAAGCGGCAACGCAAAACCTGACCCAGGCCGGCAGCGCCGACACCTTTGAAGCCGTGGTCGAACTGATCCGCTTGGGCGGGCAAAGAAACCATTTAACGACTACTCCGGCTTGGACCAGGCCGACACCCAATCCCTCGACTCCGCTCGGGACTTCGGGTACTCAGCCCGACTGGCTCAAGCCCAAAGTTTTTACCGGTTCGGGTAGTCAGATCTAAATTTTTCTGTTACAATTCCCCTTATGTTGAAAAAAGACGAAAAATTAAAAGTGATTAAAAAATTTGCCACCGATAAGGGTGACACCGGTTCGCCGGAAGTCCAAGTGGCCTTACTGAGCGAGCGGATTGACCGTTTAGCCAAGCATTTAAAAGGCAACCATAAAGACAACCACTCGCGCCGGGGACTGCTGGCGATGGTTAGTAAAAGGCGCAGACTATTAAATTATTTGAGTTCTAAAGACAAGAAGCGGCATGCTGCTTTGACTAAGACTCTGAAACTGAAAAAATGATTTCCCAAAAAATTAAACTCGGCCAGCGAGAAATTGAATTAGAAGTCGGACGGCTAGCCCAGCAAGCCTCGGGTGCGGTCTTGGTGACTGCCGGCGAGACAGTGGTGTTGGTAACAGTCGTTGCCGGTAGAGAGAATCCGTCCTTGGGTTATTTCCCTTTAACCGTCGAGTACCAGGAAAAACTTTACGCTTCGGGCATCATTAAAGGTTCCCGTTGGGTTAAGCGCGAAGGCAAGCCGACCGACGAAGCGATTTTAAAAGCCCGGTTGATCGACCGCTCCATCCGGCCGCTGTTCCCGGCCGGCTACATGAAAGAGATCCAAGTGGTAGCGACCGTGTTATCTTATGACCTGCAAACCGACCCGGACATTTTGGGCCTGATTGGTACTTCGGCGGCTTTGAGTATTTCCCAAATTCCCTGGGCCGGGCCGATTGCCGCGGTCAGAATCGGTTTGAACGATAAAGACGAATTGTTAGTTAACCCGATTCGGGACGAGCAACATACCTCGAAATTGGAGTTGACTGTTTCCGGTTCGACCGAAGCGATCGTCATGGTTGAGGCCGGGGCTAAAGAAGTAAGCGAAGCCAAAATGCTCGAAGCTCTGGAGTTGGCCCAGAAACAGATAAAAATTATTTGTGAGGGGATCAACGAGTTGGCAGGCAAAATTAAAACTAAAAAAGAGACTTTCACTAACGCAAAAATTGACACTGAAGTCAAAAAACAAATTTTGGCTAAAGCCAAAACCAACCTTGACAATCTTTTGGATAATTTAGCCGAAAAAGCGGCCACCGAAGTCGGGCCGCGCGACGCTATGGACGAGATTATTACCGCTGTCAAAGAAGCCCTGCCGGATTTAGATGCTAAGGTGATTGCCGAAGTCGTCCAGAGCGAGTTTCACGAGCGGATCAGGGAGAAGATTTTAGTCAAAAAGAGCCGCGCCGATAATCGTAAACCGGAACAAATTAGGGAGTTGAGTTCGGCTGTCTCGGTTTTGCCGCGCACCCACGGATCGGCTTTGTTCCAACGGGGAGCAACCCAAGCTTTGACTTTAACGACTTTGGGTTCACCGAGTTTAGAGCAGTTGATCGAGGATTTGGAAGGCGAGACGAGCAAGCGTTACATTCACCACTATGTTTTCCCGCCGTTTAGTGTCGGCGAGACCGGCCGTTTCGGCTGGCCGTCCCGACGGGAAATCGGCCACGGCGCTTTGGCCGAGCGGGCGTTAGAACCGATGATTCCGGACAAAGATAAGTTTCCTTACACGATTCGGGTTGTTTCCGAGATTATGTCCAGCAACGGGTCGACCTCGATGGCCTCGGTTTGCGGTTCGACTTTATCGCTCATGGATGCCGGCGTGCCTTTGATTAAACCGGTGGCCGGAATTGCCATGGGCCTGATTGCTAGTGTCAAAGATAAAGCCATCAAAGACTATGTGATTTTAACGGACATTGCCGGGTTGGAAGACCATTTGGGCGACATGGACTTTAAAGTGGCCGGCACCAAAGACGGCATCACCGCGCTGCAGATGGATATTAA
>Ga0209542_10010597_pt1 | contig 16578 bp, 14 predicted proteins | sample RifCSPhighO2_01_FD_184028 | JGI IMG/M metagenome (GOLD analysis project Ga0209542, IMG submission 184028) | Soil microbial communities from Rifle, Colorado - Rifle CSP2_plank highO2_0.1 (SPAdes) (version 2) | ecosystem: Environmental > Terrestrial > Deep subsurface > Rock core/Sediment ...
TATTGGGGTTCGCTTTGTAGTATGTTATAATAAATTCAATGAGAATCAAAACCCTATACGAAGACGCGGATTTCCTGGTGATAGATAAGCCCTCGGGGATTTTTGTGCACCCTTCGACCGCGCTCAGGGCAGGCCCCGGAGAAAGTACTGTTCTTGATTTAATGAAAAAAAAATATCCTGGAATCCAGCTCTCGCATCGGCTCGACAAAGAAACTTCCGGGGTATTAGTGCTCACGAAAAGTGAAAAGGCATATCAGTTTCTTAAAAAACAATTCCAAGCGAGAACGGTGAAGAAAACTTACGTAGCAATAGTAAATGGTCATGTGAAAAATGATCACGGGATTATCAATAAGCCGATCGGAAGGAGTCCGAAAGATTTCAGAAGAAGGCTGGCCGGCCGGGGGGTGAAAGGGAAAATCCGGGAGGCGATTACGGAATACAAAGTTTTAAAGAGGTTTCAGGCTCCTTTTGTCCAAAATTTTTCCCGCTTGACCCTTCCCCGAGTACGGGGTGGGACTTACACGGATAAAAATTTTGAACAAATTACGCCTTTTACATATATGGAAATCAAACCAAAGACCGGCCGGACACATCAGATCCGGGTACATATGAAATTTATCAATCACCCCGTCGCCTGCGATTCGCTTTATAATCCCAAAGGCGCGTGCCCCGCGGGCCTTAACCGTCTTGCCCTTCACGCTAAATCTATCGAATTTAAAAATCTGGATGGTAAAACGATTAAAGTAGAAGCAGCGTTGCCTAAAGAATTCAAAAAGATAGTTTCGTGAGATAATAAATATATGACCGAGTCAAGAACTTGTCAGAATTGCGGGAAGGACTTTGAGGTTACCGAGGAGGATCTAGGATTCTATGAGAAAATGAAAGTTCCTCCGCCGACCTTTTGCCATCTCTGTCGAGCGCAAAGAAGGTTTGCTTTTAGAAATGAGCGGGTCCTCTACAAAAGAAAAAGTGACTTTACCGGGGAAGAAATTTTTTCGATGTTTTCTCCGGAGTCAGGTATAAAAATTTATGAGCGAGAGATCTGGATGAGTGATAAGTGGGATCCGATGAAATATGGGCAAGACTATGATTTTTCGAAACAGTTTTTTGTACAGCTTTTCGAATTACTAAAAAAAGTTCCCCTTAAAAGCTTGGCAATAGTCAACGGTGTAAATAGTCCTTTTACTTTTAATATTACTGATCCCAAAAACTGTTATTTGGTTTTTAACGCAAGTTATGACGAAGATTGCATGTATTGCCATGGGATAGATTACTCCAAGTGGTGCATCGATTGTTCGCATGTTTCCGAATGTGAGAATTGCTATCAGGGGTTTTGGCTCACCGGCTGCGCGACAACTCTATTCTCCTCTCAATGTGAAAATTCTTTTAACATGATGTTTTCTAAAAACTGCTCCGGTTGCCAGGATTGTTTCGGTTGCGTAAATTTGCGCAAAAAATCTTATTGTATTTTCAACGAGCAGTATTCTCGAGAAGAATATTTAGAAAAAATAAAATCTTTTAATTTGGGCTCTTATGAAAGTTTGCAAAAAATTAAAAAAGAAGTTTACGATTTTTGGGCAAAGTTCCCTAATAAATATCTTCAGGGCCTGCAAAATACAAATGTTAGCGGCAATTATATAGATCATTCAAAAGACATACATAACTCTTTCATAATTCGGGAAGGCCAAAACTTACATTACTGCCAGTACGTGCAGGAAGGCACCAGTACCAAAGACTGCTGGGATTACTCGATTTGGGGAGATAATAACCAGCTTCTCTACGAGTGCCACTCGTGCGGGTTGGGCACCCAGAATATGAAATTTTGTCTGCTTTGCCAAGAAAACGTGCACGACCTGGAATATTCCTTATTTTGTATAGGCGGTTCAGAAAACCTTTTTGCTTGTGTGGGATTAAGAAACAAACAGTATTGCATTTTCAACAAACAGTACACCAAAGATGAATACGAAATCCTTGTGGCAAAAATTAAAAAGCATATGGATGAAATGCCCTACACTGATAAAAAGGGGAGAGTATACAAATATGGAGAATACTTTCCTACGGAACTTTCTCCCTTCGCCTATAACACAACCATGGCCCAGGAATATTTCCCTCTTTCGAAAGACCAAACCGAAAAAGAAGGATATGGTTGGGAAGACACCGCGGAGAGAAATTACAAAATTGATTTTGGGGTTGGCAGCTTATCGGACGACATAAAAGAAGTGAAAGATGACGTAATTGGCAAAGTAATCGCCTGCGAACACGCGGGCAAATGTAATCAGCTCTGCACCCATGCCTTTAAAATAATTGAAGATGAATTGAATTTTTATCGAAAAATGAATTTGCCCCTTCCACGGCTCTGCCCCAACTGCAGAACCTTCGAACGCCTAAAACAAAGGACCAACATCCCACTTAGCAGAAGAAAGTGCCAATGCGCGGGGGAAAAATCTGATAACGGCAGTTATTCTAATACAGCTTCTCATTTTCATGATAAAGATCATTGTCCGAATGAATTTGAAACTTCTTATTCAATCGAAAGATCGGAAATGTTGTATTGTGAAGAGTGTTATCAAAAGGAAGTCTACTGACATCCTTAAAAACTGGAGTTTTTAAGGATGAAAATTATGAAACAGGAAACCAAGATTTGTCAGAACTGTAAGCAAAAATTCACGATTGATCCGGATGATTTTGGGTTTTATGAAAAAATAAAGGTTCCGCCGCCGACATTTTGCCCCGAGTGCAGATTACTTCGGCGCTTTATGCATACTAGCGAAACTGTTTTATATAAAAGAAAGTGTGATTTCTCCGGTAAAGAAATATTTAGTATGTATCCAGAGAATACAATATTCCCTGTTTACGAAACTGACATTTGGTATTCAGATGCCTGGGAGCCCTACCAATATGGGGTTGATTATGATCCGAAACGCCCTTTCCTTGAACAATTTTTGGAGCTTCAAAACAAGGTACCCAGGATGTCGATAGTTCGGCAAGGAATGGCCGTAAATAGCCCTTATGCGCATCGGGTTACCGATCCTAAAAATTCTTACATGGTCTTCCGCAGTTCTTATCCGGAAAACTCTATGTATCTTTACAACGGGAAGATGCACATTACTGACTGCTGCGATTGTTCATGGCTTTATGAATGCGAGCTATGTTACGAGTGCGTGAATTGCGCAAATTGCTACAATGTGAAATTTGGCCAAGAGAGCAAAGACTCCAGAGACTGCTCTTTTATTTATTCTTGCAGAAACTGCTCCAATTGTGTGGGTTGTGTGAACCTTGTAAATGCCGAGTATTGCATTTGGAACAAAAAATACACCAAGGAAGAGTATTTTCAAAAACTAAAAGAAATGAAACTCAACACTTTTTCCGGAATTGAAAAAATGAAGGTCGAATTTGAAGATTTTAGGAAACAATTTCCCCAGCGGGCCATTATGTCCATAAAGTCTGAAAAAGTATCAGGTAATTGGTTTTTAAACAGTAAAAATGTCAAACAATCTTTTGATTGCGAAGGAGTGAAAGACGGTAAGTATTTGTTTATGGTCTTTAACGCCGAAGATTGTATGGATTACTTTGAGTGGGGGAACAAGGCAGAGCAAATTTATGAGTCAGAAAATTGCGGGCTTGATATCGCACGGCTATATTTTTGTAATCAGTGCTGGATGGGAGCGCACGATCTATATTATTGCAATACGTGTCCGGGCGCGCACGACTGCTTTGGATGTGTTGGCTTAAAAAAGGGAGAATATTCAATTTTAAACAAGCAATATACTAAAGGGGAATATAAAAAACTCAAAGATGAAATTATCGAGCAAATGGCGAAAATTCCCTATATCGACAATCGTGGCTTGGCGTACCGGTTTGGAGAGAATTTCCCTGCGACTTTTTCTGATTTTGGCTACAATGAAACAATTGCAAATTATTATCACCCGCTCTCTAAAGTTGAGGCAAAAGAGCATGGCTACAAATGGGCAGAGAGAAAAAAGACGAATTATAAAATTACAAAAAAGGCTACGGAGTTGCCGGAGACGATTGGCGAAGTGGATGATTCAATTTTAAGTGAGGTCATTGAGTGCGCGGAAAAAGATAACCCGAACTCGGTCGGCGCATTTAGGATAATACAAAATGAACTAAATTTCTACCGAAGGATGGGTCTGCCTTTGCCGAGGGCATGCTTTGACATCAGGCATATTCGCAGAATGGATAAACGCCCGCCCTTAAAAATCATCGAGCGCAACTGTTCGCAGTGCAACACTGAAGTCGAAACGGTTTACACTGAAGAATACGCCCCCATTATCTACTGTGAAAGCTGTTACCAAAAGGAAGTATATTAACTATGGTTCTTAAAGGTAAAATAAAAAAGAAGAAATCAAATCTGCTTCGTATTGCCGCCCTTAATATTTTTAAGGGAGGAGAAGGAAAACTGAGTTATATTTCTAAGGTAATTAACGAAATTGACGCAGATATTTTAGGCATACTGGAAGCAGTGGGGTGGCAAAATAACGTCAGATATTATCAAAAGTTTGCCGCGGACTTAGGGTATAAATTCTTCAATTTAAAAATTGCAAATTCTGTCTACAATATCGCTGTATTTTCCAAATTTCCAATAACCGCCACAGCCATCAAAAAGAATTTTAAACATATAGTTGTTGATGTGAAGATTAAAAATAATTTTTTGAGAAGTCTTCATATATTCTTTGTGCATCTTTCTCCAACATCAGAGAATGCCAGACTTTTAGAAACGGGAGAATTATTGAAATACATTAAATCGTCGCACTCAGTGGTTATTGGGGACTTAAATTCTTTATCGTCGCATGACCCGTATGACAGAAGAAAGCTTTTGCAAATATTTAAAAAAAATAAAATTAGCAAATACGGGAAAGGCAAACTGCGTTTTGACGTAATTAAAAAAATAGAATCATCCGGATTTACTGACGCGGCCATTCACTTAAAATATCCCTTTGTCGCGTCCATCCCAACCTCCTCCAATACCGACAAGAGTCATGCCGCAAAAATCAGAATCGATTACGCATTTGTCACTAAAAACATTCTCCAGCATCTGAACAAAATAGAAATTTTAAGAAATAACATTGCCGATAAGGCGTCTGACCACTATCCTTTGTCAATTGAACTCCAGAAGCAGAGAAGGGGGTCGTGACTTGTAGTCCGTACCCCCTAAGCTCTATCTTTCACACCAACGAATAGGCCGCGAATGCGGTCCACTCGCTCCTCGGCAGTAATCTTCAGAGGACAGAAATTACTACTGAGGTCAAACACTTGGCTGAAGTACTTTTTGCGTGCCTCGCCCGCCGGCGGCATGAATCGCAGAGCGAGCTCCCGTATAGCATCAGGACTGTCGAGGGTCAGCTCCGTGAGCGCCACCTCGATTTCCTTATGGTCGGGGAGCGTCTGGAAGAAGTCTCGAACCTTTTCGCTGAAAGCTTCTCCCATCACGCTTCGAGTTGCCCCCAGAATGTCCGTTTCGCTTATTCCAACATCCTGAGCCAGGATGCTGAAACGAAGGCGGCGGAGAATTCCGAGCGGGTCAAACTTTCTCTGCAGTTCCTGCTTGACCACCTCAGCCTCGGCGGGGTTGGGGAAATGGACGATGAACTCGCCTTCATACTTCACCAGCGGAGGAAACGTGTCCACGTAGTACACGCCTCCGTCGGAGCCCAGGCAGAAATTCGACAAACGGGCATCGATTCCTACCTCCGAATCTTGTTGGGCCAGTACTCCGCTTATCGCGGATAGAAGCTTTTCGAGAATTGCAGGCGTAGCCTCGCCTTTCCGAAAAACCTCTTCAAGATCCGGGCCGACATAGGGAGAAGATTGTATTGCTCTCTCTCCCTCTTCGGTGAAAGTATACGGTTCCGCGAGCGGTACTCCAAGGGCTCGGAGTTTTTCACGGAAATATATACTTGTCTGATTGACCCAGAGAGCGTTTTGCGAGTTCACGCGCTCCGGGGCGATCTCTTTCTCGACAATGGCGCCACGACCATTATCGATGCAGGTGACCAGGGCATACCTGGACTTTACCTGCCAGACAATGGTGCGCATAACGCCTCCTCTAGTGAATGTACAACTACTTTTACTCCAGGAGTATGATGTAAATTATTATTTTGTCAATCGTGTTAGAATAAAAAGGTGAATTCAGAAACCAAGGCTTGTCAAAACTGTAAGAGTGACTTCAATATAGAGCCGGAAGATTTTAACTACTACGAAAAAATAGATGTTCCGCCGCCGACTTGGTGCCCGGAGTGCAGATTAATTAGAAGATGGGCGCATTATAATGTCTGGAGTTTATATTGGCGTAATTGTGATAAGTGCGCGAAAAAAACTTTGTCCATACATGACCCTGCACGGCAGATGACAGTTTACTGCCAGACTTGTTGGTGGGCGGATGATTGGGACGGTACCGAATACGCACAAGATTATGACTCCACTCAGCCGTTCCTTGCCCAAGTAAAGGAGCTTATGGAAAAAACTCCTTATGCTGCGCTGGAGAGCCAGTATCTAACCATTAAGAACTCTGAATATTCAAATGCTTTAGCCTGGTCAAAAGATTCTTATCTAATTTTCTGGGCGGACAACTGCGAGTTTGTTTATTACTCCTCTATTTTGAATGGATTAAAGTATAGCTCTGACTGCTTAAGAGTAAACGACTCAGAACTTTGTTACGAGTCTCTGGGTGTGTATAGATGTTACAACACCTTCTTTTCAGATGAATGCGACGACTGTGTTGATGTGTGGTTTTCGCGAGATTGTTATAGTTGCATGAATTGCATTGGGTGTGTAAATTTACGGGGCGAGAAGAATTGTATCTTTAACGTTAAGTATACGAAAGAAGAATATGAAAAGAAGTTTAAGGAACTGGGGTTTAATTCTTGGAAAAACTTACGGGAATTCGAAAAGAAGGCTCGCGAGTTTTGGTTGGCTAAGCCGTACAGGGAATACAATGGTCACTCTTTGAACGTAAACGTGACTGGAGAGCACGTTTATAATTCGAGAAATTCAAAAGAATGTTACATAGTAAAGGGCGCAGAAAACTGCAAGTGGGCTCAGCTTATTACATACGTGCCCGCAAAAGATTGCTGGGATTATTCGGGTTGGGGCAACAATGCGACTCGCATATATGAGAGCACGGTGGTTGGAGAAAATGCTGATTCTGTGTTTTTTTCTTTAGAATGTTGGCCCGATGTTTTTAATCTGCAGTATTGCCAGTGGACAATTGCCGGGAAAAACAACTTCGGCTGCGTGAATCTTAAGCGCAAGAAATATGCAATTTTAAACAAGGAATATTCCAAAGAGGAATATGAAAGGTTAAAGAAAAACATTATTGAGGATATGAAAACAAACCCATACGTTAATAAACACGGGATGAAATTTCCCTACGGAGAATTTTTCCCACCAGAGATGAGCAATTTCTCCTATAATAAATCACTTGCTATGCGGTTTTTTCCGAAAACTAAAGAAGTGGCGCTTCGGGAAGGATATTCTTGGAACGATGAGGAAAATCTTTCGCCACCGGCAACGATGAAAGCCCATGTCCTGCCTGATATAATTTCCGAAACCACGGATTCAATTTTGAATGAGGTTATTGAGTGCGCTTCGTGTAAACGAAGTTATAAAATTGTGAAAGGTGAGTTAGATCTTTTGCGTAAAATGGAATTGCCAGTGCCGCATGAGTGCCCCAAATGCCGCGAGAACAAAAGATTCGCGCGGATGACAAGGCCAAAGCTTTATCATCGCAAGTGCGATAAATGCGGAGAGGCAATTTATACTCCCTATGCCCCCGAGGATCCAAGAATTGTCTACTGCGTTAAAGATTATCAGGCGGAATTTCTCTGACCTCTCCCAATTGCAAACACGTATTTATTGTGTTAGATTAGACGGACGACAATGGATTTAAATAAGATAAAATTCACTCCGGTAGATGTTGAGGCGCGGAAGAAAATGGATTTCCGGGCGGGCGACACAGTCCGCGTAGTCTCCAAGATTCCGGAAGAGAAGGGGAAATTCCGCCTGCAGGCTTTTGAGGGAATCGTGCTTGCCAGGAAACACGGCCGGGAGCCTGGGGCAACTTTCACTGTGAGGAAAGTTGCATCAGGAGTCGGCGTAGAGAGAATCTTCCCGCTTTACTCTCCGATGATCGATAAAATTGAGTTAGTCAAAAAAGCCCGCGCGCGGAGGAGCAAACTTTACTACATCCGAACCAAAGCCGTCCGCGACGTCCGCCGCAAGATGCGCAGTGTGACCCAAGCAGCAGCGGTTGAAGCTGAAGCCGAAAGCGCTCCAGAAGAAGTAAAAGAGGCTGTTGCTCAAACCAAAGAATAGTTTGCTATAATTTTTGATATGCCCCCGATCGCCTGCTCGTGGAACTCACATCGGCGATTCCGAAACGGATTGGGGGCAAAGCAAAGCAGTTTGCTTTGCCCAGGTGGCGAAACTGGTAGACGTACTACCTTGAGGTGGTAGCGCCCGCAAGGGCATGGGAGTTCAAATCTCCCCCTGGGCACATACTATTTTTCTAAAACAAAAGCGCTAGAAGCAGGAGTATATCCAAGCACCATACTCCAAAGAATATCCACCTTCGTGAAAACCATTCTGGGTTAGACGGCTCCTTTCCCTGGTGCAAGCCCCGGGTACGGCGCGTGATAAAAGTTTTGTAAAGTTCTACCACCGTTCGTTCGAGGCCGATGTTGCTCAAGAAAAGCAATAGCGGGTTTTGTGTAAAGAAAATTAGAAACGCGCCAGTGAATAATCCCAAGAACGGACTCCGAAAGAACTTTATTGTATCCCAGCCCTCAAATTGAGAATCTTTAACACCCCCACCGATTGCAACAATAAGCGTCGAAATGGCACCGATGAGCGCACCCTTCAGGATAAAAGGTATGTTAGTAGAAAAAATGGCTGGAGTTATTAAAAAGATATTGATACTTATAAATGTTCCATGGACGGCGAGCACTCCAAGCGCGAGCAGGAGTTTTAAGCCATAGTTTTTGAGCGGCATGCCAAGGTTTTCGAACGCGTGCACGTATTCGACATGGTTCGCTTTCTTTAAAAACCCTTTGTAAAGCTCTCCGAGCCCGCGTTCTGCCGGGATAATCGCCAAGAGGAGAATACCTAGATTGTCAAAGGTTAATACCCCAACCCGTGACAATCCGTAGTAGACTGATCCGGCAATAGCCCCCAGGATAAAACTGCGAAAGAATTTCGCCCACACGAAATTTTCGTATGGTGAGTCCTTGAAACTGTTTATACAGGCTGCGATTGAGCCGGCACCGATACCCAGCAGAACAAATATAATATATTCCGGAAGCGGAAGATTCATGTTGAAATTATACCTCGACCCTCTTTAAGTTCAAAGTAGAACAAATGAAAAATTTCTTATTTAATAACACCTTCTTTACGCAAAAGCGCGATTTTTCTTTTAGCTCCTCCGCGATTGTAACTACCGGGGCTTCCATCGGACTTAATGACTCGGTGGCAAGGAATTTTCGGATCAAAATTCTTTGCCAGAATGTTTCCCACCGCACGGGCGGCCCGAGAATTGCCAGCCAGCCGGGCCACTTCTTTATAAGTTCTGGTTTGCCCTTTTTTAATTTTCCCCACGATTTTTAAAACACGTGCTTTGAAATTCGGCATGGTTATATGTTATACTCCTTTCGTGACTATTTCAAACGATCTTTTGATCCAAGTAGCCATTTTTATTTTGGCCGCCAGCGGCTTTTTGGTCGCGTCTCATATTTACCGGAAGAAAAGAAAAGAGCAACCGCTCATCTGTCCGATCAAGTTTGATTGCAACACCGTCGTGAACAGCGATTACTCGAAATTTTTCGGCATTCCGGTGGAAATTCTGGGGATGCTCTATTACGCCCTTATCGCTCTTTCTTATCTTTTTTTAATTTTAATGCCCAGTCCTATATCGGCATTCTTCAGCGGCTTTTTGCTCGCGGCTTCGACCGCCGCTTTTCTTTTTTCGGTTTATCTCATGCTGGTGCTTCTTTTAATTTTGAGGAAGGGATGCTCCTGGTGTTTTCTTTCCGCGATCCTCTGCGCTTTAATTTTTACTCTAAGCGCTATCTATTATAACCTAGGCTCGGCTATCCAAATTTTTACTCAATAAGAAGGTTGGCTAGTGAAAAAAAATACTGAAAACCAGGCCCCATCGCAACCATGGTCGCTCAAAGCATCGGAACTGTTCCCTCTGCTTGAAACTTCCTCTTCCGGGATAACAGACGAAGAAGCCGAACTCCGTTTACGCAAATACGGCAGCAATACTTTTCACGACAAAGAAAAATCGCGCGCCGTTTTTCTTTTTTTGAAACAATTTGTCAGCCCGCTTATTTTTTTGCTGGTTGGCGCGGTTATTTTGACGGCCATTCTTGCCGAATGGCTGAATATGGCGGTAATTGCTTTCGCGGTGCTTTTGAACGTATCGCTGGGGTTTTATCATGAATATCACGCGGAGAACACACTCAAGAAATTAAAAACTTACATAAAAGACAGAGCCCGGGTCATTCGCGAGGGGCGAGAGCAGGAAATAGATTCTTCGCTCTTGGTGCCGGGGGACCTTATCAAATTGTCTTATGGCGCCCGAGTGCCGGCCGATGCGCGCATTCTCTCAGCCAACAATTTACTGGTGGAAGAAGCGATTCTCACGGGAGAATCCACGCCGGTTCCCAAAAAAGAAAACGTCTTGGGCGTGAATACGCTGGTTGCCGACAGAAATAATATCGCTCATGCCGGCACTTTAGTAGTGGAAGGGTATGCGACGGGAGTCGTTTGCGCTACCGGAGACGAAACCGAGATCGGCAAAATTGCCGGCATTGTTTCGAAAATCAAAAGGGTAAAAACTCCGCTTCAGCGGGGCATCGGACTTTTAGCTTGGATTATTTTTTTCTTGGCGCTGGTCATCGTCGCCGGGATTTTGATTTTAGGGATTGCCCGGCAGGAACCGCTTCTGGAAATGCTGGTGCTCTCGGTCGCCGTCGCCGTCGGGGCCGTACCTGAGGCGCTGCCGATCGCGCTGACGGTGATTTTAGCCGCTGGCGCCGAACGTATCGCTTCCAAGAAAGGGATTGTAAGAAAACTCGCCGCCGCCGAGACGCTTGGCTCGACGACTCTTATCATGACGGATAAGACCGGCACGCTTACCTTGGCCGACATGAAACTTGAGGGTATTTATCCCACTTCGGCTCTTTTAGCTGAACCGGAGCTCTTGAAAGACAAAGAATTTTCTCACGATCAAAAAACGTTGCTCCAGATGGCGCTGCTCAATGTTGATGTCTCTATCGAAAATCCGGATGCTCAAGCCGATAAATGGATTTTTCGCGGCCGGCCGTTTGAAGTTAATATAGTAAAAGCCTGCCGCTTACACGGCATTTCACTTGATCCGATTTTTTCCATGTCTTCTTCTCTGGTCTTGCCGTTTAATTCGACAAATAAATTCTCAGTGGCGGGGAAAGATGACACGCATATCGTCCTGGGGGCGCCGGATGTCCTGCTGAAGCAGTCGGATGTTTCCAAAGAAGAGTATCTCAAGCTGGAATCTTGGATTGAGACTACCAGCCGGGAAGGCAAGAGGCTCATCGGCATAGGCACTATCCCAAAAAGACACAAAGGACACAAAAGCGGCACCAAAGTTTTTTCAATCGGAGATATTGCCGGCTTAAAATTCTTAGGTATGTTTGTTTTTTACGATCCGGTTCGCCCGGAAGTGCCGGCAGCGATCGCCAACATCGAGTCCCACGGCGTAAAAATGGTATTGGTAACCGGCGATCTCAAGGGCACGGCCCTGTCGGTGGTCAAAAGTTTGAATTGGGGGGTAAAAGAGGATGAAGTTTTGACCGGAGCGGAGATCAGAGACTTTTCGGACAAAGAATTAAAGTATAAGATTTCTAAAATAAAAATTTTCGCCCGAGTTACACCCGAAGATAAACTGCGAATCGGTCAGCTTTTCCGGGAAAGAGGAGAGATCGTGGCTATGACCGGCGATGGAGTCAATGACGCGCCGGCTTTAAAAGCAATGGACATAGGAATATCGCTCGGCTCGGGGAGCGATGTGGCTAAAAGCGCCGCGGACCTGGTGCTTCTCAACGATAACTTTGAAACCATCAGTCTGGCGATAGACGAAGGGCGGCGGATTCTCTCCAATATTCGGAAAACCTTTGTTTATCTGATGTCTAATTCTTTGGATGAGATATTCGTTATCGGCGGGAGCCTGCTCGTTGGAATCTCGTTTCCGCTGACGGCGCTTCAAATTATTTGGGTAAATCTTTTCACCGGGAGTCTGCCGGCCCTGTCTTTCGCCTTTGATGAAAATATGGATAAGGAAAAATATTCCGGTAAAAAGTCGGGGCTTATTTTCACCAAAGAAACCAAAGTGCTTACCTTCGGCGTAGGGGTCGCAAGCTCCTTTCTTCTTTTCATGCTTTACTACTTTTTGATAAAAATCGGTTTGCCCCTCGACCTGGCCCGCTCCATTTTCTTCGTCTGTTTCTCTTCTTACATTTTGGTAATCGCTTTTTCTTTCAGGAGCCTTCGTCGCCCCTTGTTTTCATACCAAGTTTTTTCCAACCGAGAGCTGAACTGGAGCATCCTCATCGCTCTGGGGCTTCTGATTCTGACCATGGTTACCCCCTTTATGAGAAATATTTTTGAGATTGCCCCCCTGCCGCTTTCCTGGATACCCTTCGTAATTTTTTGGCTCGCCTTGAATGTCCTTCTAGTGGAAGGCGCGAAGTATGTTCTGCGTCGAAGCAAAAAGCACACCTAAGGCGATTGGCATTTCGGCGCTTTTTTGATATAAATAGCCTTGATATGGTGGCTATGGTGTAGTGGTAACACAGAAGCTTGTGGAGCTTTTATCTCCGGTTCGAATCCGGATAGCCACCCCGGGGTATGAAGACGGCAATCATTAAGCTTTCTGCCAAGAATCGGGGAAAAGCGGCAGCTCGAGCGGCGCAGCTTATTCAATCAGGTCAGCTGGTGGTTTTTCCGACCGAGACCGTCTATGGCCTGGGAGCAAGTGTCGATGATGAAAAAGCTTTAAAAAAAATATTTAAGGCCAAGGGCCGGCCAAGCGACAACCCAATTATTGTGCATGTTGCGACCCTAAAGCAACTCCCGTTGCTTGCCCACAGACCTTCTCTTTTGGAGCAAAAAATAATCAAAAAATTTTGGCCCGGACCGCTCACTATAATTTTGAAAAAGAAAAGAAGAATTTCCAGCCTGGTCTCTGGCGGGTTGCCAACCATAGCCATTCGCATGCCCTCTCATCCATTTGCGCGCAGTTTAATTTTAAAAGCAAATGTCCCGATTGCCGCGCCCTCGGCCAACATCTCCGGCCGACCGAGCGGGACGCTCGGCCGGCACCTGTTCGAGGATTTATCCGGGAGAGTCGATCTAATTGTTGACGCCGGACCATCCGGCCTTGGCCTTGAGTCGACAGTAATAAAAATTGAGAAGGATAAGATTTTGATTCTACGCCCTGGAGCGGTAACTCGCGAAATGCTGAAAAAAGTTTCCGGCCGAGAAGTAGTTTTTGCCAAAAGCGAAAAAGATTTACAATCTTCCCCTGGCACAAGGTATCGGCACTATGCGCCTCGCGCCAAACTTGAAATTTTTAAGGATACTCGCGCGCTCAAGAGACGGCTCGCAATACTAAAGAAAAAAAATAAAAAAGTCGGGATACTTCGGAAGAGAAAACTAAAAGAAACCGCGAAAAATCTCTACCGCGACCTGCGCGCCCTCGACGCACGCGGAGTCGACATCATCCTTGCCGGTGCTTACCCCACGCAAGGCCTCGGCGCCGCTATCATGGATCGCCTAAGGCGGGCATCTATGCGATAATTAACAGGATGAAGCCGCTTAAAGAATACTGGAAAATTTTAGGGCCGGGGCTCACCACCGGCGCGGCCGATGACGATCCCTCGGGAATCGCCACTTATTCACAGCTCGGCGCGGCGCGGGGTACGGGTTTGATCTGGCTTTCCTTGTTTACCTACCCCTTAATGAGCGTGGTCCAAGAAATGTGCGCCAGAATCGGATTGGCCACCGGAGTGGGACTGGCCGCCAACATCAAAAGGCATTATTCCAGAAAAATTCTTTTTCTTTGCGCGACACTGCTTCTTTTCACCAACATCTTTAATATCGGAGCGAACTTAGGCGCGATGGCCGAAGGCACCAGACTTATTTTCCCTGGATTCAGTTTTGTGTTTTTAGTAATCGGTTTCGCGGTTTTAAGTTTATTGCTTCAGATTTTTATTTCTTACAAAGGGTACTCAAAAGGTCTGAAATATTTGGCCCTGATCCTTTTCGCTTATATTTTTTCGGCCCTGATGGTCAAGATGGATTGGGGGGAAATTTTTCAGAATACTTTTCTGCCGTCTTTGACATTCGGGAAAGATGAAATTCTTCTTATCTGCGCGGCCCTCGGCACGACCATTAGCCCTTACTTATTTTTTTGGCAGACTTCTCAAGAAGTGGAAGAACAGATTTTAAAAGGAGAGAAAACTGAAGCCCAGCGTCGCGCCTTGACTCGCCCCGAAGACATTCGCAAAATGAGAACCGACGTGTGGTCCGGAATGTTTCTTTCCAATTTAGTAATGTTTTTTATCATCGCCGCCTCGGCCGCGACCTTGTTTGAAAGCGGAATTACCACCATCTACACCGCGGCCGATGCGGCCGAAGCGTTGCGGCCCCTGGCCGGGAATTTCGCTTTTCTTTTATTTGCTTTAGGAATTTTAGGCACCGGCTTTCTCTCGATACCAATCTTAGCCGGCTCGGCTTCTTATGCGGTTTCTGAATCGTTCGGCTGGAAAGAAGGGCTTTTTCGCAAGCTGAAGGAGGCGACGGCTTTTTACGGAGTAATCACTCTGGCGGTAACTCTGGGGATAGTTTTAAACTTCATCGGACTGAACCCGATCCGTACCCTCATTTATGCCGCGATCTTAAACGGAATTGTCGCGCCGGTCATTATATTTTTTATCCTTCGCCTTAGCGGGAGCGCCGAGATTATGGGTGAGTATAAAAATAAATGGGCCGGGAATCTGTTCGGCACGCTGGTATTTCTGGTGATGCTGGCGGTGAGCGTCACGGCCCTCGCCCTGCTCCTTTTTTAGTCCATGAAAATTCTAAAAAATTTTGATTTAAGCAAATTCAATACTTTCGGTATCGTCGCGCGGGCGAAATATTTTACTGAAGTTAATAACGAAGCAGAACTCAAAGAACTTTTCGCAAGCGCGGTTTTCAAAGAAAATGAAAAATTGTTTTTGGGAGGCGGAAGCAATATTTTAATAACCCGTGATTTTCCTGGCCTAGTGGTGCAAAATAAATTAAAAGGGATTGAAATAGCGGAAGATAATTCCGATTACGTTTTGGTTAGGGCGATGGGGGGGGAAGTATGGCACGCCCTGGTACTTTTCGCCGTAGCCAAGGGTTTCTGGGGCATCGAGAATCTTTCTTCCATCCCAGGCTCGGTAGGCGCCGCTCCGATGCAGAATATTGGCGCTTATGGCGCAGAGCTTAATGAAACACTTTTCTCGGTGGAGGCTTTTGATCTTGAAACCGGAGAGAAGAAAATATTTGAAAATGGTTCATACAAAGCAGGGTATCGAGAAAGTATTTTCAAAAATCAGCTCAAGGGAAAATATTTTATTACCGCCATAACGCTCAAGCTAAGTAAAATTCCCAAGAGGAACTTGAGATATAAATCTCTACGGGAATACCTAGAGAAAAACAAGATCGAGAACCCAGACCTTAAGGAAATAAGCTCCGCAGTGACGGAGATAAGGAAGGAAAAATTACCCGACCCTAAAGTTATCAGCAACGCTGGGAGCTTTTTTAAAAATGTTTTCGTGGACGAAACCAAGCTTAAGGCATTGCTCGATACTTATCCGAAGATGCCTTATTTTAAAGAACCCTCCGACGCTAAAGCTTTGGCGGGCAAGGGAGAAATAATAAAAATTCCTTCCGCCTGGCTGATTGAAGAGTGCGGATGGAAAGGCAAGCGCCTGGGTGGGGCAGGAGTTTACGAAAAGCACGCTTTGGTTTTGGTGAACCACGGCGGGGCCACCGGGGAGGAGATTAAAAAATTAGCCGAGCAAATTATCGATTCGGTGTACAATAAATTCGGCCTCAAATTAACTCCCGAAGTCAACTTGATTTAATTAAAGTAAAAGTTTAAAATTAGGAAATGAAAGGCAATAATATTTGGGTGTGGGGATTAGTTGTGATTCTATTTATCGGAACCTTAATTTATTTGACTACCAAAGCAGTGCCAGAGCCGACAACAGCAGAAGCGGGAAACACCGTCTCCGTAAATTACACCGGCCGGCTGGCCGACGGGACGGTTTTTGATTCGAATGTTGATCCCAAGTTCGGGCACGTTACACCGTTTGAATTCGTTTTGGGTTCGGGGCAGGTTATCCCGGGCTGGGAGAAGGGCCTTTTGGGCATGAAAGTCGGAGAGAAAAAGACCTTAGAAATTCCGCCCGAAGACGCTTACGGAGAATTTGGCGTGCCAGGGGTTATCCCGGGCGGGGCGACTCTTTATTTTGACGTCGAACTATTAGC
>Ga0209542_10010598_pt1 | contig 16577 bp, 15 predicted proteins | sample RifCSPhighO2_01_FD_184028 | JGI IMG/M metagenome (GOLD analysis project Ga0209542, IMG submission 184028) | Soil microbial communities from Rifle, Colorado - Rifle CSP2_plank highO2_0.1 (SPAdes) (version 2) | ecosystem: Environmental > Terrestrial > Deep subsurface > Rock core/Sediment ...
AATGGTATAAAACGCACTAAATGTCGCAGTTACTGCCAAGTTGCCATTGACGTCAATAATACAGACATCGTTGTTGGACACGGCCGGACAATTTGTCCAACCAGTAAAGCCGTAACCGAAGACGGGCGCAGGATTCAACCTGACATTCCTTCCATAGGGATAGGATTCGGAACAATCAGTGCCGCCGGCGCCGCAGGAAATTCCCGGAGGATTTGAGATAACAGACCCGCCGCCGGCGTTTGCGACGGAGATGGTGTATAACGCACTGAATGTCGCAGTCACGGCCAGATTTCCGTTGACGTTAATTGTGCAGGTATTGCCGGACGGAGCCGGACAGTTCGTCCAGCCGGTAAAGCTGGCGCTTGGCGAAGCGGTCAAGACGACGTTTGTCCCGTAGGCATAGGGCTCGGAACAATCAACGCCGCAGGAAATTCCCGAGGGACTTGAGGCGACGGAACCGCCGCCGGCATTTGAGACAGAGATGGTATAGCTCGCTTGTCCGAGCGAACTAAGAGGTTTGAAAAACAGGAAAGCCGCAACAACAATGAGTGGTAATAAAAGAAACGCTACAAATGTTTTTACGTACGCGGGCTTTCTTTCTTTTCTAAACATATGGTTTTTAATTTTCAGGCGCCGGAGCTGAAAGCATGTTCATCATGTCTTGCGTGGGAGCGGCTGGCTCATTTTTCCCCTCGAGGCTATTAAGCATATCTTTTGATACCTCGGGGGGATTCTTCACTACGGGCGCACCCAGCAACTCCTGCAATTGTTCAGGATTAAGAGTCGCTCGCGGCGACGGAGTTCTGAAAGGAGACGCGGGCGAGAAAACAGCGAAAGCTAAAAACAGCGCAATAATTAAAAGCGCGACTATCCAAACATACAAAAATTTAATTTCTTTAGTTCCTTTTGTAATCTTATTCATTTCGAAACTGGAAAATTTTTACTTGCGGACTATATATGTAGAGTATATCACACAGGACGCGCGCGGACAGTGGATACGAACTTTGCAGACAATCCTACAACACTTTCCTTAAATATCCAGCGGTAAAGCTCTTTACTTTCCGCGCCACCTGTTCCGGCGTGCCAAAAGCAACTACTTCTCCCCCGCCGTTGCCGCCCTCGGGCCCCAAATCAATCACCCAGTCAGCGGACTTTATTACATCCAAATTGTGCTCGATCACCACTACCGTATTTCCACGATCAACGAGGCGCTGGAGAACGGCAAGTAAATTATGCACATCCGCGAAGTGAAGCCCGGTTGTCGGTTCGTCCAGGAGATACAGCGTTCGACGCGTATCGCGCTTCCCAAGCTCGGCAGAAAGCTTTATGCGCTGGGCTTCTCCGCCGGAGAGCGTTGTCGCGGACTGACCAAGCTCGAGATACCCCAACCCGACTTCTTCCAAAATAGTGAGGCGGTCGCGGAGCCATGGAATGTCGTTGAAAAATTTTACGGATTCTTCGATCGTCATTTTTAATATCTCGTAGATATTTTTTCCCTTGTACTCCACAGCGAGCGTCTCCCGATCAAAACGCTTCCCCTTGCAGATATCGCATTGGACATACACCGTCGGCAGAAAATGCATTTCGATCGCGATCGTTCCATGCCCCTCGCAGTTTTCGCACCGCCCGCCCGGCACGTTGAAACTGAATCTTCCGGGCTTGTATCCGCGCACCCGTGCATTTTCCGTTGAAGAAAAAAGATCCCTGATAAATGTCCACGCGCCGACATATGTCGCCGGATTCGAACGCGGAGTCCGTCCTATTGGGGATTGATCAATATTAATAACCCTGTTCACGTATTCGAGCCCGGTTATCGCTTTATGCGCGCCAACTTTATACGCGGAGCCGTTCCACTTGTTCGCCAGAGTTTTATAGAGAACATCGTATACGAGCGTGCTTTTCCCCGAACCGGAGACTCCCGTTACCGCGGTAAACCGGCGGAGCGGAATGTCCACATCTATATTTTTCAGATTATTCGCGCTCGCGCCGCGGATTTTCAAACAGTCGTGGGTTTTTTCAACGCGCCGCCGCTCTTTCGGAACTTGAATAAATTTTCTCCCATTAAGATATTCAAGCGTAAGCGACTCACTGACTCCCGACTTTTGACTATTAACTTTCAACACCTCGGGTATCGGCCCCGCGGCTATCACGCGCCCTCCGTGGACGCCGGCGGCAGGACCGATATCAACCAAATAATCGGACGAACGGATTGTTTCTTCGTCATGCTCCACGACGATGATCGTATTTCCCAAATCCCGAAGATCGTGAAGGGTTTTTATAAGTTTCGCGTTGTCGCGCTGGTGAAGCCCGATCGTGGGCTCATCCAAAATATAGAGCGTACCCACAAGCCGCGAGCCGATTTGCGACGCGAGCCGTATCCGCTGGGATTCCCCGCCCGAGAGCGTACCCGCCTTCCGGTCAAGCGTCAGGTACTCAAGACCGACATCTATCATGAACTTCAGCCGGTTTTTTATTTCCCGAAACGGCGCTTCCGCAACGGCCTTCGCGCTATCACTCTTCAGATCAAGCTTGTCGAAAAAATTGAACGCTTCGCTCACGGAATACGCGGTTACCGTCGCGATGTTTTTGTCGTTGATAAGCACGTTCAAACTTTCCTCCCGAAGCCGTTTGCCAACGCAGACAGGGCAAGTTACTTCAGACCAGATGTCTTCCGTGCCCAACCCGTGGCACGCGGGACACGCTCCATACGGGCTATTGAATGAAAACAGCCGCGGCTCGATTTCGGGAAACGAAAATCCGTCTTGCGGACACGTAAATTTCGCGGAAAGAGAAATTTCCCGCCTCTCCGAGGCGAGGCCCGCCTCGTCGTTTGACGAGGCGGCTTTACCGCCGGTAATAATCGTCACCACATCATTTCCATATTTCAACGCGGATTCGATGGCTTCGGAAAGGCGAAGTCGATTGTCTTTGTCCTTAAACGATGTATCGGCCGGTATACGATCCACTACCAAATCGATCGAATGCTGTTTGTAGCGCGAGAGCTCAACTCGTTCGCGCAGCGAATGATATTTTCCGTCAACCCGCACTTCCGAAAAACCGGCGTGCAAAAAATCGTACAGCATCTGGTAATATTCCCCTTTCCGGCCGCGGACAACGGGCGCCAGAATTACGATATTCCGCTTCGACTCGTTGTTTTTCGCAAGATCAATAACCACATCGACGATTTCCTCGTTTGTCAGTTTTTGGATTCGCTTACCGCATCGGGGGCAGTACGGTTTTCCAAGACGGGCAAAAAGCACGCGCAGATAATCATAAATCTCGGTAATTGTCGCCACGGTAGAACGAGGATTCGACGAATGGCTCTTTTGGTCAATTGAAATCGCGGGTGAGAGTCCCTCTATTTCATCCACGTCCGGCTTGTCGAGCCGCCCCAAAAATTGCCGCGCGTAGGCGGAGAGCGACTCGATATACCGCCGCTGGCCTTCGGCGAAGATCGTGTCGAACGCCAAACTTGATTTTCCGGAACCGGAAAGTCCGGTGAACACAATCATCTTGTCGCGCGGGAGTTCGAGGGAAATATTTTTGAGGTTATGCTCTCTTGCACCCCGGATAATTATCTTATCTTTCATGTTTTAAATTGCTTGCCCTGAGCTTGTCGAAGGGTGCTCGCGAGCGCCGCGAATGATAATTTTGTCTTTCATGAGTTTAAATAGAATTTGGAATAATGAATAATTGAATAACGAAATTTTTTTAGAAAACCGCGGCTTAACTTTATTCGAAATTCATTATTCCAAATTCCAAAATAGAATCCGCCCCTCGCGCGACTCGCATGGGGGAATAGAGAGAACTTTAGCGTAACGCGGAAGGAAAATCAAAAGCGGGAGAAATTTATTTCCCTCCCGCTTGAGTCGCTTCGATCATTTCTCATTCCGAAAATGTTTCATACGGCGGCTCGCTTCCCCATAGCCGCACAAAAAGCGCGAGCGTAGAGAGTGCCCCCATCACACAGCCGATTTCACCGCTATCCTTTAGCGCGCAAAGAACATATTTGAAACGAGGACAATGCGCATCGATTATTTCCCGCCCAATCTTTGCGAACAAGGCAGGATTCTTTTTGAAGACACGTATCTCCGAATCACAGAGTTTTCCTGTGAGAACCCGCATATGCTCCTTGAGCCACGCCTTTGTGGCCTCTTCTGCTTCTGCCGCCCGTTTTAAATAAACGAGCATCAGTCCCCACCCTCCCGCCGCTAACGGACCATAACCATGGACACATGCTAGCATAAACGTCGTAAGACAAGGCGCCTCGGCGTCAATATCGTCCTGGATGTGTTTTGCGAGTTTCGCAAAATCATGGTGAAGCTCGCTTCCCACTTCCAGAATGAACGTTTCGTCATCCATTCTCCGCATAATTTTTTCCAACATAGGTTTCCTTTCTCTAAATTCACCGCATTCCTCCAAAAAAATGGTGTTTTTGCGATTTCAATGAGCAGAAACATAATGATAGAAAACTTCTGATTTGTCAAAAAAATGGGCTGTATGGTCAAACAAAAAAACGCCTTTTTGGCGCCTGGGAATTGCTTTAGTCATAAGGAAAAGGCTCCCTCATAACGAGAGGAGTCTTCCCCTGTAGGTTCTACTCCGATTGATGCGCTTCGCAAAATTCCGCTTTTTTCGCAATTATAAGCTCTTGTTCATCAGCCCGCAGACTGATGCGCTGTCGAGCTTGCACGAAATATTGTTTAATCGGAAATGGTTGGCGCACAATGAAATGTGAGTAAAACCTAGTTATATTTTCTTCCGTTTTTTGGAAAAGTCAATCGAAAAAGTGCATAGGGAGTGAATAAGTCCTATTTTTTTGTTGAAAACCCAGCCGGATTTGTGGAAACCTCCCCCTTCTTCTTCTTTGTTAAACTGATTTTCAGCAATGTTTTCAACTCGTCGCGCAACAACGCAGCGAGTTCGAAATCGAGTTGCTTTGCCGCTTCCTTCATTTCCTTTGTTTTCTGGGCAATAAGCCTGTCGAGCGCTGTTTTCGATTTCGGCACCGGTTTCATCTCAAGCTTCAAAACCTCATCAATGTCGGGGAGGATATTGGAAATTTTCCTGATAATCGTCTTGGGCGTTATTCCATGTTCCGCGTTGTACGCGAGCTGGATCTTCCGCCTGCGATCCGTTTCGGCAACGGCGCGCGTAATCGATCCTGTGATCTGATCGGCGTACATCAATACTTCCCCGTTCACGTTCCGCGCGGCACGGCCGATGGTCTGTATAAGCGATGTCTCGCTTCTCAAGAATCCTTCTTTATCCGCGTCGAGAATTGCGACGAGCGACACTTCGGGCAGATCGAGCCCTTCTCTCAAAAGATTTACGCCGACAAGAACGTCGAAGCCACCTTTTGCATTCGGCCCTTTGCGCAGATTTGTGAGAATCCTAATCCTGTCGAGCGTCTTCACGTCGCTGTGCAAATACGTGACTTTTATTTTTCTCTCCTCAAGATACGCGCTCAATTCTTCCGCCATTTTTTTTGTAAGCGTTGTTACGAGTACGCGCTCTCTTGCCCTTACCCGTTCTTCTATTCTCGGTAGAAGGTCTTGCACCTGCCCTCGCGCCGGACGAATTGTGATCTTTGGATCAATAAGTCCCGTCGGGCGGATCACCTGCTCGATAACCTGACCCAGTTCGGCACCACGAAAGTGGGACACAGCTGATCGCTCATATGTTTTCTTTTCATACGCCCCGGGCGTCGCGGACGTATACATCCTTTGGCCGACCCGCGCTTCGAACTCCTCGAACATAAGCGGCCTGTTGTCCGCCGCGGACGGCAACCGGAAACCGTATTCGATAAGCGTTTTTTTGCGCGACCGATCACCGGCATACATTCCCTGAATCTGCGGAATTGTGATGTGTGATTCATCGATGACGGTTAGAAAATCGGCCTGCCCTGAACTCATCTTTGGAAAGTAGTCGAGAAGCGTGTCGGGCGCCACTCCCGCGGCGCGGCCGGAAAGATGGCGGGAATAGTTTTCTATCCCGTGGCAGTAGCCGATCTCGCGCATCATCGCAAGATCAAACCGCGTTCTCCGCTCAAGTCGCTCTGCTTCGAGCAGTTTCCTGTTTTTTTCAAAATATTTTATCTGCTCGCGCATTTCCTCCTCAACCCTTAGAATCGCCCGATCGCGTTCTTTTTTCGGAGTGATAAAATGTTTCGCCGGAGCGATATAAATTTCATTAAGCAACGGAGTTTTTCCGGGTTCAAAACCTACCACTGGATCCACCTCATAAATCTTTTTTATTTCTCCATTTGTGAGCTCGAAATTGTAAATTACCTCTCTATCGGGCGGCATAATTTCCCAATTATCCCCGCGCAGGCGATACGTCCCGCGCTTCAGGTCTGAATTCGTGCGCGAAAATTGGAGCTCGATAAGTTTGCGCGCGAACGTTTTCCGGTCAATTTTATCACCGATCTTAAAATGGAAAATGTTTTCCGCGTACGCCTCGGGCGCGCCCAAACCGTAGATGCAGGAAACCGACGCGACAACGATCACGTCTTTGCGCGTAAGGAGCGCCATCGTCGCCGCGTGGCGCAATTTGTCTATTTCATCGTTGATGAGCGCTTCCTTGTCTATATATGTATCGCTTGATGGAATATAAGCCTCCGGCTGGTAGTAGTCGTAGTATGAAACAAAATAATTTACCGAATTTTTCGGAAAAAGCTCCCGGAATTCGTTCGTAAGCTGTGCCGCGAGTGTTTTGTTGTGCGCGATCACAAGCGTCGGCTTCTGAATTTCCGCGATGACGTTCGCTACAGTGAATGTCTTTCCTGAACCCGTCACGCCCAAGAGCGTCTGGTGCTTCAAGCCTTTTTCTAAACCCTCAACAAGCGATTTGATCGCTTTGGGTTGGTCGCCTGCGGGTTTGTTTTCTGACGCAAGTTCGAAGTTCATCGCCCTAGAACTTTACCCGAGAAGAAAGCGTCGGTCAAAACTATTTTTTTTAAAAATTGACAAATCAAATAGCTATGTATATAATTTGCGCAGTCAATTTAACAAAGGAAAAACTATGTTTCTCGCCCCAATGTCTTTTTGCCTGCTTTTGAAATTCTTTGAAAGCGAGAAGGCAAAATTCCAGATTCACTTCGGGATCAACCAGTCTGTTGATTTCGATTTCCCCGAAGGTTCTGCTGTCGGAATGGCAAACTGCTTGACCGACGGCATCCCTCTTACCTATCGCATCCATCCCTCCTTACGTCTTAAGCCCGACCAAGTGAAAAGATGCGAATGGTTGATACACAACGGCATGGCGGTGGCTATGCCGCTTAAATGGTTGACTATCCAACAAGGCACGATTGCTTTTTCGCCTGCGTTCCCGAACTACGTCACCCCACAAGGGATTGCCTTCGTTTCCCAACATACGTATCTTCACGAGATATCACCAACGCAACTCGCGATCCTCGATTAAGAAGTAATTTTCACCCGCACGTCAGAAATGGCGTGCGACCTTTTTTTATAATGTTACAATCTTTATAATGTTCTTCTCTCGAAGCGGGCGAAGTGATTGAATTACTAAGCTTCGGGGGTGTGTTAACTATTCTAATCACATGAAACTTCTCCTCACATCCGGCGGACTTACGAACCCGACAATGCGGGAAGCACTTGAAGACCTCGTAGGCAAGCCGCTCGATGAAACAAAACTCGCGTTTATCCCAACCGCGGCGAATGTCGAGAAGGGCGATAAGGAATGGCTCATAAATGACCTCTCCGATGCAAAAAGTATTTTCTTCTCGGTGGATATTGTAGACATTTCTGCGATTCCGAAAGAACTATGGCTCCCGCGACTTGAAGACACCGAGGTAATGCTCTTCGGCGGAGGGAATACATTTCATCTTATGCACTGGATAGAAAAATCCGGGCTTAAAGAGCTGTTGCCGAGATTGCTTGAAACACGAGTGTATGTCGGAATCAGCGCGGGAAGCATTGTTGCCTGCCCTACGCTTTTGACGAGCCAGGACGATCGGCTTCTCTACTACGAAGACGAGGCAAAAGGACGCACAAACACCATAGGACTAGGATTGGTAAGTTTCCATGTTCGCCCGCACCTCAATTCCAGTTATTTTCCGAACATTAAAGAACCGCTTCTCAAAAAATTAGCCGAACAGATTAAAGAACCACTTTATGGAATCGACGACGATACCGCGATTAAAGTACATGACGGTGAAATATCCGTCGTGAGCGAAGGAGAGTGGAAGAAGTTTAATTAGAGCATATTCAAAAACCTCCTGGCGTGTCATCCCCGCGCAGGCGGGGATCCAGAAACATACAGAAGAAACCTCGATTCCCGCCTACGCGGGAATGACAGAGAATGACTCTCCGAGTAGGCGACGAGAAAACCATTTAGCTAAAAATCTTTGTAAGCGGGCACGCTTCGTGCCCGTGCAGACGCGTCCCGATAGCAAGCTCCGCTTGCAACGGGACTTGTGGCAACTTCAACGCTTTATCTCGTTCAGCGCTTTAGAAAGCGGACAAAGTTGGTGCTGATGCGGACGCGCAACACAATACTTTCTTCCGTAGTCAATCAGTAAATATGTCGCTTCGAACCAGTCTTTTTTGGGAATAATTTTCATGAGGTCTTTTTCGATTTTTTCCGGCGTTTTTTCCTTGCTCAATCCCAGAACGCGCGAGAGGCGCTTCACGTGCGTGTCTACCGCAATCCCCTCCACCACGCCGTAGGCATTGCCTAAAATTACGTTCGCCGATTTTCTGCCGATCCCCGGAATCGCGAGCATCTCGTCCATCGTGCGCGGCAGTTTGCCGCCGAATTTTTCTTTCACAACTTTCGCGGCCGACAGAATATTTTTCGTTTTAGCGCGATAAAACCCGCACTGATGGATATCTTTTTCAAACTCCCGCGAATTCGCGTGGATATAGTCTCCTAATTTCTTGTATTTCTTAAACAGCGCCTGAGTTACCTCATTCACTTTTTTGTCGGTGCACTGGGCGGAGAGTTGAACAGCGACCAACAACTCCCAGTTGTTCGAAAATTTCAAAGCGATTTTCGGATGCGGAAAAATCTTTTTGAGCCGCGAGAAAATACTTTTCGCCCGCAATTTGAGGCGCTGCAGGTCTTTTTCTGAAATCATATTCTGATTCTACTACAATTTCCGAGCCAGAAGTATCATTTGCATAATATTAGCACAGAATGCGATCGCATTCTGTGCTAATATTGACAATTTTGGGAGATTTGCTAGAATAGGCTAAATTTAATAGTTATGAGAACAATATGCCCGGAAGGGCTTTTTTGTTTGAAGTGGCTTAGTACATTTGCCAGACCAAGGGCAAGCAAGCCAATAAAAAATGACTATTAGATCAATAAACATATGAAGAAAACGATTCGCGGTGTTGTTCATAAATGCGTAACAATTGCAGTAGTCGGAATTGCTGTTTTCTACCCCGGTTTTGCGGGGTCTATCAAGGCGGATGTTGAATCCGTGAGGCAGGAAGCCGAGAAAGCGGCGATTGCTGCCGCGACCACAAGAGTATGGCTTACCGCATATTCAAGTTCCGTAGACGAAACGGACGATACCCCGTTTATAACCGCTTCCGGAAAGCATGTGCGCGACGGTATTGTGGCTACAAATTTCCTCCCTTTTGGGACGAAAATCAAAATCCCCAAGGTGTTCGGCGATAAAATTTTCATTGTCGAAGACCGGATGCACCCGAGAAAAAAAGGCATTGTTGATATTTGGATGCCTTCAAAAAAAGAGGCTCTTAGGTTCGGATCTTTCAAGGCGGATATTGTTGTTGTAACAGACGAGGGACAAGCGCCGATTCTTGTGCGAAAATAGAGCGCACTCAAAACCACATATTCCGCAAAATTTTGCGGCGAGAATAAGTTTCGGATATGCTCTAGGAGTGCGACGCATACTAACTAAAAAGTTTTTTAACCGACCGACGCTCGCGGTCGCGCGCGACCTCCTTGGAACATTCCTTGTCCGGCGTTATCCCTCGAAAAAACTCCTTCGACAGCGCTCAAGACAAGTCGGGACAAGCCGTGGAAAATCCCTCAACCATGTTCGGGACAGGGAAACTGCGGTGATGATTACCGAAGTCGAGGCGTACGACGGGCCAGGCGATATGGCAAGCCACGCGCATAGGGGTAAAACGAAACGCAACGAAGTAATGTTCGGCGAAGCGGGGCGCTGGTATGTTTATTTTGTATACGGCATGCACTGGATGCTCAACATCGTGACGGGGCCCACGGGATATCCGGCCGCAATTCTAATACGGGGTGCGGTTACTACTCGGCGCGGTAAAAAAGTTTTAATTAACGGCCCCGCGCGGCTGACAAAGTTTCTCGCAATAGATAAGGAGTTCAACGGACTCGCGGCAATTTCAAAAACAGGTTTGTGGCTCGAAAAACGAGGAAATCCCGTGCATTCTTCTTGTATCATTAGGAAAAAGAGAATTGGCGTTGAGTACGCCGGCGCGTGGGCGGAAAAACGATATAATTTTACGATCAATTTAAATAATGACAGATTTAAAAAAGGGCCTCTTTTCATTGCGTGAAAAGAGGCTTGATTAAACCTTCGCTATTCTTGCGACTCGGGCACATCTTCCGGTGGATCCCACGGCACAAACGGCGGCGTGTCATGCTCCGATCCTTTGCTTAGGTCTTTAGGAGTTCCCATATTTCGCGTTGCCTGCGACGAGGCAAATGTCAGATTGGGATCCGCGTAGAATTGTTTTTTATCGGTGTAACGCACCCATAGAGCATGCCACACAGAGATCGGACCCTTAGCAATCTTCACGGATACGGCTTTTTTCCCGCATATGCAGATCACAAATGTCTCGGTGCATACTCTTCGTATCCACCAACGAAGGCGTCCTTGCGGACTCCGCCAGGAAACCGTTTCGTCGGGCGCCAAACGGATTTCATTTCGTCGCTTCACACCAAGCACTCGTCCGCATCCACACCGGCGACCCACCATTTTGTAGAGGCGGTAGAAAAGCCAGCATGCTATTACTATCGCAACGAGGCGATACCTCAATCCCCAAGCCGCCGCGATAACGAGCGCCGCAATTATTCCTGTCCCTATCTGGAATTGTCTGTGTCGCCTGCATTCTATACTGAATTTATTTTGTTCATTCCGGTCATTCATAAAATTTAATTTTCAATTGCATGAGTTTACATACTGATGCGATTATATCGTACTTACGTTTCTTGACCAGTCCCGCATGTTGCAGAATAATAGGGATACTTCATCCAATGCTTATTCTTGCAATCGAAACGAGCTGCGACGAAACCGGCATATCCCTGCTTCAGGCAGGCGGCGGATTGTCGAAACCAAAATTTAAGGTCATCGAAAATCTTGTTTCTTCGCAAATAAAAATTCACGCGCCGTTTGGGGGCGTTGTTCCTAACTTAGCCAAGCGGGAACATCTGAAGAATCTTCCAATTCTTTTTAACAAATTATTGAAGGCAAGTTCTTTAGGATCGAAAGTTTCCGCCGAGGGCGGATCCGCCTCCGGCGGAAAAAGTCGAAAGTTAAAAGTTGACTTAATTGCCGTGACCGTCGGGCCCGGACTAGAACCCGCGCTATGGACCGGAATAGAATTCGCGAAAGAACTCGGGAAGGCGCACGGTATTCCCGTAATCGGCGCCAATCATCTTGAGGGGCACCTGTACAGTTTTCTACTTCCCGGGAAGCAGAAAACTGTAGCGACAAGTGACAAGCGACAATGGACAAGGATTTTCCCCGCGATCGCGCTTATCGTGAGCGGAGGACATACCATTTTACTGAATATGAAATCTTTTTCGAGCTGGAAAAGGCTTGGCGAGACGAGGGACGATGCGGCAGGAGAAGCGTTTGATAAAGTAGCGCGCCTTTTAGGGCTTCCCTATCCAGGCGGCCCCTACATAGAAAAAATTGCCCTCCACGGAAACCCTCATGCAATTGCTTTTCCCAGGCCAATGATGCGCGACAGTTCGCCATCAGGCAAATATAATTTTAGTTTTTCCGGACTCAAAACTTCCGTTTTGTATTATCTAAAAAACAATCTCGCATTCAACAAAACCGATGTTGCCGCGAGCTTTCAAGAAGCTGCGCTTGATGTTCTTGTATCGAAGACTATGCGAGCGGCGCGGGAATATGAAGCAAATTCCGTACTGCTCTCCGGCGGAGTTGCCGCAAATAAAACCCTCCGCAAACGCATGAAGGATGAATCGGGAAAACTCGGTTTGAATTTTTTTGTTCCAGACTTCACCTACAATCTTGATAACGCGGCAATGATAGGCGCCGCGGGATATTTTGCGCTTATGCGGAAAAAAAAATATATCCTTTCCGCTCGGGGGGATTTGGAAATCTAGAGCATATTCAAAAAATCCTTCGGCAGGTATATATTTCTCCGGGTACGCTGTTTTTTCCGCTAAAAAACAGCTGGATTTGCGTTCGCTCGCCTCGCTATAAGCTGCGGCGAAGCGGGCCGCCGCTCCGCAACCCCCCCCTCCGAAACATATGCCTGCCTCTGCGGGTTGAGGATTTTCAGATACGCCCCTAGCTTTCGGCTTCGAAAAACAATGACATTGTCTTAAAAACAACTGCCGAATACGCAAGGCTCATTACAATGTCGCTAAGGAATAATACGGGATTATTTGTAATAATATGAATACCAAACAATATGTAGAGTACGATAATACCGGCGCATGAAAGCAATATGCTTCCTACGAGCGGCTCGAGAGGAAGTAACTTTCTCAAAAAAAATGCCCCGATCGGCATTACTCCAAAGATAATCAATTCTAAACTGATTCCGGGCTGCCAGTTCAACACAAGAAGAGCAAAAAGAGTTAGAAAAAGAATTTCGAAAAATGAGCAGAAAAAAGAGAGAGTGATAAGGGCGGCAAGCGTAAAGTTAAACCACGCCCCTTTCACGTCGCCTATGAAGAGCTGAAGAAGCGTTCCTATGATGACCAAGAAAAGCGCGGAGGCGGTTTTTATGTTCATCCCGTTAGAGATAGGTCGTTCAGACTCAGAGGGGTCTTCAGGCTCGATGAGAAACGCAAGCGTTTCCGAGCCATATACAGAAATACCTTTAATTGAAATTTATACACGATTGGCATGCCTGTTTTTAGTTTATAATTAGTCATCTCTAACGAGATTCATACAAAATTATTCGGCAATAAACACCGCGCTGATGCGCCCGATGTCGTATGGAATGTCGAGCGTTGAAATCTGGAAAAGCTTGTCATCCGAAACTCGGACGTCTTTTATTTCCGCCACAGGAAGCCCATACGGAAAATCCACTCCGGTCGAATACACGATATCCCCCGGCTGAATCGTCTCGGTTGGCGAAATCAAAGAGAGCGTCGGGAAAGAACCCCCCTGGAGAAGCGCTTGAGCGCCATCTTTTCCAATTCGAACAGCAAGTTGGAATCTTTCGTCAAACACCGTTTGCACAAGCGAAGTTTCTTCAAAAACCTCGCTCACCTTCCCAATAAGCATCCCGCCGAAAATAACCGCTCTGCCTTTTGAAATTTTTTCTCTCGCCCCCGCATTTACAAGTAATTCACTTTTGAAATTCAGCGGATATCGAGAATACACTATGGCCTCGAGTCCTTTTTCTGGTTTTAGAGGAAGTTGGGATTTTATGTTTTGGAGTTCCGCGAGCTCGGCTTTTAATCTTTCGTTTTCGGCTGTGAGAGTAGATTCCGCGGTTGGCATAGAAGGCAGCGGCGCAAGCATCTCGCGCAAGCGAAATCCGTACCCTTGTTTAAGAGCAAGAAAAAAAGCCGTGAGCAAAACGAGAACAGATAAAAAAATAAACCCTTTTTTCACTTCACTAGAGATTAATAGAGAGCGGTTTAGGCGAGGTGCTCAACAATCCTTTATATAAATCGAACTCTTCCACGATGTTCCCGAGGCCACGAGCGACGCAGGTAAGCGGATCCTCAACAATGCGCACCGGAACGCAAATTTCTTTATTAATAAGCTCCCCAATGCCCCGAAGCAATGCCCCGCCGCCGCATAAAAAAATCCCGCGATTCAGCACATCGCCCACCAGCTCCGGCGGCGTTGTCTCGATGACTTCATGAATTGATTCCACAATCGCGACAAGCGATTTACTCAAAGCAACTCGAACATGGTTGTCCTTTATAATGACTTCACGCGGAAGACCTGTGGCAAAATCGCGCCCACGGATCGCCACGTCGAGCTTTTCGCTCGTGGGAAGCGCGGAACCAACGGAAATTTTTGCGAATTCCGCCGTTGATTCTCCAATTGCCAAGCGGAACTCGTCCCGAACAAAACGCGTAATATCTTCGTTAAACTTATCTCCGGCAATCTTGAGCGTTTTAGAAACCACGGTTCCGCCCAAAGAAATTACCGCGATGTCCGTCGTCCCCCCGCCGATGTCCACGATCAAACTTGCCGTCGGTTCCGTAATCGGAAGACCCGCGCCGAGCGCGGCCGCGATCGGCGATTCCGCCAGAAACACGTGCGAACAACCCGTATTTACCGCCGCATCTTCAACGGACTTCCGCTCGACTTCCGTAAGATCGTTTGGTATCGAAAGCACGGCGCGCCTATAGCTCATCAAAATACGATTCGATCGAATCCGCAGTAAAAGCTCCCTTAAGAATTCCTGCGTCATTTCGAAATCAGAGATAACGCCGTTTACAAGAGGCCGCACGACATTAATATGCGCGGGCGTCCTCCCAATCATTTTTTTCGCCTCCTCGCCAACTACGATGATTTTATTTATTTTTGTGTTTATCGCGGCAACTGTAGGCTCATTAATAACAATCCCGCGGCCCTTGAGATATACAATGGAATTAGCCGTACCCAGATCGATTCCGATATCCGTAAAAAGACTGTCTAAAAATCTCATTTTTTATTTTGTCTCAATTTTTTTAATATCTCGGCCGCGTCGGCACGTACGATTTCCGGCCGCTCATTCTTTCTATATTTTATTTCCGCTTTGCCGCTTAACTTCGGACTCACGACGAGCCGCCAGGGAATCCCGATAAGATCCGATTCGACGAGTTTCTGGCCGGCAGACATATCTCTATCGTCATAAAGTACCTGAACGCCTTTGCCCTGTAAAGAGGCATAGAGCTGTTCCCCTTTCGCGCCGTTCAGCTCCAGAAGATGAACCGCGTATGGCGCGATCGCCTCGGGCCATTGCATCCCTCCGTCGTCGTGATACAGCTCTACCACCGTTCCCATCAGCCGCCCCAATCCGATTCCGTATGAGCCCATCACGACAAGTTTTTTATCCCCATTTGTATCGGTAAAATTGAGATTGAACGCTTCTGAATATTTCGTTCCGAGAGGGAAAATATTTCCGACTTCAATCGATTTCTTTTCTTCAATTTCACCATCACAGGCGGGGCATTTTGATTGCGACGCGAGTTTTGAAATTTCCTTGTTTTCCGCGTATCCGCACTTTCGGCACAGGTAAATAATGTCTTCACCCACATCGGCAACGACTTGGAATTCATGCGTGTTTTTGAGCGTAAAGTCGCCTCCGGCGGCAAGGGTATATATCGCTTTTACGCCTACGCGGCTGAAAATCTTGTGATACGCAACCGCAACTTTTTCATAGTATTGGTTCAAGTCTTCCTCGGACGCGTGAAAACTGTACAAATCCTTCATCATAAACTCCCTGCCGCGCAAAAGGCCGGATTTCGCGCGCGCCTCGTTCCGGAATTTTGTCTGTATCTGGTACGCGGCGAACGGTAGGTCGTTGTACGAGCTTACGAATCGCGCCGCGATGGCGGTCAAAACCTCCTCGTGCGTCCAGCCAAGGGAGAAGTTCGGTTTTTCGCTGCCTTTCTCGATCGCGTCGAAACCGACAGGCACATCAAACCGCCCGGTCGCCTCGAGATATTTTTTTTCCACGAGCGCGGGCATAAAAATTTCCTGACCTCCGATCGCGTCCATTTCTTCCCGGATGATGCGCGCGATGTTTTGCATTACCCTCCAGCCGAGCGGAAGGAACGAATATACGCCTGCGGAATTTTTGTATATGAATCCTCCACGCTCAAGAAGCTGGGCATTTACCGCCACTTCGCCTTTCGGCGCGTTTCGGGAAACTTTGGTGAATAGCTTGGATTGAAGCATAAGAATGGACTACTGACTTATGACCCGCGACACTCGGAACTTATAACATTTGGGATTTAGGACTAAGAACTTAGGCTTATGACAATAAGATTAGCATTGAAGTTGTTTGTGAGCAAAATTTTTACTTTATCCGTCATCCCCGCGAAAGCGGGGATCCAGGTTTTCTTTGTATTCTGGATTCCCGCCTACTCGCCTCGCTGAAGCTCCGGCGAAGCGGGCGCGGGAATGACAATGCCTAAAAAACCCTTGTATTTATTGGGCTAATTTGAGCATGACGAAGCGACCGAAACGATAAATCCCCCGCCCGAGACTAACGTCAACGGCGGGGATTATATTTTTTTACCTACTTTAGTTCCAAATGTACTTTATCTCACGATCGTGGTTATGACCCAGAAATTCTGTGGTAGATATTCGCTGCCGACAGTGGATATACCAAGCTTAGTTTGATTTTCCGAGATCAACTCGCATGTTCCAGAATAGGACATGCGAAAATCATTGT
>Ga0209542_10010600_pt1 | contig 16574 bp, 24 predicted proteins | sample RifCSPhighO2_01_FD_184028 | JGI IMG/M metagenome (GOLD analysis project Ga0209542, IMG submission 184028) | Soil microbial communities from Rifle, Colorado - Rifle CSP2_plank highO2_0.1 (SPAdes) (version 2) | ecosystem: Environmental > Terrestrial > Deep subsurface > Rock core/Sediment ...
CTCCCGCGGCACCACGTAGGAGTTCGCTTGCCCGCCAAAGTTTTAACTTCGTCCATCAAATTAAAAATACGCATATATTGCGTATTTTTAATTTCGAAACCAGTCAATTAGATAAGTTTAAATAACTTCTGGTGGACAAAAATACCCAACGGTCTCTTCAAAAATAATCCTGCCACTGCTCCACTCGTTTACTCCACTTGTGTCGTCAAGGTTATAGCCCCTGTATATAATTACTTCTGTTTGGTCGGCACCAGCAGACGCGGAAACAGGAATGGAAAATGACAAATCAAGCGTTTCTCCCTGTTTAAGCGTATCAATATAAACTCTGTTATGATAAGGCAACCCAGAAAATGCGTCTATCTCGTATCCGGGGATAATATTGCCAGAAGGGTATTCCCTATGAAGCACCAAAACAACCAAGTGATTATAAGTGGATTTCTTATTGTTTACAATTTCAACGGTATAATCCATTGTCCCGCCAATGTAATAAATCGGTAGTTCGAAAAGATTCAAACCAGGAAAATCGGCGGTGCCAAAAAAATTCTGATATTCAATGGTAACATCGAGCTTATCGCCATTATGTTGGCCCCGCTGAACAGCTAAAGTTGCACCAGGAACAAACAAAATAGCCGTTAAAAAAGCAATGATTATTGAACCGGATATAGATTTTTTCATATAATAATTTTGTTATTTTTAATCTCGACGCATTTCTTTATTATATTCCTTCTGCTAATTGAGTGTCAAACAATAATACATAAACTTCCGCACAAACGAATAGAAGCTTTTGTCTTCTCTGGAACAAGTTTCAAATCCTTGCTACCATACAAAAAAAAGAAGCTCTTTAATCTCTATGCTGGAAGGATTCGGGCAGACAAAACAAGAATTGAACAAAACAATAACCACCCTTATTTTGGGCGGTTTAGGATTTGTGGCGGCTTTGGCGTGGAACGAAGCAATCCAAACATTATTCAGCTTATTCTTGCCAGAAGAGAGCGGTTTAATAGGAAAATTTGTTTACGCGATAATCGTTACTCTGATAGTTGTGGCTGTTTCAATGCGTCTAAGGAAAGTTGTCGGCGAGGAAAAAGAACAAAGAATTTAAATTTGAAATCAACAATGAAAAAGGGCTATTCGACTAACGCCGAATAGCCACAAGGAGGAGGAGGGTGGGGGGAAGTTTATCGTTCCTTGTTCTGTTTAAAGATTAACTCTCTTAACCGCCTCTGTCAAGTAGTTTACTTGGATTTATATGATAAACCCCTAACCAATGATTGGGTCAGATTTTCAATCAAACAAGCTACGGTCATGGGCCCTACTCCACCAGGTACCGGCGTAACATAACTGGCCCTTCTGGAGACCGATTCAAAATCCACGTCGCCAACCACAATACCGTTTGATAAGGAAGAACCGGCATCAATCACAACGGCTCCCTTTTTAACCATATCGCCATTTACTAACTTAGCCCGACCGACCCCGGAAACTAAAATGTCCGCTTTATTAACGAATGAGACGGCGTTTTTTGTGGACCGGCTAATAATGGAAACGGTTGCCTTTTCCTTCAAGAATTGGATTGCCAAAGGCAACCCAACCAATCTTCCCGCTCCCACAATAACTACATTTTTACCCTTAATAACTATCTTGTATTGTTTCAGCAAGCGAAGTATACCGCTAACTGTTGGCGGCAGAATTGGCAGAACGCCCTGATAAAACTTTCCCAAGCTTGCTTCCGACAAGACATCAACGTCTTTATTTTCCGGAATTAAATTTAAAACCTCTTCCGTGTTGAACTTTTTTGGTAAGGGTAATTGAATAATAATTCCTGAAACACTTGGTTTTTTTACTGCTTCTTTGATTTTCTTTTTTAGTTTTTCTTTTGGTACGCCGGCTGGAAACCGCAGCAATTCAAAACCAATCCCAGCTTTTTCACAAGCAATCCTTTTTTGCTCAATGAATCTTAAAGAGATTTTATTGTCACCCACCAAAACCACGGCCAAGGTTAATTTTAATTTGGCTTTTTTAATCCTTTGACTAATCTCATCTATAATTTTGTCCGCCAATTTTCTGCCGTCCAATATTTCCGTCATACTACTGAAAATTTTCTGCAAAGATTAAATACCTCTTTTTTGATACTTGGAATAGATTTAGAGCTTACAACGGCGTCGTAAATCAAACTGGCGATTTTTTCCATCTCCTTCTCTTTCATGCCCCGTGTCGTTACGGTTGGAGTGCCAAGTCGAATACCAGAAGGATCAAAGGGCGAGCGGGTATCAAAAGGCACCGTATTTCTATTGACAATAATGCCTACGTTTTCCAATTTATCCTGCGCCTCCCTACCAGACACACCAAGGTTGGTTAGATCGATTAACATTAAATGATTGTCCGTGCCTCCGGAAACTAAATTGAATCCAAGCCGAGAGAGCTCTTTGGCTAAAATCTTGGCGTTTTTTACTATTTGTTGACCGTATTTTTTGAACGACGGCTTCAATGCCTCTCCCAAGCTCACTGCGATTGCCACTGTTTGATTATCATGCGGCCCTCCCTGCAATCCCGGAAACACCGCCCTGTCTATCGCTTCGGCAATTGATATTTGTTTATCGTTCACCGTCAAAAACCTATCGTTCCTAGAGAAAATCATTGCTCCCCGAGGCCCCCGAAGAGTTTTGTGCGTTGTAGTGGTTACCGCATCGGCATACAAGAAAGGTGAAGGATGAACGCCGGCTACAACTAACCCTGCGATATGAGAAATATCAGCCATTAAATACGCTCCGACCTCATCGGCTATTTCGCGGAATTTTTTAAAATCGAAAATTCTTGAATAGGCCGTAGCTCCAGTAACTATAATTTTCGGCTTTTCTTTTTTGGCAAGGTTTCTAACTTCTTTGTAGTTTATATACCCATCGCGTCCAACGCCGTACTGAACCGATTTATAAAATTTTGCTGAAAAATTCACTTTCCAGCCGTGCGTCAAATGACCTCCGAAAGGCAAACTCATTCCCATAAGCTTATCGCCGGGCCTCAAAAGAGCAAAATAAACAGCCATATTTGCCGGACTCCCCGAGTATGGTTGAACATTAACGCTCCACTTTTTGCCAAGACGAAAAACCTTTTTTGCCCGCTCTTTCGCCAAATCTTCAATTTCATCTATGACTTCGTTACCAGCGTAATAACGCTTTCTCGAATAACCTTCAGAATACTTATTCGTTAAGGCAGACCCAAGCGCCTCCATCACTGCTTTGGAAGTAATGTTTTCAGAAGGAATTAAATCCAAAGACATTTCCTGTCTTTTTTGTTCTTGTTGAATTAGCTTTGCTATTGTTGTGTCTGTTTTTTTAAGATTTTTCATTTTTAGAGCTTTGGAATTTTACTTCCTTTTCTTAAAATTTTTGGCTTAGCTTTGGTTAGATCAACAACGGTTGAGGGCAAATTTTTCTTCGGTCGCCCGACATCTATGATTAAATCAGGGAAATACTCTTTGTCTTTGAGTTGGCTGATAATTTCCTTAATATGGGCGGGGGATGGTTCTCCCGAAATATTTGCTGAAGTTCCGGTTAATGGTTTATCTGTTTTTTCTAAAAGCTTTTTGACAAATTTATGGTCTGGTATCCTCAAAGCAATCGTCTTTTTGGCAATACCATAAACTTTCAAGTTTTGAGTTTTGGTTTTAAACTTTGAGCTTTGCGTTTTACGTTTTAATACTGCCGTCATCGCCCCCGGCCATAGCTCTTTTAATACGCCTTCTGTTTTCTTATCAATCACGGCCAATTGCTTTGCCATTTTTAAATCTTTTACCAAAACAGATATCGCTTTGTTTTTGCGCCTTTTTTTTATTTGAAAAACCCTTTCAACCGCTTCTTTATTTGTCGCATCGGCTAATAATCCGTAAACCGTATCAGTTGGCGCAACTATTATTTCCCCTTCTTTTACTGCCCTTTCGGCAATCTTTACGACCGAATCAATATTCTTATTGGATAACTTCAGGGTCAGTACCGTTTTTAAACCAATAAAGCCAGCAAATCTTGGGTGTTTCGTTTTGTAAATATAAGGGCGCTTTTCTTCTTTTCTTGCTGAAAAATATCTTCTATGGTCGCAAAAAGTGCAAATACCGCAATCTTGAATGTTCTTTTTTTGTATCCCTGAAGTTAAAAAATCTCGCAGAGCTAACTTTTTCAAGTCGAAGTATGTTTTTCCCTTTTTATTAACAAAGTATTTTTTGAAACTGGTGCTTTGGAGCCGACGATGCGTCTTGGGTTTTAACCAATAATGACACTTTCTGATATGAGGACCTATTCCCACGAGAATATCGCGCGGCTTTGAATTAAATCTTGAAACCATTTTCGCCAACGCTTTCGGCACAATGCCGCTGATCAAAGATTTCCGGGAACCATGCAGTGCGGCAACAACATTATTTACCGGGTCAAAAATCAAAATTGGCATGCAATCAGCCGCAATTACGGCTAAAATTTGCCCCGGGATATCAGAGATTAGACCATCGACTCCTTTTATTATTTTTCCGAAGTCCGTAATCTTACAGGTGTGTACTTTCGAGCCGAAAACCTGCTGCGCCCAGACGATATCGCGAACTGCTACCTTATGACTAACAGATTCAAGGAATTTTACGACTGCATTATCTCTTTTTTTACTCACCATTGACCCAAAAGAAGTTTCGGAGAATCCGTGAATAATATTGTGATTTTGAAGGTTTTTAAGCTGCATTTCGTATTTTTCTTCAATAATCTTTATATTATCACAACAAAAAACAGCTGGCTATCAGCCAGTTTGTCAGCCCCAGATTGTGTATCGCGATTAATTGAAATACCGTTGCAGCTTCTCCAAAAGCTGTTGGGGAGTGTACTGGGTTTTGAGCAGATAATCTTTCACGCCAAGCTCGAACGCTTTTTGCTTGGTTTCCGGATCGTCGTAATTAGAAAAACCGACAATGGGAATACCGGTAACGTCGGCTGTTTTTTTAAATTCCTCCAAGAATCCTATCCCATTCTTCCTCGGCAATAATATATCCAACAAGATTAAATCCGGCTTTTTCGTTTTTAAATAATCAATGGCTTCTTCAGCGGAAAACGCAACCTTAACGCCGTAACCCGCGGTCTTAAACTTGTCTTCATACATATCAGATAAAGTTTTCTCGTCTTCAACTATCAATATATCTATCTTCCTGTCAGCCATATCGTTGTTCCATTATATACTTTTGCAGACGTCAAGACAAACCCGGTCAATACGCGGTAATTTTCCATTACTTAACCGGCAGCTCCACGAAAAACGTACTCCCCTTGCCCTTGCCTTCGCTTTCGGCCCAGACTCGGCCGCCGTGCATTTCGGCATACTTGCGGGCGACATTAGAAAGTGGACGAAAACCAAAGCCCTTAAATCCTGAATACATCTGTGATATAATTTTGATATGCATATCGCCATTAAACAAAAAAATTGTGGCTATGGCGACTTCGGAAACCTAAGCGCGACGTACGGCATAGCTCGCAGAGAATTCCCTCCAAATGTCATAAGTTACTTACAGGCAACTATTCCGCTTGAAAAATCTGTTGTTGATCTTGGATGCGGAACTGGAATATCAACGCGCCAAATCGCAGACCGATGCGCCACTGTGATTGGCGTGGACAGAGACAAAAAAATGATATCTGCGGCCGAAACAATACCGCATCACAATATCACATACATCTGCGCCAAGAGCGAAGACTTGCCCTTTGCCAACGGAATTTTTGATGCCGCGACCGCTTTCAGCTCTTTCCATTGGTTTGCAAATGAAAAAGCGTTGAATGAGATACAAAGAGTGCTTAAGTCCAGCGGGGTATTTTTTGTGGTGAATAAAAATGATACTGGTGAATTTAAGAAGAACTATCGCGCAATTATTAAAAAGTTCGCGAGGACAGACGATTTGCCCGATATAAAGAAAAATTACAAACCAGCAGAGTTACTTCGAGATTACTTTACAGATATCACAGAGCGCGTTTTTCAGGCGAAAGAAACATTCAGCGTTCCACAGGCGCTTACTTATTTTCAATCGGTAAGCTTGTGGAATCTTGTCCCGAAAGAGAAACAACCCGAGGCGCGAAAGGCTTTGGAAAAGCACTGTAAAAGTTTCGTGACGCCTGAAGGATTTATTGAAAGAGAAATTTCAATTATTACTATTTTAGGCAGAAAACCTGCCATATAAAGCATGAACCGTAATATTGTTCTAAAACTCATCGTATTCGATCTTGGCGGCACCGTGTTTTCTAAAGGTAAACAGGCGTTTATAGATTTACTCACAGAACAACTAAATACGAACAGAGAAAAAGTAGTAAGCGTTATAGATGGTCCCCATGCCCTCGTATATCGGCGGAATGAAATGTCGGCAAGTGATTATTGGCAAATAGTGAGAAAAGAGCTTAACGTGCCGGAAAAATTAGGAAATCTGGAAAAACTTTGGTTCAATCAATACGCTCCGATTCCCGGCATGCCTAATCTTGTAGCAGAACTCCGCAAGCATTACAAAGTGGCGTATCTCTCAAATAATACCCCCGAGCGAGTTTCCTTTCTACAGCAGAAATACAGATTCCTTGATTGGTTCGATAATGGTGTATTTTCTTATGAAGTGGGAACGGTAAAATCCGATGGCGGATTATATAAGATACTCATGAAGAAGTTCGAAGCAATTACTCCCCAAGAAATTCTTATTATTGATGACCGAGAACAAAATTTAACTGAACCACATAATGCGGGTTTTCAAACCGTACTGTTTCAAAACCCAGAACAGCTAATCAATGAACTACAGAAAAGAGGGGTAATTACGGTTAAGTAAAAACCTCTCTGTTTTATTTATGGCCGAATAAAACCTCGGCCAAGATAATATCAATCTCTTCATTAATGTTAACCGACCTCTCTGGGGGCATGATATACGGAAGATTTTTCTCGCCCCACAGACCACCCGCCTCAATCGTTGTCGCTCTTGAGGCGTAGATGGCGCCATTTCGGACGTACACATCCTCGAACGATTGTCGCTGCTGCGGATAAAACTGCTCTGTCGTGTACCTGTACGGAACGACATATCCAGTTTCTGTAATACGAAGTACTCGGTATGGATGCGCAGGAGACCGTGTAACGCTAATCACAGCATCTACATCGGGTCTCTCTTGAAGAAGTTTAACCGCCCGCCTCAATATCCGAAGAAAGACACAACGGACTCGTAGGACGCATAGTTACCACCACACTTGGCGAATAACCGCTTTGTCTAAAACTACTTAAGGCGTAACGGATCACTCCGAATGTTGGCGCATCATCGGTTGAAAGCTTTGATGGATGTAAAATGATTTGCGCTCCGATGACACTGGCCCGCGCGGCGATTTGCTCGCTATCTGTTGAAACGTATACCCTATGGATAGCCTTCGTACCAAGGGCCGCTTCTACGATATAATTAATGAGCGGCTTACTGTAGAGTTCGCGTAGATTTTTGTTTGGCACTCCGCGCGAACCACCACGCGCAGGAATAACACCGAAAATCGTTGGGTTAATCACGTTTGCCTCCTTCCGGAAATACATCCGAAACATTGATTATAGGAAAAGGTTTATTCCCCTCGCGCAATCTCTCTAAATACGCTACAGCGAACATCGGACCACGACCGATTAAAACAATAAGTGGCGCTATTTCGACTGGGAATCCAAGATCGAGTAGAATGGCTCCGCCGGCTCCATCAATATTCATATGAATTCCCTTCTCAATCCGCAGAATTTCATCTGCTTGCCGCACAACTTTCACATACTCTCCGCCAAAATGATGTTGATCGCAAAGCTCCATTAGCACCCGTGCGCGTGGGTCCTCGTTATAAAAACGATGACCAAAACCCGCGATCCGAGCTTGTGCTTGAATACGACGGCGAATATATGCAGCTACATCGTTCTGAATCGCAAGAATCTGCAACTCTCGCATGGCCGCTTCAAAACCCCCTTGATGATATGTCCCCGAACCAACAAGGAATCCAGCCAAAATAGAGTTTAAAGCGCTGGCCCACAATCCACCCCCATCCGAACCGCCAACGTGCTTTGTCCGGTTATTCCGTGACTGCAATGGGAAATAATCACCGCTCGTAACATTTCCGACTCTACCTCCGCAGGCCTCTTTCCTAATACAAGAAGATAAATCATTTCCTCGTATCGGTAGGTGCGCAGAATTTCTTCTTGGTCAACACCGCGCGTAATTAATTTATCGCGATCAATTTCAGTGATAAATGATTGCCATGGTTTTAGCATTCCATTTCTCCCTTCTTTCAGAGTTTTTTTATTTTCAAAGCCGAGAAAAATTCTCAGCACGCTGATTTCAGATTAGCATATAGCGCCCCCCCCCTTGTCAAGCTCGCGGCGACTTTCCTAGAACCAAAGGACAAAATAAAAAAATACCCGCGTTTGGGCATCAAATAAATATCGCCGTATGTTTTACCGCTTCACCGGCAGTTCTACAATAAACGTACTTCCCTTTCCCTTACCCTCGCTTTCGACCCAGACTTATCCCGTAGCGAACTCGTTCTGGTGCGGGACACGGCCCCGTGCATTTCGGCAAATTCTATCTGTAATGATTATTAACTTCTATGATCTCCACAATGTCTTTCTCTCGGAAAATAAAAAGAGATCGGTACTTACGATCTACGCGAAAACTCCATATTTTTATCCTTCGCGGCTCAAGAAGCTCCGTTTCCAAGCTTGGATGAAAGGGATTCTTTTCAAAAAGCGCTTTTTGTTTCAAGAATTTATCTAGAAGATTCCTCTTCTTAAGGTACTTTTCGATGTCGGAATGAATGGATAAAATCTTCATTATTTAAAATAAGAAGAACGCTTTAAACCCCTGCTTAAGCTATCAATGAATTTTTTGCTGTATTTTTTTGTCGCTCGAAATTCTTTAATGATCGCCTTGGCATTTCGAGTTGGAGGGGGAGAAAAAACATCTTCCGCCAAGATTTGACGGAGATATTCATAACGGAGGGCTCTATCAAGCAATTTCTGATATTCTTTTTTAGAAACAGTAATATTAACCATATATTCTATGCTATATCAAGTACAGTAAAACGTCAATTTCATCTCGCCGGAACCTCTACAATAAACGTACTGCCTTTGCCTTTACCCTCACTCTCGGCCCACACTCTGCCCCCGTGCATTTCGGCATACTTGCGGGCGATGTACAAACCAAGTCCCGCGCCTTCGGTAAACGCCTTGATGCCGACGGTACCGCGGGAGAAACTTTCAAAAATCTTTTCTATTTCGTATTTCTCCATTCCTTCCCCCGTGTCTTTTATTTCAATTTTGAGGTTTGAATTTTGAATTTTGAGTTTGATGGCGATCCCGCCATCATTGGTATACTTTATAGCGTTATCAACCAGGTTAAGAATAATATCTCTCGTCTTGGTTTTATCTAATTGGATATTCGGCAGAGGCATCGCGGGCTTTTCAAAATTAAGATAAAGGTTTTTCTTCTCGGCGTTAATTCTAAGGTCAAAAATAACGTCTTCAATTATTTCTTCGATGGAAGCTGGTTCCGGCTCAAACTTCATTTTCCCCGATTCAATCCTGGAAATACTCAACAAGTCATTAACCAAATTAACCAATCTTTCGTTGGATTTATAAACGTTTTCCAATGGCTTTTTAGCTTTATCCGAAAACTTTCCATAACTTCCCTCAATAATCATTGAGATATAACCCTTAATCGCGGTTAAGGGCGTGCGAAGTTGATGGGAAGCGATAGAAATAAATTCTGACTTCGCCTTACTAAGATTGTCCAGCTCTATATAAGCCGTCTCCAATTGCCTGTTTAGTTCCGCCAACTTCTCCCTCTGTTCCACCTCTCTCAAAACCCCCCGAATCAACATAATACCGAAGACGAAAAAAAGAACAAACAACGCTATTCGCAATGCTATTTCGGTGGTCGAACGGGCGATAAAAGCCTCAAAAAGTGAAATTGATAAAATAATGAACGTGAAGATCTCGACGGCAATAGCCTTAAAGTTAAATAAATGGTATCGCAACGCTGCATATGACATACCAATAAAGGTTGGTAGCATAAAAATTGGCCCTAGAATAATAAATTCTGTATTGCTGAATAAAATAACCAATAAAAAGTTTGTGATTATTATTAGAATATAACTAAGAGAAGTGCCTAGAAGCATAATACCCCATTGCCTCTTCTCGATATTTAGCGCATGTCTATATTTAAATACCAAAACAGTAAGCGCTGATATCAAGGATAATAATATAACTAAAGCGAAAAACGGCATCAGTGGACCAGGTATTGGTATCACGGATCCGTTTTTAATCTCGGTCCTGGAAAAGATAAATGGCGATGCGGTTAACATCATCGTGAATCCAAGCGTAAACAACGATACGATAAACCAAATTCTTTTTATAATTAAATTCCGATGAGGAAAGTTATAAATAAATAGTAAAAATAACACCGCGTGTGGCGCGGCGAAAAATATCACCATCCTGATCCAAAACAATGACTGATTAGGAGAAACTGTGAGAGAAAGATAATTCGATATAGACCATAGAACTGTTGAAATACAAATCAGAAAGAAAAAAGCATTCGTAATGCTCTTTCTGTCGTGAAAAAGCACAAGAATACCAAGAAACAATATTGCGAAAATAGGAATGATGGTATAAGCCAATTCTATTGTCATATTTCAATTAAACTAATAATCTAAAATCTATATAGCTTTTACTAATGCTCAATTTCAAATACCTTTTATTATTTATACAATCGAATCCAAATCTAAAAAATACCTTCCCGATGGCGCTGGTTTACCGATCAAGACCTGCTTAGCGAAATAACATAACACTGCCCCACGCAAAAAAGACGCCTCACTTAACTGTGGGATACCCGCCAATTCTTTCCCGACCAAATTAAAAGATTCTCTTAATCTTTCGGCTAAAAATTCTGCACCCATAAAATCACGCGCCAGCATAATTCTATCTCGCGCGGGAGTATCTGCGTTTAGAGATAATATTTTGCCTGCAACGTCTTTCTTCAAGCAACCATTTAGTATTGGTAAATCTGGATTTATATCAAAGCGTTCAATATCTACGATTAACCCCGATCCGTTCCCGGTTACCATTAATACCGGGATTTTGAAATATTTAGCCCGTTCTCTAATTTTTATCTTAAGTGGCATATTATCCATTTCTTCAATTAATAAATCAACTCTCGGTTTGGTCAGAAATTCATCAATATTTTCTTCGGATATTCCTTTGTCAAAAATCTCTATATCGATAAAAGGATCTACCTCGTAAGCTTGTCTAGCCGAAAGCACTGCTTTATTAATTCCTAAATCGCCTAAACTCGCCCTAAATCTGTTTAGATTAGATAGCTCTAAAACATCGTTATCGGCAAATTTCATTTTCTCGGCTCCCCCCTCAAGGACAATACAGATTGCTCCTGGATTGCCAACATTTAAACCGGTAATTCCGATGGTCCGCCGAGAAAATTTTTTCTGCTCTTCCTCGGTTATCAAATTTCTATTGCGCGAAAGCCGCACCAAACGATAATCTTCTTTGTTTAAAGTATGTGCCAACGTTTTACTCCAAGAATAATAAATCCAAACAGTATTTAAATTTTCGGCGTCTATATTTTTTACTTTACTTAACTCCCTTACTTGGCTATCTATAAAATCAACCACCTTAACATATGGATCTATCTTTAATTTCTCTATTTTTTCTTTGTCTTTGTTAAAATTGAGTATTGCCGGCTTCATTTTTTGCTAAGAGATCAGCTTTTTATGTAGCTCGTACCTTGGTGTCGACTTGTGTAGCATATCAACTTTACCTACCACAAAAAGAAATTGAGGTAGCTGATCCGTATCAATAATTTTTTGGACTTCTTTATGAAAGTCCCCCATTTCAATCGCTGCCACAAAAATAGACGTTCGCCAATTAAGACTGTTGAATTCAAGCATGATCCTTTCGGCCAATCGGCCAACCTTCAACCATGTACTCGTATCGTTATTGGTCGCCGTAATAATGGTAACTAATGGTGCCGAACTTAAACTTTTGTAATTTAGCTTAGATAATAACCAACCTAGGTCGAACCACTTAATAAGTATTGGCAATACAAAAGATACCAGCAGTGGCATTCTTAACGCGTAACCTGGCAAACCATCTTTACTGTTTGTTAAACTGTTATGCATCCACCGCGACATTTCTTTACGGAAAGAAGAACGATGATAGGCGCTCTTCAACCCCTCGGCGGTTAACGACGCCAGCTCAAGCACTTCTTTTTTGTCCGTCACCCAATGCACATTTATGCCATGCGTTGAGTACTCTTGCGCTAGTGAAGATACGGAATTAATTACATTTAGTGGAACCGTTTCGGCGGAAAACAGCCCGCGAGCATTAATTCTTTTGGTGATAGTGCCGAGAATTAAATCATTTTTCTCTCCTCCAGCGCCTGTATAATCTTTGAATCGTACCGTAGCTAAATGATACTTGTTTTGGAATGGACCATAACCAACAAAATCAAAAATGTTAAAATAGGTAGCGGCTAAAATTAAGTTTTCTAAAGCGCAACCAATACTAATATATAGGTCTCTAGTTTTAGGGTCGGCCTCCAGTAATACTAATTTTGGATCATAATATATATAGCACTCGGGTGATTCAATTTTAAACAGCCATGGCTGACTATTATGCGTAGACGGCGCCAGAATCGCATAACGCAAAACAAACTCTATTTGAGATTTTAAGTTTCCATCTTTAGGAAAATCCGAAATTTTTATCCGTCTCGGATCGTCAACCATATGTTTATTATATAATTTTGTGGATAAAAAAACAGCCAAAGAGCTGTTTTTGTCGGACGTAAAATTTACAATAAAATCTACGCTTAATCCATATTGCCTGACGAAAATAAAATATCTCTAATAGTAACTTTGATGCTCCTGCCAACTATCCTGCTATCAACAACTTCGCCTCTCTTTCTCCCTAATAGACATTGAATCAATGGAGCAGTACAAGATATTTTACCATTCAGGATATCTGATTTGCCGGGGCCAACAATTTCCCAAATCTGCGGCTCGCCATTAACCTCTATCTCTATTTTTACGCCAATATCCACGACAGGGGATTGATTTTGGGTATAATTATCAACTTTTTCCATAAAGCTTAATATTTTTCGAGAAAATTAATAAATAAAAGGCTAGGCTATTGCCTAACCTTTCTCGTCGATAAGAAGATCTGCGATCGAGCTCGTAATCGGTAGCTTTGTGAGTTCTTCTATCCAAAGCCACTGACCTACAGGATTAATTTCTAAAAAAACGTACTCACCGTCTGGAGTAACCACCATATCAATAGCACCAAACATGAGCCCAAGCTGCTGGACAAGCGCTATGCATAAATCGCTCACTCTATCAGGAAGTTTATAAACTTCATGTGGAGTATTTGGTATGTCGTAATTGCGCCAGTCTACCTTTGTGCGCTCGTTTTGTTGAGAGTGTATCGCACAAGTAAAAACTTGGCTACCAACAACTGTTACTCGAAGCTCAAATTCCTTAGGTACATATTCCTGAAAGATAAGTGGGCAGTACCGAACCCGATCGAGACGCCTCTGAACCTGTTCGCGGGTCAATCTTTGAGTGTAAACCCCCAAGGGTCCTTTTTCTTCGTCGACCCGAATATAGGTTCTGTGTACTGCTTTAGCGGCAAATTCACCATCTCGAGAGCTAATGAATTGTTCCACCGCCTCTGGAGAATTACCAAATATGGTTTCGGGAATATGAAACCCTAGCCGACGGGCCACAATAAGTTGATATGGCTTACGCATAGCGATCCTAACTGCATCGGGATCGCTCACCCAAGGGACCAAGATAATGTGTGGAAGAGCGTCTAGAAAGAACTGGGATTCACGCTCCACATATTCTCGGATACAAGGATCTTGTGATGCAACTTGTGGCATGCTGGGTCTACGATACAAAACGCTCTGGATTTGACCTTGTGTGATTGTAGTATCGCCAGAACGGATAACGACTCCTTGCCTAAAACCGATCTCTAAATCTCTTGGGAACTTACTGAAATCCAAGAGAAAGGTATCGACTCCTTTTGCCCTGAGACAACTCATCACCTCTAAACTATGTAGGTCGGTCTCTCCTGTTATTGCAATTACTGTCATGATCTTCCTCCTTTCTTGTTGTAAAAGTACTATTCTTTTTTACACTTAACCAATTTTCCGTTTCTTATTAAAGATTGAGTTCCATGCTTTTGAGAAATACCTTTCGCTAAACACAACCTGTCCTCTATCGCCATCATAAGTTTTTTTCCCCTCTTGTGGCCACGGATAACGCTCTCTTTTGCAAGTTTTAATGCGATTTTTAAATGTGCCACATTATGGCTATGATGGAACGGAATCGCGGCATAAAAACAATCGCTTTCTGATAATTTATTTTTATTCTTCTTAATAACCTCGAGGATCTTTTCTCTTCTTAGGGAGTCGTTTTTTATGACCTCAACCCATACCATCTCACCATTTTTTAATTTCTTTCTGTCTTCTTGATCGCTTTTAAATATTTTTTTAATTTGTGAAATCATTTTTTAAGAAAGTGGCTCGTAACTCCGCAAAAAGCTACGAGCCACTCATATTAGATGGTGTCTGGACTTCCCAGAAACATGGTATCGATCTCGCATCCAAGCTTCTCGCTTTGAACGCGGTTACAGACCGGAGGAATAGGCTGCTCAAAACCAATCAGGAACGGCAATGACGCGACAGCATCATCTTGAAGTATGCCAATAATATTATTCATCTTCATCACCTCCTTGTTTTTAGAATATCAAACCGAGTAATCAGTCGTTAGTGGCAACCCGGAAAGGATGAATAAACATTACCAATACTCCATCGCCTGATCATTTTGAGAAGAATATCCGTATCCACCTCTTCAATAGCAAGCGATCTACTTCTTGTTAGACCTTCTGGGAGTCGATTAGGATCTTCCGATCCGCACACCGGACACGTCACGGCGTTAAGACTTTTTATAATATTTGTTCTGCAATCTGGACATATAGCTAACACGTATTACCTCCTTTCTTTCAGAATACTCTATTTTCAAAGCCGAGAACTGTTCTCAGTGTACTACCTCCAAAATAGCTTTCCCATAATTGTTGTCAATATTTGACAAAAGAAAGTGGCCAAGATAAGATGATTTTAGAGTTTTCTTAACTTCTCTGTTGGTATCTACCAACAGCGCGAAACAATACAAATCTAAAAATACACAATATGTCTATATCAACCAATAACTTACTCGTAAAACAACTAATTGAATTTGGATTAAGCGAAAAAGAAGCCAAGGTATATTTGGCCCTACTTGAATTGGAGGTAGCTGCGGTGAGTGAAGTATCTAAAACCGCAAACATTAATCGCAGTACGGCTTATGTTGTTTTAGAATCGTTAAAAAAGAAAGGATTAGTTAGTACGTCTGCAGACGAAAAAGTGCAGAGATACGTTGCCGTTTCTCCAGATTTATTGCTTTCGGAAGCGCAAAATAAAGCAAAGAGGTCCGAGGAAATAAAAGACAAAATAAACAATATCATTCCCGATTTGAGGGCACTACACAAAGACACGAAAGAAAAACCTACAGTAAAGGTTTACGAAGGAAAAGACGGATTAATAGCGGCATTTGAAGAATCTCTACACAATAAAGAAAAGATAATGAGGGCGTCTTCCTCTCCCGGCAACATAGCAAAAATCATACCAAATTACCTACTTCAGTACGTACATAAACGTATGCGATTAGGTATAAAAATGCACGGTATTCATCCTGATGATAAAATTCACAGAGGTTATATCGAAAACAGTCCCCGCACCATTGATACATACATTCTTGTACCAAGAACAAAACACAAATTTCCAGCAGATTTCGCCGTATGGGACGACAAAGTTGGATTCATGTCTGATCAAAACAGAGGAATAGCAATCGTCATACAAAGTAGTATGATATCAGAAGCAATGAAAAGTATTTTCGATTTAGCATGGGCAAATGCAAAATCTATAGGCGATGAAGTAAAGGGATATAAAACAAAAAGTAAAAACGGAAAAGAAGCTACTTCTTAACTCATTTTTGCTTATCGGTTAATTTTTCTTCCTTATAATTTTATCAAAACGATATTTCGGGTTTCTTAATAGAAAAATTTCTTCGAGATTCCTCCGCGCCTCATCAACAACCAAAATTCCAGGGTGTTGCTTAATAAAAGCATCGAGTTGGCTTGATGCAATCTCTATTGGTTGCCAAATATTTTTATCTTTAAACGTAGATATCTAATTACTATGCGTAGATGGCGCTAAAATAGCGTAATTTAGAACAAACTTAATTTGAGCTTCTAATCCTTCTTTTTCCGGAAAATCGGAAATGCTAATCTGTCTTGGATTATTAGACATCTTTTTCCATTATATAATTTTATAAACACAAAAAACAGCCTTTTTGCCGTTATTGATCGAGTCATTCCGTAATATAAATGCTGTTATTTTGTTTTGTATCTAACAAATTTTCTATTCCTAAGTACAAGCTGAGTGTCATATTTTTGCGGAATTCCTCGTGTCAAACATATCCTAT
>Ga0209542_10010601_pt1 | contig 16572 bp, 16 predicted proteins | sample RifCSPhighO2_01_FD_184028 | JGI IMG/M metagenome (GOLD analysis project Ga0209542, IMG submission 184028) | Soil microbial communities from Rifle, Colorado - Rifle CSP2_plank highO2_0.1 (SPAdes) (version 2) | ecosystem: Environmental > Terrestrial > Deep subsurface > Rock core/Sediment ...
GCTTCCATATGGGCTCGTTATATTCTTTAGCATCTTAATTGCAGGAACAATCACGCGACTAGCAATGAGAAAACTTCACTTGCTTTACCTGCCAAGAATGGCGCTCGTACTTACTGGCGTAAGCCTTGCTATACTGCTTGTATTTGGACTTGGAGTGGCCACAAATAATACGGCTCTCGCATCATTCTCTATCTTCCCAATTTTAATACTTACATTGCTAGCGGAAGAGTTTATTGCACTGCAATACAAATCAGGTGCAAAAAAAGCGCTAACAGTAACTGCCTGGACGCTTGCACTTGCAGTAGGATGTTACTTCATCGTAAGCTGGCAAATTGTACGAACACTATTCTTGTCCTACCCAGAAATTGTACTGCTCGCCATTCCAATAAATATATTACTAGGTAGATGGACTGGTCTACGACTTACAGAATATATTCGCTTTCGAAGGCTTCTGCGATATATCTAGCACCGTACTACATATGCCTGCGTGGATAAGTAAAAATTGGGGAGATATTTTGGGCATGAATTCCCGAATGATCGATTATATCGCAAAATCAAACACGCCCGAATCTATCCGAATTGCGAACAATAAACTTGCAACAAAAAAAGCTCTGCAGCGCGCAGCGCTCAGTACGCCTCGCCTATTTGCAACAATACGAAATCATACTGAGCTGAAGAACTTTAAATGGACAAAACTCCCCCCTTCTTTCGTCCTTAAACCAACATCATCGTCTCGTGGAGCGGGTATTGTGGTTATTTTTGGTAGAAACAAAAAGGGAAACTGGGTAAAAGCAGATAAAAGCGAAGTATTTATCCCAGAAATGCGGGAACACATTATGGATATACTCGATGGTAACTTTTCAAAGAGCAGCGTACCTGATACTGCATTTTTTGAGCAACGCATTAAAATTCATACGGATCTTAAACCATATAGCATCAAGGGCATTCCAGATATTCGCGTAATTGTATACAATCAAATGCCCGTCATGGCGATGCTTCGTTTGCCAACAGAAGAATCAAATGGAAAAGCAAATTTGGACATGGGAGGAATAGGGGTTGGGATAGATCTTTCGCTAGGAATCACAACCACAGCAATACAACACAACGAACCAATAGATATAATTCCGCATAATCGCCTTCGCATTGCAGGCCTCCAGATTCCCTTCTGGGATGAAGTACTTTTACTGGCAACAAAGGCAAGCGCAGCTTGTGGACTCAACTACGTAGGAGTTGATATTGCTATAGACCGCGAAGATGGCCCCTTAGTGCTTGAGGTAAATGCTCGCCCGGGTCTTAAAATCCAGTTTGCAAACCTTGCTCCACTAAAATCTCGACTCAAGCGAGTAGAAGGGCTCACTTTTAAAAGCATGGAAAAAAAGATACAGTTGGCAAAAAACCTTTTTGGAGGAGAAATAGAACAGGAAATAGAAGAAATATCAGGACATACTATATTAGGAATAGAAGAACCTTTGGTTATTTTTGACCGAGACGGAAAGCAATTCCCTATTATTGCAAAAATTGACACAGGCGCATACAGAACAGCAATTAACGAAGACATTGCACACAAACTTGGAATAGATAAACCGATTCTTATGCAAAAAGACGTTCGAGGAGCACTTGGAAAACAAACACGCCCCATTATAGCACTTTCGTTACTACTGCGAGAAAAACATATTACCACAGAAGTTTCGCTCATAGACAGATCTCACATGAAATACGACATGATTTTAGGAAGAAGAGACCTACAAGGCTTTCTTATTAACCCAAGCAAATTTCGAAGAAAAAACACAACAAGGCCGTTGACATAATGGATGCCGTAATACATGATATACTTTCTTTATGCCAACAAGACGTTTTAACAGACACCAGCACGTTGGTGCTGAAATCCTTAGAAGGCTGTTTTCAAAAAAGATTATTCCAAAAATAGTAACTGCTTTTGGAGTATTTCTGTTGCTGGCAGCGGGCACGGTACTCTGGTGGAGCCGCGACCTTCCTGACCCAAGCAATATCCAAGAGGACTCCATTCACGAGTCCACAAAAATTTATGATTCCACAGGAAAACACCTGTTGTATGAAATAGGTGAAGCAAAGCGAACCTATGTAAAACTTCCAGAAATGTCAAAAACAATAGTAAATGCAACACTTGCTGCAGAAGATGCTCAGTTTTACAGCCACAAAGGAATCGCAGTAAGCGGCATCTTGCGAGGTATTATCTTGAAGCCTTTAAGCGGTCAACGAGCCCAGGGGGGATCCACTATAACGCAGCAACTGATTAAAAACTCCATTTTATCACCAGAGAGAACAATTCAACGCAAAGTAAAAGAAGCCGTCCTTGCTATTGAGCTCGAACAACGCTTCTCAAAAGACGAAATTCTTGAAATGTATTTAAACGCTATTCCCTACGGAAGCAGGTCATACGGAGTAGAAGCCGCTGCACAAACATTCTTTGGTGCATCATCAAAAAACCTTACTATTTCACAGGCGGCTACGCTCGCCGCGTTAGTTCAGGCACCGACGAGGTATTCTCCTTATGGGTCACACACTGAGGACTTAAAAAACCGACAAGAATATATTATTGGTCGAATGCACGACCTTGGCATGATATCAAAAGAAGAGGCCGAGAGCTCAAAAAACGAAAAACTGGTATTTCAAGCGGCTTCCGACAACATTCAAGCTCCTCATTTTGTCTTTTATATCAAAGAATTACTTGATCAAGAGTATGGCGAGCGAGTAGTAGAGCAAGGAGGACTAAAAATTGTCACATCTCTCGACATGCGGCTGCAGCTTATTGCCGAAGAAACCCTTAAAGCATACAAAGGCCGTCTCAAAACAGGTGGAGCAGAAAACGCATCACTCGTTGCAATCAACCCAAAGACGGGCGATGTACTCGCAATGGTAGGGTCTATTGACTACTTCGATAAAGAAATAGACGGGAACGTAAATGTTGCAGTTCGCATTAGGTCCCCAGGCTCATCTATAAAACCCTTCGTATATGCCGCCGCATTCCAAAAGGGATATCGGCCAGAAACAATCCTTGTTGACGTAAACACAGACTTTGGGCAAGGCTACACTCCGAAAAACTATGACCTTGCAGAACACGGGCCAGTATCTATGCGTGTTGCCCTTGGTAACTCATACAATATTCCCGCTGTAAAAACATTATATTTAGCAGGAGTTAAGAATGCGGTGAATCTTGCCCAGGCAATGGGACTTGCAACACTAACCGATCCAGATAGGTACGGCCTTTCGCTGGTATTAGGAGGCGGCGAGGTACGATTGCTAGATATCACCAGTGCATACGGAGTATTTGCGAACGAAGGCACAAGACTAGCATCAAGAGCTATTTTAAAAGTTGAGCACGATACAGAAGTACTGTTTGATATCACAAAAGAACCAGTGCAAGGTACAGAAGCACTAGATGCGCAAACCGCAAGAACGGTAACAAACGTATTGGCTGATAATAGCGCACGAGCGCTGGTATTTGGCGCACAAAGCGCACTTCAGCTTGGAGTTCGCCCCGTTGCAGCAAAAACAGGAACTACACAAGACTTCCGAGATGGCTGGACTATAGGGTATACTCCTTCCCTGGTAACAGGAGTATGGACTGGAAATAATGATAATTCCCCAATGAACGGAAAATCTGCTGGTGCCCACACCGCAGCTCCTATTTGGAATGCATTTATGAAAAAAGCACTTGAGGGCACACCAATAGAACAATTTACTAACCCAGAACCTACAACACCATCACAAAACGGCGTAATCGACGGCAAAATACCGGAGGTAAAAGGAAAATGGGTACCAGAGACACAAACGCTCTACACCCTCGACTGCCCAATAGACACAGGAGAAGTTCGGACGTTCAAGGAGCTCCATGACATCCTCTTCTACGTACGAAAATCAGATCCAAACGGGCAAGGGCCAGCACAAGCAGAGGCGGACCCTCAGTTTATTCACTGGGAAAGCGGTATTACTGAATGGATCGCAAAGCACAATCAGGAAAAAAAGGATGACCCAAACGAGCCTATATATACCACCTCCTTGCCAATCCCGTCATGCAACATTAAGGACAGCGAAGAAATTCCAAAAGTACGCATTGTTTCTCCAAGCGAAACAGTACTCAGAAATAGCCCCGTGAAAGTTACGGCTGAGATTGAATCTAGTCATCCTATTAAATTTGTACGATTTCTTTTAGATGGGCAAGAAATTGCAAAACGCGAAAAGAGCGATTCGTACGAAGCATCGTTCTCGTTCCCCTCATCATTTGTAGGAAGAAAGACTCTCGTAATACAAGCCATCACAGAAGATAGCTTAATAGGAGTTGCTCATCGAACATTTATAATAAATCCAGACAGCACACTACCTGCAATAAAACTTCATACGCCGACAAATAACACAACGATGTCGGAGTCTTCGTTTCCCCTTACAATCAAAACAACAGCAACAGATGCTAGTGGGATCGACTTCGTGGATATCCTTTATAGTAAAGAAGGGAGTAACAGCACTTCTCGGATAGCACGAGTTACAACCCCAGCGGTAAGCCCTGCAAACAGATACGATGCCACATGGGGTACGTCTCCGGGGCCAGGCACCTATACAGTATACGCCGTTGCGTACGATAAAACCGGCAATACAAAAGAATCTGCACGCCACACTATTACCATCGAATAATTTATCGTGGTTGCATATATTCTTTCCAGCGCTTATATAACTCTGCCGTTGCTATAAGATCTTTCGCATTATATTGCGCTATTTCAAGTGCTCTACCTGCTGCAAACGCCGCTCCAACGTCTTTTCCTGCGATGCCGCCCCCTTTCGGGCTTTCAATACCCATGGCCTGAGTCCATAAATGTAAACTCCCTGCACGTTGTACGGACCCATAATATTTTAGCTGATCGTAGAGATCTATATGCAGCATACCGCCCCAGGAACGATTGTTATACCGATTACTCATGAGGTCTCTCGTTACATGAACTTTTTGGGCTCCAGAGCGCGCAATAAGGTATGGAATATCAAATCCTCTCCCATTAAACGTAATACATTCGTCATATTCTACTATTCCACCCCAAAACGCCTCTAACATACTTTTTTCGCTCCGTGGCTTATACGTAATATTCCCTTCAGTAACATCCGTAGCGCTCCTATCCATAGACTGAAACGACACAACTCCCGTCTCTTTTTCTAGGTCATACGCTCCTATCACAATAACTTCGCCCAGTAGAGGAGAAAACTGTAGATCCTGCGTCGCGGCAGCAAGTTCCTCTTCAAACTCTTTTGTACTAGGCTGTGCAGTAATCTTTCCGAGAATATCCGTCTTCGTAATCTCGTCAAATGCATCAAAGCTTTTTCCAATCGTCTCTATGTCTATAATTACTCGCTTCATATGGTTTACACTTCGAGTATAGCGCGAATTTCTCCAATAAGACACTCAAAATGCGATACTGCGAAATCACGAATATCCTTCTCTCTCACAAGAATCGCTTCTGCAAGGGCGGTGCTTCCGACACAAATATCAGCCCGCATAGAAGCACCCACTAACTTACAATGAACTTTTTCTGAGTGAAGCTCCTGCTGCAAAAAAGCATCAATACCATACTGAATATCAGAATTCTCAAAATGAACATCTCTGGCAGAAAAAAGCTGAGAAATCGGTGTAAAAGCCATAACAATCATTCCTCCCTAGAAGCGAGCGGCCGCACATCTAACACAAACACGTCGCTTCTCTTTTGAACCTCCTCTGGTATAGATGTACAAGTAAGAATGGTTTGTGTAGCAGGCAAGTGAGCCAAAAGATTTTTCTGACGAGTAGCGTCTAATTCGCTTAATACTTCATCAAAAAGCAATAGAGGGTCGTGTCCTACAAGGCTCTTCATATAGCCATATGCAGCTACTTTCATTGCAATAACTAATCCCCGCAGTTGGCCGCGCGACATTACGTCTTGAACAAGCTTTCCATTAACGCGCACAATAATATCGTCCCGATGAGGGCCGTACATTGTATAACGATACCTTCTTTCATACTGCCAAGCGTCAAATAAAAGCTCCTGAAACGACGCAATATCAGAAGCGCCGGGAACAAAAGAAATTACTATATCAAGCTTTTCTGAAAATAGATCTTTATAAATTTCCGGAACATGAGACGCCAGGTACGCAATAAATAATTCTCGGTGAGCCCACACATCCATTGCATGCACAACAAGGAGTTGCGTCCAAACAGCAATATCTTCTACAGTACGAGCATTCTTTAACGCAGCGTTCCGTTGGCGAAGCACTCGATGATATTGAACAATACTTGCAAGATATTCGCGAGAACAAGACAAGGACGTATTAATAAAGTTTCTTCTTCCCCCAGGCCCCCTATTACATAAAAAAGTGTCTTCCGGCAAAAAAAGCACAAACGGAAAATGGCCAAAAAACGTGACGGGCGAAACAGGAACATTATTTTCCTCAATACGAATATTTTTTACCCCTGCCCTATATTCAATAGCTAAAAGTGAATTCTCATCTCCATGACTTACTTCACCTCGAACAACAAAGTTGTCCCTTCCCCACATAACCATTTCCGCTGCTTGTGCACGGAAAGATTTTCCTCGAAGCATCACAACAATGGCTTCTAAAAAATTAGTTTTACCACTCGCATTTGGAGCAAGTATGACCAAAAGAGGGGCTGTTGGAAATGCAATAGGTTCAATACGAGCAAAGTTACGAAACTGATATGCAGAAAAAGATCGAATATTCATATAATACGTCTACTGAGCCTGAATTGGCATAACAACATACACATACGCGTCTTCTTTTCCTTGCCTCCTAAAGACTACTGGGTCAAAAGGACCAAGAAAGTACCCCTCGCATACATTCCCAGAAAAATGCACAATACCATCCATAAGATACTGAATATTCATAAGAACATCTACATTTTCCCCATCACCCTCAATTTGTAAAACTACTTCACCTTGGCCCATTTCTCCACCAGCAACACGTGCAGTTAATTCCCCATCACCCGGCCTAATTTCCAGCGAAACGCGCCGAGACTCTTTTGGTAAAAACACAGACAATGTCTTCAGTGCTCGCAAAAACTCATCTTTTTCTATCTGAATATGAGTAGTATGGCTGGCAGGGATAATATCTTCATATTTCGGGTACTGCCCATCCACAAGACGGGAGGTTAATTGAATATCGCCCGATTCAAATGAAACATAATTATCGTGTAATGTAATAATTATTTCCTCTTTAGTATAAAACAACCTAACTACTTCCTGTGCAGATACTAAAGGAAGCAGTAATGAAAAATCAATACTAGACGACAATACAGCCGTATACTCCGCTAAACGAAAACTATCCGTTGCGGCTACATGAATACCACCATCCTTACGCACAATATATACGCTTCTAATTTCAGGGCGAGTTTCTTCTTTTGTGGCAGAAAATACCGTCTGACTAATCGCACCACAAAACATAGCACCAGAAACAACCACAGTGCCCTCTGGCGTTCCTTCTGGTAATAACGGGTACTCGTCTGGGTCTGCTGATAAAAACTGTGCTTTAAACCCCTTCGTAGAAACAAATACGCGCCCTTCTTTTTTTTCAAGCGTAATAGGACTATTTTTTGGTAATTGCTGTATATACTCCATGAAGCGCTTTGCCGGTATAACACAACTTCCCTCTTGTTCCATTTTTCCACCAACGATAGAAGTAACACCTATTTCTAAATCTGTTGTTATAAGAGATAACGTACTATGCTGCGCTCGTACAAGAATATTTTGTAAAATTGGAAGTTGCGAATTCCTTCCTGCAATTGGAGCTGCTTGAGATACACCGCGCAATAGGTTTTCTTGAGTACATGTAAACTTCATAATCTAATAATAAGAATAGTAATACGTTGTTATAGTAGAGCTAAAATCTGTGGATAAGGACGAAAAATAACTTTATATAGTGATATTTGTATAGGAAAAACTGTGGAGAAATTAAAATAAACTGTGGATACTATGGGGATTGTTCGCATGATTATGTGTATAGAATAGGTAAACGCTCGAATATGTACACATGTTTTCCTCACAAAAGACATCTTTATCCAGATGTTATTCACACTATGCATATATACGCTCTCGTAAGAAGCTAATCTCTTGTGAAAGTTCCTCATCTTGTTCTATGAGTCTCTCTATTTTTTCACACGCATGCATTGCAGTTGTGTGGTCTCTCCCACTAAAATGATCACCAATTGATGGAAATGACATGCTACTTTCTTTTCGTAAAAGATACATAGCAATTTGTCTTGGTCGTACAATTTCTTTTTTTCGGGACTTCCCTTTTAGTTCCGTGTTTGGAATATTGTAGTACGAGCTCACGGCAGTAATAATCTCATCGATATTAATTGTTTTTCGTTGACGTTTTTCAAGAATATCTTTTAGTATTTGTTTTGTATATTCAACTGTTGCGCGTGTTTTATGGAGTTCGCAGTATGCGGCAACTCGGTTAAGCGCTCCCTCAAGGTCACGAACATTACTTTGAATGTTTTTTGCGATAAACGCGAGAGCTTCTTGGTCTATAGGTGCTTCGCGGAGGTCTCTTTTTTCTTGGAGGATGGCTAGTCTGGTTTCGTAGTCTGGTTTTTTCACGTCCGCAATCATTCCTGCAGATAGTCTGGATGAAAGTCTTTCTTGGAGTGTTGGGATTGCGCTTGGAGGTCGGTCGCTACTTAAAATAAGTTGTTTGTTTTGTCCATATAAGGCGTTAAATGTATAAAATAATTCTTCCTGTGTCTTATCTTTACCTGCAAAAAATTGGAGATCGTCAATAATGAGCACATCAATGTTTCTATACTTTTTCTTAAAGGCGGCCGTTGTGTGTTCTCTGAGTGATTCAACAAATTCGTTTGTAAATTTTTCAGATGCTACGTACATGACAATAAAATTTGGATTTGCTTCCTGAATAGCGTTGCCCACAGCTTGTAAGAGGTGTGTTTTTCCTAACCCTACTCCACCGTAAATGAAAAGAGGGTTGTACGCTTCGCCTGGCCGAGCCGCAACTGCCCTACACGCTGCGTGTGCGATTTCATTACTTGTTCCAACTACAAATGTATCAAATGTGTAGTTCTTGTTAAAAGGAATTGAGGAAGACTTACTCTGCTCTCTTGTGCCAATAGCTTCAGTTGATGACTTTGGTGTTTCCTGTTGGCTACTCACCTGATCAGGGCGGTGGTTTTTTTGCGCGATAATGCGCATGTTCTTTTTAATGATACGTTTTTCGGTGCTTTTTGATGCAATAGAAAATCGGACATCTATAACTGTTGGATCAATACCTTGAAGAGTCTCGATAATAATTGGTCTATATTTTTTTGAAAGCCATTCGTATGCAAAAGGATTCTTTGTTTCCACAAATAACACTTCTCCAACACGGTCTTTTACACTTGTGTTACGAAACCACGTAAGGAAGTTGCCCTGGCTTACTTTTAACTCTAGTTGGTCGAGAGCTACTTTCCATATTTGGTCATCTTTCATATGTAAAAAATAGCGTATCATGGTTATCCACAGCTATGGAAGTAGTATTAGCACCCGAATGTGGAAAAGGTGTTAATAATCTGTGGAAAAAATAAGTGGATTGTTTGATATTGACTTGTTGCGGCGAATACATCATCATCATCACATGCCAAAACGAACCTACCAACCAAGCAAACGACGCCGTGCAAGGCGGCTCGGGTTTCTCGCGAGGAAAAGAAATAACCCAAACGTTATTACTCGTAGGAGAAAGCGTGGAAGAGCTCGAATAGTTCCAAAACAGTAAGGATGCTCAAGAAAGAAAACCGCCTCACTAAGTCTCAAGATATTGAGAATATAGTTCGAGGTGGTGCACGTTTGCGAACAAAACATATGGTTATCTATACTATGCCTTCCACGCAGGGCCATATACGATTTGCTTGTGTTGCGGGCAAGAAAGTCCATGCAAGTGCGGTTATTCGTCATAGCGTACAACGCAAAATCCGTGCTGCTTGCTCCATTATAGTTACCTCTCGCCCGGGTTCTTATGATATTGTTGTAGTGGCGCTAACGCCCGCGATTCGTTCTATGGATATTCAAGACGTAGTTCGCGATATTACACCAGGATTACCAAACGTATGAACATTTTCTCTCTTATATTTACAGAAGGCTTGTATCGGCCGTTGTTAAATTTACTGATAGGTAGCACAAACATACTGCCAGGGCACAGTGTTGGTTGGGCTATTGTATTTGTTACTATTATTGTGCGGCTCATTCTTCTTCCTTCCTTCCTACATCAAGCAAGTACGATGCGGAAAAATCAGGAAAAGATGGCAAAAATACAGCATAAAATAGATGATTTAAAGAAAGCACATAAAGATAACAAGGCAAAGCAGGCGGAAGAAACAATGAAAATATACAAGGAGGCCGGAATAAACCCTGCTGGTGGATTGTTGCCTATTTTTCTTCAGTTACCAGTGCTCATTGCGCTCTACCAAGTATTTTTTTCTGGGCTTACTCCCGACACATACCACTATTTGTATTCATTTGTTACTCATCCTACAAACTTAAGTTTTATGTTCTTTACGATAGACCTTGGCGCACCGAGTTTTCTCTTGGGAGTTATTGCGGGAATATTCCAGTTTATTCAAATGCGGTATTTATCACCTCAGCCGCAAAGCAGTCCTGGTGCAAATGAGGAAACGGCAAAAATGATGGCTTCCATGCAAAAGAATATGATGTATATCTTCCCCGCTATGACTATTTTTATTGCGTTGCGCCTGCCTGCAGCCCTCGCTCTATACTGGACTATTTCGACTCTTTTTGGAATCATTCAACAAATTATCGTAAAGCGATCACTAAAACTCGAAGCAAACCCGCCCAATATTTGATATTTTTTTGTTTTTTGCATAAGGTGCTTATATGATCGATGATCCCGCAAGTGCACTTATAGCAGAGCATGTTCGAAGGTTTATGGAAACTATGGGGCTCGATGATGTTCATTTGGAATGTGAGTCTGTAGAGTCTGGAGCGCTCCGTATATCAATTGTATCGCAGGAATTTGGGAACATGCTTATTGGTGTCCAAGGAGCAAATCTCAATGCTCTGCAACACGTCATTCGCTGTGTGCTTCGCAAGCATTTTGATGAACAAGTACATATTATTGTTGATGTGAACGGGTACAGAGTACGCAGAGAGCGTAACTTACTCGGATTTGCAGAAGAAATTGCAAAGCGTGCACAAAAAACGGGCAGGCCAGTTACCCTCTCCCCAATGAATGCCCTAGATAGGAGGACTATTCATACTGCGCTCGCCGGGCGCAAGGAAGTGGTAACAGAAAGCACGGGTGACGGATTGCAGCGTCGAGTGGTGGTTCGTCCAGTGTTCTTATAAATGGGTCAATCAATTTTTTCTAATGTTGTTATCGCGACCGTAAGTCGCGCTGCTGTAGTGTTACTCGGCCTTGCTGCTACTGGAATAACGGTACGAATTGTTTCTGTTGAAAGCTTCGGAATATATTCACTCGTGCTCACTATAGGTACATTTTTGCAGCTTTTTGCAGATTTTGGGTTGTATTTAACGGCAAGTCGAGAAATTGGGGCTGCTGGTGGGAGTAGAAATGATATGATGCGACATATTGTTTCCCTTCGAATAGCGCTGCTTCTCTGTATGTTCGCTTTAGGTCTCATTGCTTTTTTCTTTATTCCGTCTTTAAAGAACCTCGCATTGCTCTTTGGTATTTTGTTCCTTGGTCTTGTATTTCAGTCAATCAGTCAACTCATAATGGGTGTGTTTCAGGCATATGGGAGTATTTGGAAAGCAACGGTTGGAGATATAGTTGGGCGTGCGGTTCAGGTTAGTATCCTTTTGTATCAAGACAGTCTTACGGGAGTAGCTGTGGCCTTTATGGTAAGCCTATGCGTTGCATTTATAATACATCTTGTACTTGTGCCTCATCGAGGTAATCTTTTCCCCAAGGTATCGATTTCAGGATGGCGATATCTTGCAAAAACTTCTTGGCCAATTGCTCTAATGCTTGTACTAAATGTTATCTACTTTCGCAGTGATATTCTTGTTCTTTCTTTTTTTCGTTCTCCAGAAGAAATTGCTTGGTATGGGTTAGCATATAAAATTATTGAAAATGGGCTCTTTTTCCCTGCAATGGTAGGAGGGCTTTTACTCCCACATATCAGTTCTGCATTGGCAGTAAAAAATAGGAAACAAGCAAATACCCTTGTATCTCAAGGGCTCACCTTGTCTTTATACACAGCAGTGATTGTTGTTACGATGCTTGTGGTTTTTGCTTCCCCTATTATTCTATTTTTCAATTCGGAGTACTCTAGCTCTATTGGATTGCTTCGGGTGTTATCAATTGCGCTTTCTATTATGTTTATTGGGAATATATTTGGATTTGCATTAATTGCGCTATCCCAGCAACGCAAGCTCGCCGCGCTTTATGCTGCGCTTGTAGTTTTCAATATAGCAATGAATCTGCTCTTTATTCCGCGGCATGGGGCGCTTGCAGCTGCTTGGGCTACCGTTGCAACGGAAGCGATTGCTATGCTGAGCGCTTCGTACATCGTACATACAAAGATTGGATTTACGTTTCCTGTTGTCAGTACTTTATTGGCGGGCGTAAGTGCTCTTGCCGCTGCCTATGTAGGCACTATTTTTCCTAGCTACGTTCATATTGGTTTTCGCCTTAGTATCGTTGCGGTGCTGTATATCGGCATTGGGTATACTCTGGGTTTGTGGAATAAAGGGACTCTTCGTATGTTAAGAGAAGTATCTACCATATGAACACGTGCGATATTATTATTCCTACATATAATGGCCAAGAAAAGCTTTCTTATACCCTAGAGGCGCTTCTTGCACAAGATATTCCATCTGGGTGGACTGTTCGGGTTATCGTTAGCGACGACGGTTCTCATGAGCCTATTGCTGATATTGATAAGACATACGCATGGGTACACCCATGGCTTTCTCTTAGTATTATTCGTAGCTCTCATACAGGTCGTTCGCATGCACGCAATATTGCAATTGATTATGCAACAGGAGACATTCTTTTATTTCTTGCGGATGATATTCTTTTGCGTCCAGGTGCGCTACGAGAACATCTGATCTTTCACGAAACTAACAATACAAACAACATGGCTGCGCTAGGGTGCGTTGCGTGGGACCCTAGGATACACCCCACTCCTTTTATGGACTGGATGATGCACGGTGGTCAACAAAACGATTACGATGCAATCTTAGGCGCTCACACGGCAAATGCTGGCCATTACTTTTACGGGTCATTTGTATCTATGAAGAGAATGTTTCTTGAAGATAATAGGTTCTCAGAACAGTTTTCTGCCTATGGGTGGGAGGATCTTGAGTTAGGAGAGTGTCTGCATACAAAGGGGCTTGTTTTGCACGTTCTTCCAAATGCTATTTCTTTGCATCGGCACAGATATACAGCATCTGCAATTCTGGAAAGACAACGTATTGTAGGGAGTGCAAAGTACCGCGTGAACACGAATGCGACTCGAAGGGTTATTCACGGTCTATATGTGGCGATAGGAGCAAGGGCAGTAAGTTTGTATTTTATAAAAAAATGGGGAGACAAAGTCAATTTTCCTCGTTTTTTTGCGCTCGTGACTGCTGGGGAGTTCTGGTATGGCGTACATCATGCGAACAGCCTGTTGAAAAGCGAACTACAGTAAAATGGCTATGTGTAGTAATAATAAGAGAGAATACGCATCATGTTCATGAATAATGTAATCTTATCCACAGATTTATCCACAGGCATTCCACAGAGAAGGTCAATTTTTGCTATTTTTGTCCATTTTGGCCCGCAGAAAGTAACGGACGTCGCAATTGCGTCACTACAAGCAGGCACGCTCAGTCCCGATCATATTATTGTCGTTGACCATACATTTTCGGGCTCTAATACTGGCTATGCTGCCGGTCTTGTTGAGGGGCTCAAGCAAGCTGCCCTGCTAGGAGCTAAGGAAACTGACCTCTGTTTGTTGTTAAATAACGATATTACGTTTGATCAACAGTATTTACAGTACATATCTACTTGGTGGGAAAAAAATGGCGGTCCAAAAGTCTTGGCCGGAGCTGCGGGAGGGTATGTTTCGCTTTTCTCTGGTAGGGCTCATATTTCGCCGCACATAAAAAAAGCCACCCCCTGGCATATTCTATATATTCACGGTTCTTGCATAGTCGGTGAATTTGGACTTCTTTCTTCCGGCATATTCCCCACTTCTTTTTTCATGTATTGGGAAGATGTTGCGGTAAGCATGTTTGTACAAAAAATTCCATGTACCCTCGCTGTTATTCCGGGTATTCACGGGATTCATGACGATAAACTCAATCAAGTTTCAGATGCAAAGCTTTTTTATATGGTCCGGAATGGCGCATATGTGCTCGAGCGGTACACAGGGCCTATGTGGAAAATATATTGGTACGGTATAAATACGTTGCGCAGGACTTTTCACCAGAGTATTCGTAACTCACGGCACGCAATCATTGCTCGTGCACTTGCACATGCGCGTTCTCAAAAGCTCGGAAAGGCGGATATATGAACATAGGTGTTGCCATTGTGACGTATAACAATAGTCGAGATATTGCTCGCTGTATTGCGAGTGTGCGCAAAGAAGGGTTACAGCATATTGCTGTAGTCGACAGCAAGTCTACGGATGCTACGCAGCAAGAATTAACTCGTTTGGGGTGCGAGTACCAAGTTACTGATGAAAATAAAGGCTTTGGATACGCCGCAAATAAGGCGGCGCGCATGTTGAACACAGAATATGTTCTTTTTATAAATCCCGATTCTTATATTCAATCAGGCGCAGTAGCGCGTGTCATACAAACAATTACTACACATCCCCATGCCGGAGTTATTGGAATGTTGCTTTGTAGTCCGGTCGGAAAACCGGAAGCTTTTGGCTATGGTGATGAGCCAAGTATGTTGAAAATTATAACGAGGCGGTTTTTTAGGGAAAGTCTTTCAGAAAAACCATTTTATACTGACTGGGTTTCAGGTGGTGCTTTTATGATATCAAAAAAAGTATTTGATGATATTTGTGGTTTTGATGAAGGTTTTTTTATGTATTGGGAAGATGTTGATTTGTGTAAACGAGTGCGAGGTATGGGCTATAAGATACTTATGGATCCTCAAGCACGGGTTACGCATATGCGGGGAGGTAGTAGTATGGACGAAAACGAGAAAGCGACCATATATGACCAATCGGCTGACAGATACTTTAAAAAGCACTACTCTACCACTATATGGTATATTCAGCGTTTATTGCGAAAGTGGTACAGGGCTTATTATTCGCGTCCCTCATAGCTGGCCAAATACTGAGATTTAAGTTGCCCGGCCAGGGCGGCGGAATTTTGATAAGCGACATTACTGTTGTGTTGTTTTTACTAGTAGCTCTCTTGTCGTTCCGTTCTTCCAGTAAGTTCGCGTTATTTCTAATTTCGCCATTTTTTATCTGGAGTATTTCGATTCTGACTCTACGAAGCGGCGAACTGGGATATGGTAATACGTTCATTGCCCTTCTCTACTTTCTACGTCTTGCAAGTGTTATTCTTCTGTATCCGGCGGGTATAGCAATACTACGCACGGTCGAATTAAAGAAGTATGCAAAAAAAGCCTTTGTGTACACCTATATAACACTTCTTACGCTAGGCTTTCTACAACTTCTGTTTTTCCCAAACCTAGAAGGCTTCGGTGACGGATGGGACCCTCATATATATAGAATGACTGCTACTTGGCTTGACCCCAACTTTTTTGGAGCGTTTCTTGCGATGTGTTTACCAGCTGTTGTACTTTGGATACCTACAACTTTTATACGGGCAATATTTTTTTTAGTGGCATCTGTCGCAATACTTCTTACAAAATCTCGTAGTACATATATTGCGTCGGCTATCGCCTTTTGCATATGTATTGTCATCTGGCTTCTTTCAGGCTCCCTAGCTCGTCACTGGAAGAAGATACTACTACCAGGATTGGTGACAATTCTTGTTGTAATAAGTTTTGGGGTCGTTCTTTTGCAAGAACGAGCAACCCAGCTTTTTACCCATGATCCTACGGTAGTCGTTCGACTTGAAGCATATCAGGCAGTTTGGAAGCGCCTTGTAGAGCCGAATATATTTCTAGGTGTTGGGTATAATGCATACCAAATAGCTGCAAAAGACGCAGGGCTTATATCAGATTTTGCTATTCACTCACGAAGCGGCTCTGATAGCAGTATTCTCACCCTCCTTGTTACGACAGGTATCATTGGCACAGCTTTGTTCCTATTTCCAATACTTCTGGGCCTTATCTATCAGCGTTCGTTCATTTTTTTATGGGCTACGGTTTTTTTACTTGTTCATTCTCAGTTTGCAAATAGCCTACTCTACCCACACCTACTTATACCCTATATTTTTCTAGCAGTACTTACTCTCAAATGAATACTCTTATAGTACTTCTTGTCGGGCTACTGCCTACATATCTCATACGGTTTCCGTTATTTGGTATTCCAACGAACTTTTTTGAGGTGGCAGTAGTAACTGTTTTTTTAGTAACTATGTGCGTTCCAAAAACCCGCAAGCAGTTGCTCGA
>Ga0209542_10010605_pt1 | contig 16568 bp, 23 predicted proteins | sample RifCSPhighO2_01_FD_184028 | JGI IMG/M metagenome (GOLD analysis project Ga0209542, IMG submission 184028) | Soil microbial communities from Rifle, Colorado - Rifle CSP2_plank highO2_0.1 (SPAdes) (version 2) | ecosystem: Environmental > Terrestrial > Deep subsurface > Rock core/Sediment ...
CACACATTTTTGTTTTGTTAAGTCCATGGAAGTATTGTACTATACCTAATCAAGATTGCCACGTCACTTCGTTCCTCGCAATGACGGGGAGAAATCTGGACAAAGTTCTTCTAAAGGGCAATTCTCGCAGGTATGGGGCCTGGCTGTGCAAAAGTGACGACCGTGTAAAATTAACATTAACGGAAAATCTATCCAATGCTCCCTTGGAACTATCTCCATTAAATCTTTTTCAATCTGAACCGGCTCTTTGGAATCGGTTAGACCTAATTTATTAGACATACGAATCATATGAGTATCTACTACTATTCCCTCTGCTTTTCCGAAAGCAGAACCGAGAACTACATTAGCTCCTTTTCTGCCTATTCCCGGTAAGGTTATTAAATCCTCCATATTATCTGGCACCTTGCCCTCAAATTCTGCCAGAAGCGTAGTGGCACAGTTCTTAATTAACTTAGCTTTATTAGAATGAAAATTAATCTTTTTTATGTAACTATCTATTTCCTCCATAGGTGCTTTGGCCAAGTCCTGTGGGGTAGGGTATTTTTTAAAAAGAGCTGGAGAAGCTAAATTTACTGAGACATCAGTAGCTTGAGCTGAAAGGATAGTGGCTATTAGAAGCTGGAATGGATTTTCAAAATCCAGTTCAATTTTAGCATTAGGGTATGTTTTTTTAAGTTTCTGAATAAGTGCTAATACTTTTTCTTTTCTATTCATATGTCATCTCGAGGCGTAGCCGAGAGATCTCTAGATTCCCTCAGCCAAGTCCTTAGTAGAAGGATTGATTGATTTTATCAGATCTATTTTCTTTTGTCTGCCCCACTTCTTAATTTTCTTTTCCATTTCTATTGCTTGGTTTATATCATCAAACTCTTGGTAAAACATTAAACGGTCAATAGAATATTTTTCAGTGAATCCATCTATAAGTTTATTTTTATGCTCTAAAACTCTCCTTGTTAGATTATTAGTAACTCCAATATAAAGTGTCCCAGTTTTACTGGCCAATATATAAACATAATAAGTTTTCATCTAGAGATTTCTCACTTCGTTCGAAATGACAATTTGAGAGTAGCATAAATGTTAAAATAATGTCGTGCCGATGTAGCTCAGCTGGCAGAGCACTCCCTTCGTAAGGGATAGGTCGTGAGTTCGAACCTCACCATCGGCTCAAAATTTGGTATAATCTCTAGCACTATGGGTATAAAAGAAGAGCGAGAAAGAATGTTTGCGGATTTGTCTCCGCTACGTAACCATTCCATGAATCAGCCTGCCTTAAAAAGGTCAGTACATGGTCAAAGAACCATGGACAAATTAATGGAGAAAATAGAACAGGAGGTTCCTACTCGTGAACCCGAGAAGCCAGCAATAAAAATGCCTTTATCCGAGGAATTTTTAGAAAATTGCCTTCAAGAGATAGTAAATATTGGAAGTAGAAGGGTTAATATTCCTGAAGATGATGTGACTATCCCTGGTAGAACTTTTTATATACTCAGTGATGTTAAGGAAATTTATCAATTTGCTATACAAGAAGGATTGAAAGATTTTATTGTGGACAGACCCTTTTTTGATAAAGATTTTACTACCAGGACAAACTATATAAAACATCCAGGTCTTATCTCCCGTCAAAATTTATATGTAGCTTTTAATAAACTGCCCGGTTGGCATCATATAAGTGCCACCAATCAGACTGTAGTTTTCTCAAATTTCTATAAGGCTTTTGAGATTAACCTGGCTTCTTGTGATTTTTCTTTAGAGCGTGAAGAGGCAGCTGTTGAAAGAGTATCAACTTATGGATATTTATTAGCCAATTTAAGTAAATTAAGCTATCTATTAAGAGGTAGCTTTACAGATAGTGAATCTGTGGCTTTTTCTATCTTAGAAAGTACGAAAAAGGGTTTAAAGTTAAAAAGGTAATTTCAGGCAATAGATCTGCCCCCGTCAACAGGTAATATTACTCCAGTGACAAAGTCAGCTTCTAATAAATAAATTACAGCTTTGGCAATCTCTTCTGCTCCGCCCCAACGCTTAAGTGGAGTCCTATTCATAACTTCCTCATTCTCTTCATCTGTTAATCCTTCGTACTTTAAAATCGGACCTGGGGCGATAGCATTAACGCTAACCTTTGGAGCCAATTCAACAGCTAAAACTCGTGTAACAGTATCAATTGCACCTTTGGCAATCAAGTAGGGAGCGAAATTTTTATAAGGAGCCCTATTGGCTGCCCAATCTGATATAAAGACGATTCTGCCGTCTTCCATCTCCTCTGCGACATATTTTCCAAGCATGGCTGCACTTTTAGTAATAATCTGGAATTCGTTGTCAAAATCACTGCCTTTAACATCCTCCCAGGCAGTTTGAGGGAAATTAGCTGCCATATGAACTAATCCGTCTACTTTACCAAGCCTTTCTTTTATTTGTGTGATAACCCTTTTAATATCTTCTTCTTTACTTAAATCTGCCATGAATGGCTCAGCTTTAACCCCAAGAGCAATGCAAGATTGACACATCGCTTCTGATTCTTCTTTGGCACTCCTATAAGTTATAGCTAAGTGTGCTCCTTTTTTAGCTAGTTCTTCAGTGACTGTTTGACCAATTCTTCTGGCGCCTGTGAGGATAATAACCTTATCTTTTAGATCCATGGAATCTATAATACCACAGTTATCTAGGGAGTTTAAGTACTTGACCTGGTTCGATTAGGTCTGGGTTAGGAATGTTGTTTGCTACAGCAATTTTATTGTAAGCCATGACATCACCATAAGCCCTGGCTGAAATGGTGGAGAGCCAATCACCCTCTACTACTGTGTAAGTATCCCCAGTGATTTTTGGACCCCAAACAGTAGTATCTCCTCCACCGGTACCTTGAGTTGCTGCATCTTCACTAACTGCTGGAGCAACAGAGGCTTTAGCTTCTGCCACAGCTTCTACTTTTGGAATTTCTAGGACTTGACCGATCATTAGATTATTAACGTCTTCTAATTTGTTAGCCTTAGCAACTTCCTCAAATTTATATCCATCTTTATAATAGTGTTCTGCAATAGTGAACAGTGTGTCACCTTCTTTTACAGTGTATTTACCGGGAAGTTTATCAGCAGAAACATCACCAGCCTGATCGGTTTGACTGGCTGGGCCAAGATTTTGATTTCTCTGATTAAAGAAGTTAAAAACTAAAACTCCAACAACAATAACTATTAAGGCTCCCAAAACTAAAGAGAAAGGGGAGTTATTAGATTTAATCTCGTCTTCTAACTTATCTAAGTAAGTTTTTGATGATACTTGTTTTTTAGTTCTTGGCATTTATCGCGGCAGTGACACCTTTTTAAACTATTAGAAAAAGTTTGTCAATACCCTAATTTGAATGAGAAACCCCGCCTTCTCCGGTAAGCCGGATTCAGCGGGGTAATTTGGACATTTAGTTTTTGGAAGGTTATGTTCTTGAGATCATGGATTGACTCACCCAGTTACGGAATTTTTGGTTGCATACAGAAGTTATAGATAACCCTATGCCCCAGAGAATTCCAATGAGCCCGCCTGCAAAGAAACCGTAGGCGAATTCTGAATTTACCCAAATGAGAATGCCCAGTAGAATGGGCGGACCCATGAGTATCCAGAACCACCTTTTATTAAGGTCTTCCAGTTCAAAGCTTGTTGACATTTCTCTCCCTTCTTAAACTTTAATGTGCGAGAAGAACTCACTTTTCCCGAGTAGGCTACTAAACCGCTTTGGCTGTTTGCCTACTTTAGGTCCAGTTTGCTCTTTTAGAGAGTTTTTTGTCCCCAGTTGCCGAGGACCCATCGGTGAAACCGTGAGCTTTTCCTGTCGACTGTCAAGACAATGGCAGCCCAAAGGCCTACGATCAGAAGCTCTACTAGGATCTGGTCGTAGAAACTGAAGATGAACAACATCAAAAAGAGTGGCGCTAAGGTCACTACGAAATATCGTTGTCGATACATCTTTCTCTCCTTCCGTTCCTTTACGGATTAAAGAGATTATACTGCTGTAACGGGATTAAATCAATTAAGAATTTGGATTCTCCCAAAGTTCGATCATTCTTTTTTGTAAGAATGCTGGGTCTTCCTGTATGTTATATAAAAATTCTGCTAAATTCCGGAGACCCAAGGCTGCTCCAGGGGCATGAGTGCCACCTTGTGAGGTACAAATTTCAATAGAAAGCCGTTTTCCTGTGGCTTTTTCCCAGAGTGTAATACAGGCATCACCATCTCCTTGTATTAATAAATCTAAAGTGGTTCCCTCTCCCATATCACTCTCCAGTCCTTTTATAGAATACTGAATATTACTATTTGCTTCACCCTTTTCCGCTCTATACATCGGAAGGATTATATCATAACAATCTGATACAGATAATCTATCTTGTCTCTTTATACTAGAAGGTATAAAATCTGACTATGGCTAATAACAATCCTGCTGAAATTATTCTAAAGCAAATGAGAGACCTCAAGGAATTAATTGAGGTAGTAAACCATAAAGTTGGAAGTATCGATGCTAATCAAAAGATTTATTCTGCCCAATTGGTCTTAATAAAAGACAAGCAATCAGTATTAAATGATAAGCTAGATGAAGTAACAGATACTCAAAAAGATCACACCAGGAAATTAGAAGCACTATCTGGAGATGTTGAACAACTTTTAACTGACGTAAAGGGAATCAGAGATGAAATCGGACTTTGGCACGGGAGAGATAAGAGAGAAATTGATGAAATCAAAAGGCATGTGGGTCTTCCGGTAGTTCCTGATTCACCATAATAGCCCTTTCGTTGAAATAAAGTTTAATCTCCTGTAAAATAACCTGGTTGGGATCGAAGTGTAACGGTTTGCACGACTCCCTGTCACGGAGTAGGTAGCGGGTTCAACTCCCGTCGGTCCCGCAAGTAACTTATAGTTGAATTTTAGCCTTTTTTGTTGTATAATCTCTTTCAGAATGCCAGAATATATACACTCAAAACAAACACCAGAGGGAATAAGTTTTAGAACCTGGTCAACCGTAGTTGATAATTATACTTCTGTGGAAGTAAATGAAAATCAATTAAGACAACTAATGCTTTATAGAGCTGTGGATAATGCCCTAAGAGGATTTCATCGAGAAATATTAGGGAGAATTGAAAGGGCGAAAATTCAGGGAACATCTGAGTTTGGCCAAAGTAGGTCTTTAAATGGTTGGGATAGTGAAGCAGATCTTGGAGAACCACTTTCAGATGCGGAGATGCAAGCATATTTGCAAGAAATCAGCCAAAACAAAGCTGAATTAGAATCACTATTCGTGCACTGGGATGAAATTATAAATCTTTCCTGCTAAAAAACAATATTTACTCCTAATTGTTGCAAAGCTCTGTATAAGTGTTCAAGATTTTTACCTTCAAGCCCGCAGAAGTGAGAAATCAATCCTTGTGGTCGATTTTTTGTTTCTTGGGCAAAAAGGGACGGTCGGTCCCGCAGAAAGTGGTATAATTGGTTACATATGAAACAAAAAGTTTTGCAATATGATGCTGTTTTTGAAAAAGAGGCTGATGGAGGTTATTCTGTTTGGATTCCAGATCTTCCAGGTTGTGCTTCCCAGGGAGATACTTTGGAACAAGCTATTGAAAATATAAAAGAGGCTGCAGAACTTTATTTAGAAGACGCTAATGACGACCAAAAATCAGAAGGTAAGTTGCATAAGGATCGCTTTATCGTTCCTGTTGAAGTAGTAAATCCTTAATGTCTAATGTTCCTCAAGTAAGCGGCAAAGAAGTAATCAAGGTATTAGAAAAAATTGGGTTTGAAGTTTCAAGGCAAAAAGGCAGTCACATAAGATTAGTAAGAATCCAAAATGGCGTGAAACAACTAGTTACTGTGCCAAACCATAAAACAATTCGCAAAGGGACACTTTTAAATGGTATCCTAAAACCAATCAATCTATCCTTAGAAGAATTTAAAAAACTTTTATAATTTTTAATTGCCCCGTCGGTCCCGCATTTATCTTATAGTTTACTTATAACTACCAATTTGTTATAATTTCCAAAATATGTCTATCAGAGAGAGCCAAGCCTTTTTTGCGCTTGGATCACATTCCGTATCCTTAAATTATGTAGAGACTCAAGCTCGAGATTTCTTTTCTAAAGATCCTGGTGTAGTGAATATTTATTTTGCGGAAAATTATCCATGGCCTGAAAGTGCCTATAAAACAACTAAGAGATTTCAGTCTCAACACAGCTCATATTTTTCAGCAGTCATACAAGCCAATCGACTCAGAGAACATTCCCAGGTTTTTTCTAGGCGTGATTTAGAAAGGGAGAAGGCTAGATTAGCGGCTCATGTCGAGTCAAGTCAAGCAGCAGGTGAAGGAAATTCTGTTTATTCAGTGGCTGAGCTTTTTATGATTGATAGACTGGAGAAAGAATTTGGGTTAATTGTTGAAACTGAATATATTCCAGATAGCGGGTTTAAAGAAGCAATGAGGTTAGATCAAGAAATAGGAGATATTGAGAATACAATGTTAAATCAAGCAATCCAGGGCAGATTAGATCAGGCCATAGCTACTACACAAAATGGTTTTAAAGGAATGGCTGTGTGGATTAATAATCGTAATGAAATGATAACCGATGAACTTTATCAAGCAGTTAGGAATACTGGTGGCCGAACTTTTAGATTATACACTCGACTTGGGGCAGATCATGATACTGTTGAAGATTCATTTAGGCAAAGGTTTATCCCAGAAGATGTACCTACAATTTTGCATGAATTTGATAGCGATGGTTCAGATAATAGATCCTATGTGGAAAGAGTATTATTGAAATTACAAAAAGAGTCTGATGGAACTGTTTCCGTTGATGAAGCATGCAGAATAATTCTAGAGAAACTAATCCAAATACAACTGCTTTCTGCAGGAAGAACTAGAGAACAAGTCATTTCAACAGTAGATAAAGTATTAGAAAGAACTGATTATGAGGAAATAGATAGTTTACTAAGAAAGATTTCAACTGAAGCTGTCCTATTAAGTCCAGGGGAATCGTTGGCCAGAAACATCTCTAAATTTGTTTCTTCAAAAATTTTCTAAATCCCAATTTGTTTTAAAGTGTTCCAAATCTGGTATGTTAAGCCCGCATAGGCACGGAATAACAAAATATACTCAATTATTAGTGATTTTTGAAGCTAAAAGTGTTCAAGTCCAGTCAACCGTCTTTATAAAGATCTATTGTCAGCAGTACGGCTAATATTACCAGCTTGGGCAGCCATAATATCCAAAGAATCCATTCTTAAAGTAGTTAATACTGGAGGTTTCAATCTAAATAATTCTCCTTTACTGGTATCCAATGCTACAGCAGTTATACCTTCATCTTTAAAGGTATGTTCTTGCTCAACATTTACCCCTATAGATCTGACTCTTTGAAGGATTCCTTGCATTAGCTCATCATAACTACACACAAACCAGGCTCTTAAATTTCCTCTGTTTGTATATTTTGCATTGGCAGAACCGTTATCCTCAAGGGAATAGAAAAGTTTATTTAGTTGTTGTAAAACTAGATCGGGATTAACATTTCCTCTGCTTCTGAGAGAAGCCGCATGTTCCTGCATTTTTTGAGCCATCAACACAGATGGAGAAATATGTGCCAGAGTACCAAGTCTGATTTCAGGGTCATATAAAGCTAAGGCTGCACAACCTACTAAACCAAAAGTCTTTATAACTGGATTCCCTCGTTCTGATGATGTTGTACCAAATTGATTTTGACCTACATCAATAAACTCGTAGGAATTGTTTATTTCTAATAGTTCAGTTGAATGAGACATAGGAAGATTATATAACTTTTTTCGAGGAAATACAACTATAGGATTGTATTTCTAAGATCAATTTGACTATTTATGCCTAACTGTTGCAAAGTTTTGTACTGATAAATCAAAATTTTTCAGCTTATGATAGAATAAGTTATATGAAAAATTTAATTACTCAGGATCCCAAAATTCTAGGCGGTAAACCAATAATTACAGGCACCAGAATGTCTGTTGAAGTTATTTTGGAATTTTTAGCAGGTGGGATGGAAATTAAAGAGATGTTGAGGGAATATCCATTCCTTACTATGAAGCAAATTCAAGCTGCTATCCAATATGCAGCAAAGCAGGTTGGTAGCAAAAAATCTACCTCTGGGTTATTAGATAAACCGCAAGCTATCCTACATGAAATTCATCGCAGACGTTAATGTTGCTCAAGTAGTTATCAAATTCCTCGCTCAATCTGGTCATGATGTTATTGATATTAAGAAACAATTCCCCACAAAGGCCGACATAGATATTATTAAAATAGCTCTTAAAGAAAACAGAATTATTCTGACTCATGATAAAGATTTTGAAGGACTGGCAAAATTTCCTAAATACCAAGTAGGAATAATTGTTATCCGTTTAACAAATCAAAAGACTCTAAATCATTTAGAAAAGCTTAAGAAGTTATTAGAAGAAGATACTGAAGAAGTATTACTGCACTCTTTGACAATGCTGACTAAGGACAGGATTGAACATTATCCATACAAAAATACACTATAAAGGCTAAGCCGTGAGATTCAATTGTCGCAAAGTTTTGTATTGATAAATTAAACTCCTATAGAGGTGTTCAAGATTTTCACCTTCAAGCCCGCCAAATTATTTATGTTATAATTAGCCTCATATGGCAGTAAAGGAGCTAGAGAGAACTAAAACTACGGTTATAGAGCAGTCTCCACCTCCCACAGAAACTAAACCTTTACTTCAAAGACTATGGAGGAAATTACGTACCATTGGTGCCACTCAAGATAGTTGTATTACAGTCATAGAAAATCCAGCTGCGGATGATTATGGCTATATAGGTTTACTCTTTGCTACTCATTTTACAGAAAAAAAGACTATTAGCTATTTTAATGATGTAAATTATTTTAGGATTAATACTAACAATTTTAGATTCATAGATAGAAAAGCCTATTCTGAGGTTCGAGTCATTCATGGCTATAATTCAGCTTTAAGATTAAACTATGAGTTTCTGGCAGCAGATTTACCTGCTAATAAGGATATAATCTTACCCAGACCAACTGAAAGTCCTTATCGCACAGCCTTTTTCGATCCCAGTCAATATGATAAATTACTAGGAGCGTTTATGAAAGATGGGTATGCAGACGAACGCCTAAAGGATTTAAGTAGAAGCTTGTCACAGAAAATTGATAACTTTTACTTAAATGAAAGAACAGGTTTGCTAAAATTGCCTGATAACTACGCTAGGTTAAAAATCCCTCTTAGCGAAGCTGCTTAAATGCTAAAATTATTAGTTAAACTTATAGACGAAACTGTTGTTTTCCCCTACCGATTTAACTTCTTGACTAATATTTTAAGCCCATACCTAAAAGGTAGTAAGTTGGTACTAGATGTTGGGGCGTCAGAGGGAAGACTTGCAAGTAGTATTAAAAATAGGACTAATATTGATTTTATTGGTGTAGATACCTTGGTTCAACCTAATGGCCCCTTACTAGTCAAAAAATATAATGGTAAAAAATTACCTTTTAAGGACAACTCGTTTGACTGTGTGATGTTAATAGATGTACTACACCATACTAAAAACCCACTTAGTCTTATAAGAGAAGCAAAAAGAGTGACCAAAAAATTTATAGTGATAAAAGATCACTATTGGAACAATAGTTATGATTTCACTATGTTAAAAATGGCTGATTGGTTTGGGAATAGTCCTTATGGAGTTAATCTTCCTTATAACTATTTAAACATGCATACTTGGAAAGCAATATTTAAGGAAGTTCACCTTTCAGTTGTTAAATCGGAAGGGTTTAGTTATGGTTGGTTTGACCAATGTAAACATATTATTTTCAAGTTAGAAAAAAAGTCTAATTGATGTGGTATATTTGAGTTGATGAATACCTCGAATGCTTCTATTGCCAAGCTCCTTCGAGAAATTGCTGCTGTATATTCCTTAAAAAAGAAATCTATTTTTGAAATTCGGGCATATGAGAACGCTGCAGATTCTATTGAACACTCCACATCTGAGGTCAGAGACCTTTGGGAGGAAGGGAGATTAGATGATGTCCCGGGTTTGGGTAAAAGTCTCCAAGGCTACCTGGATGAACTATTTAAAAAAGGTAAAGTAGCCCATTTTGAATCTGTAAAAAAGGATTATCCAGAAGTTTTCTTTGATTTACTGGATATCCCGGGAGTAGGGCCCAAAACAGCCTTTGAGATTACAGAATATGGTGTAAAAAGTTTGGAGGATTTAAAATCACAAATTAAATCTGGAAAATTGGTAGAAAAAGGTTTTTCCGGGAAAATCGCCGAGAAAATTATGCAAGGAGCAGAAGAAAATGTTAGTAGAAAAACTGGCAGAATGCTTCCTCCTTATGCCAGTGCCCAGGCTGATCGGATTCTAGAATATTTAAAGAAAAGTAAGGATGTAATTGAAGCTCATCCATTGGGGTCCTTAAGAAGGCAGGTGGCTACTATTGGGGACTTAGACTTCTCAGCTAGTTCCAAAAACCCAGAGGCTGTAATCGAGTATTTTGTAAAAATGCCGTGGGTAAGTAGGGTAGTAGAAAAGGGAGAAAGGAGTGCTACAGTAATGCTCTCTAGTGGCATTCATGCAGATATATTGGTAGGAGAGCCAGATAGTTACGGAGCTCTGCTGCAGCATTTTACAGGCAGTAAAGCACATAACATTAAATTAAGAGAGTTAGCTAATAAAAAAGGGTATTCTCTGTCAGAGTATGGTATAAGCAGAATCAAGAATCATGAATCAAGAATTAGGGTTAAGACAGAGGAGGAATTTTACCAGGTGCTCGGTATGGACACTCCTCCCCCAGAGATAAGGGAAGACATGGGGGAAATTGAGGCTGCTCTAGCACATAAACTGCCAGATTTAGTGGAATTAAAAGATATAAAAGGGGATTTACACATTCACTCCAATTATCCTTTTCCTAATCCTTCTCATGGGCCTGGGGCTGATTCTATAGAAGAGATGATTAAAAAGGCTAAGGAATTAGGTTATGATTATATTGGTATCTCTGACCATCCGCCAGGTCATGGTAGATTAGGTAAGATAGATATGATAAAAACTATAAAAAAGAGGACAAAAATTATCCAGAAATTAAAAATGAGTACAAAAGATATTCATATTCTTAATGGGTTGGAAATAGATATATTACCAGATGGTTCTTTAAGTGTACCGGATGAGGCTTTAGAAACATTAGACTACGTTATAGCAGGGATTCACTCTGGTCACAGGGGCGATAAAGATGTTATTACATCTCGGTTAGTAAAGGCCTTATCAAATCCGCACGTAGATATAATTTCTCATCCAACTAATAGGCTTCTAAATGAGAGGAATTCTTCTGAGGCTGATTGGGAAGAGGTTTTTAAATTGGCTGCTAAGAATAATAAGATACTGGAAATAAATGCTCACTCAGAAAGACTGGATTTGCGGGATGACTTAGTAAAGCAGGCCAAAGAGTTGGGAGTGAAATTTGTTATAAATACTGATGCCCATGCAGTAGACCAGATGGTAAATATGCCTTACGGGGTATCAGTAGCAAGACGTGGTTGGGCAGAGAAAAAAGATATTGTTAACACCTGGAACTGGACAGAATTCAAAAAATGGTTTACACTGTAGCCAATGAATTCTTTGTATATTGTTATTGGGATAGTTGTTTTAATCTTGGGCTGGCTTTTAATGACCTACAACTCGCTTATTACTCTTAGGAATAGGGTTAAAGAAGCTTGGAGTCAGATTGATGTTCAGCTAAAAAGAAGAGCATCTTTAATTCCAAATTTAATGGAAACTGTTAAAGGTTATGTGAAGCATGAAAAAACAGTTTTAGAAAATGTAACCAAAGCCAGATCAGCAATGGTAGGAGCAAGCAACCCTCATGAGAAAGCAGCAGCTAATGATATGCTAACTGGTGCCTTAAAATCCCTATTTGCTGTAGCCGAGGCTTATCCTGATTTGAAAGCTTCTGAGAATTTTAAAGAACTTCAGGAAGAGCTTTCTGATACTGAAACAAAAGTGGCTGCAGCCAGACAGTTTTATAATACAAACGTGCTTGATCTAAATAATTCATTAGAACAAATCCCATCTGCCTGGGTAGGTAATGTATTTGGATTTACGAAAGAAGAGTTCTTTAAAGCTACAGAAGACGATAAAAAAGACATTGAAGTTAAGTTTTAAACCCTGCCTGCCGGCAGGCAGGCCCCCACAAAAAATATATATAGACAAATCTAAAATTCCAGATTCTGGGAAAGGGGTTTTTGCCCTGGAAAATATTAAAAAAGGGGAAATTATAGAGGTAGCTCCTATACTGGTTTTGGAATTTACGGATTTCATTGATACAAAATGGAACTTACTTTTTGAATATTACTTCTGGATGGATGATTATGTAGCCTTAGCTTTGGGATACGGGTCTATGTATAATCACAGCAAGGATGCTAATTGTAAATATGAATTAGATAGAGAAAAACAGACTATCACTCTTACAGCTATAAAAGATATTAAAGTTAACGAGGAAATATTTTTTAATTACAAGGGAAGTTCTAGTGAGAAAGCCCCACTCTGGTTTGAAAGAGGTTGAAGTGGCTCGTCGGTGCACAAAGCACCATTCGGCTAGTAACTCTGTAATATCTAGTATTTCTCAAGCCTCATTATGGGAAAGTTTTATCCCAGGGTCTACACATAAAACTTTCTAATTGCTTTGATAGCACTCGACTTCGCCACCTCTTAGTAGTAAAATGTAATCCATTATGGCAACTGTAGAGGTAGGTCGCCTTGAGCAAGCTCAATGGCGCTCCTCCTCTGATTCCGCCATAAAATAAATTTTATGTCGAAAATGAACACCGCTTGGGATCATGTTTCCGGAAATGTTTTTAAAACATGGTTAATCATGTTTTTCTTCTCTATTTTTACTGTAGTAGTGGTTTACCTCATAGCTCAAGGGTTTGGATACGGCGAGATTGGAGGATTGGGGATAGTTGGGTTTGCTCTTATTATGGCAGGAATAATGAACTTTGTTTCATATTTCTGGTCAGATAAAATAGTTTTAAGTATTTCTAGAGCTAAACAAATAGATTTAAAAAGTCACAAAGATTTATATAGAATTGTAGAAAATCTTTGTATTGCCGGAGGCTTACCCTTACCCAAGATTTATATCATAGATGACTCTGCCCCAAATGCTTTTGCCACCGGTAGAGATCCAAAACATGCCTCAATTGCTTTCACCACAGGAATTCTAGATAAACTAAATAAACAAGAACTTGAAGGGGTTACTGCACATGAACTTTCTCATGTTGGAAATAGAGATACACTTTTGATGGCTGTGGTTTCTGTATTAGTTGGAACTATTGCGACCCTAGCAGACTTTTTTATGAGATCTCTTTGGTTTGGCGGACACGATGATAGGGATAGTAAGAGTAATCAGGTTTTTATGATTTTAGCCTTAGTAACGGCTATTGTGGCCCCAATTGTAGCTATGATGATTCAACTAGCAGTTAGTAGAAGAAGGGAATTTTTAGCAGATGCCTCCGGAGTGTTACTAACAAGGCATCCTGCAGGACTGGCTTCTGCTCTAGCTAAGATTTCCAGTGACAAGGAGCCTTTAGAGGTAGTAAACAGAGGAACAGCTCATTTATATATTACAAATCCTTTAAAAGGGCAACAAGCCATAGGTTGGTTTGCTGGACTTTTTAATACCCACCCACCTATGGAGAAACGCATCGCAGCCCTAAAGGAAATGGAAGGAAAGGTGTGAGTGAAATTCCTCAGAAATGTCCTATTAAAGATTTTTGTAATTCCCTCTATCAAAAGGTAGATAATTTTAATTCTCAAGGATTTCAAATGCGTAAATTATTAAGTATAGAAGAATTACCAAATACAATTAGTAATGAGGAAATAGCTGCCAATGAAGATGTCACAAACTGTATGAGTAATAATATGTCAGCATGCGCAATTTACAGTATTTACCAGCCAACTTTTTTGAGGAGCATTAGTTTAGAGGAATATTCAGACCCCAATTAAAATTTCCTTATGCTTAACATCCTAAGCTTTATACAGTATAATCAACTCATATTATGAAAATTGATGTTAAAAAGGTGGCGAAGCTAGCTAACTTAAAGTTGAGTGAGGAAGAGGAAGCAAAATACTCCGAACAGTTAAGTAAAATCTTAGAATATATTGATAAGTTAAATGAGGTTGATACATCCGATGTGGAACCAACTTACAATGTTACTGGTTTAAGTAATGTGATGCGTCCTGATGAGGTGGGTGATTGTACTATAAGCTCCGCAGAGGCAACTAAAAATGGATCTCAAGTAAAGGATGGTTATTTTGTTACAAAGGGGGTATTTGAAGAGTGAAGGATATTACTAAACTGACATTAACAGAGACCTTGAAAGCTTTAGAAAACAAAGAATTTACAGAAGAGCAATTAAATGAAAATTATTTGAGTAGAATAGATACTCTAAATTCAAAGCTAAACATTTTTTTAGAGACCAAAAAAAATAATTCCGGAATACCTGCAGCAATAAAGGATATAATTAGTACTCAAAATATAAAAACCACAGGTGGATCAAAGATATTGAGTACTTATATTCCTCCATATAATGCTACTGTTATAGATCGCTTATTGGAACATAATATATCGGTTATCGGAAAAACCAACCTGGATGAGTTTGCTATGGGATCATCCGGTGAAAATTCCGCATATGGACCAGTAAAAAACCCTTGGAGCACTTCAAAAGTTTCAGGTGGAACCTCTAGTGGCTCTGCAGCTGCAGTAGCTGCTGATTGTGTGTCTTTTCGCTAGGAACAGATACAGGTGGATCAATTAGGCAACCTGCTAGCCTTTGTGGAGTAGTTGGATTTAAACCTAGTTATGGACGAGTTAGTAGGTATGGAGCTATAGCTATTACTTCCTCCACAGATCAGATAGGCCCCATCACAAAATCAGTAGCAGATGCCAGGTTAGTTTTAAGCTGGATTGAAGGGGAGGATGGAATGGATAGTAATTGTGGCTACACTCCTGGTGTGTCAACTCAAATCCACACCAGGAGTGGGATCAAAGGAGTGAGGGTAGGTGTGCCTAAGGAATATTTTTCTGAAGGTTTGGATCTAAAAGTTAAAGAGGTTATAGAAACTGCTATTAAAAAGCTTGAGGAACTAGGGGCTAGGATCGTGGAAATAAGTTTACCTCATACAGAATATGCTATTGCGGCCTATTACATTATTAACCCATCTGAAATATCGGCCAATTTTGCCAGGTTTGATGGTATTAGATTTGGAGGTAAGAGGGAAGAGTTTGGGGATGAAGTAAAGAGGAGAATAATGCTGGGTACTTTTGCTCTTTCCAGTGGTTATTATGATGCCTACTTCACCAAGGCCGCTAGGGTAAGAACCTTAATAAAACAGGATTTTGAAAAGGCTTTTGAAAAAGTAGATGTCATTGTTGGTCCGGTTTCTCCAACTGTAGCTTGGAATTTTGGAGAAAAAGCAGACCCATTAACTATGTATTTATCAGATGCCTATACGATTCCAGCATCTTTAGCTGGTTTACCAGGATTATCTGTACCTTGTGGTTTTGTGGGTGGTCTGCCAGTGGGATTACAAATTCTGGGTAAATATATGGATGATGAAACTGTCTTAAATGTTGGTGAAGTTTATGAAAATGCGACTGATTGGAGAATGGAAAAACCAAAGCTATGAGCATAACGTCATTGCGAGGAGGATTTATCCGACGAAACAATCTTGATTATAGAGAAGATTGCCACGCCCTTTGGGCTCGCAATGACGGAGGTGTACTATGAGTAACATATACGAAACAGTAATTGGCATAGAAATACATGTAGAGTTAAACACTAAAACTAAGATGTTTTGTAGATGTTCTGCAGATTATTTTGGTAAGCCACCAAATACTCACACTTGTCCTGTTTGTCTGGGTTTACCCGGGGCCTTGCCTTATATAAACGAGGAAGCTATAAAAAAGTGTATCCAGATAGGTTTAGCTTTGGGTTGCAGTATCAATGAACAAAGTTGTTTTGAGAGAAAGAACTATTTTTATCCGGATTTAGCTAAGGGTTACCAAATTTCTCAATTAGTTAAACCACTTAATATAAATGGTAATCTCACATTGGATAATGGAAAAACTATTAGGATAAATAGAGCTCATCAAGAAGAAGACACCGGAAAGTTATCACACATCGGAGGTGTAACACTAATTGATTTTAATAGGAGCGGGGTTCCACTAGTAGAAATAGTAACAGAGCCAGATTTTCGTAGTGCTGAAGAGGTTAGGGAATATGCTAAGAAGCTTCAGCAGATCTTTAGACATATTGGAGTTTCTAATGCTGATATGGAACGTGGAGATATGAGACTGGAGGCGAACGTCAGCGTTAGAAAGATTGCCGCGTCGCCTTCGGCTCCTCGCAATGACGATTTACCGTTGCCTCCGTACAGAGTAGAGCTTAAAAACATTAATAGTTTTAGATTCATGGTAGCCGCTATTGAGTTTGAGGTTAAGAGACAAATTGAGGCCTTAGAAAGAGGAGAAAAACTAACTCAGGAAACTAGGGGTTGGAAT
>Ga0209542_10010606_pt1 | contig 16568 bp, 13 predicted proteins | sample RifCSPhighO2_01_FD_184028 | JGI IMG/M metagenome (GOLD analysis project Ga0209542, IMG submission 184028) | Soil microbial communities from Rifle, Colorado - Rifle CSP2_plank highO2_0.1 (SPAdes) (version 2) | ecosystem: Environmental > Terrestrial > Deep subsurface > Rock core/Sediment ...
CCAGCGCCGATTCCAGCTTCTCCTTGTACTTGTAGTGCGCGCCATACAGCTCCGCGGCGTGCACAACGCTAAAAACATGCTGGTCGTCGTCGTCGCCGCCGCCGCGCAGGAGGCGCAGGCCCGCCTGCAACCGAGACCCGCACTCCGCGCCAACGCAGGCCTGACGGCGCTTCAGCGCGCTGGCTACGTCCGCCACGGAGTGATGGCCCGCCGCCGCGGCCTTCACCGCCGCCCGCTCCTCCTCGTTCTGCTGCCTGCACTCCCGCGCAAAGGCCGCGAGGAAGGGACGGTGCTGCACGCTGCCGCGGAACGTCCGGGCCAGCGCCCTCGCCTCGTCGCACCTCTGCTGCTTCAGTATGTTGCGGCGGACATCCGCCTCGCCCAGTAGTGCCCTCTCCGTACGAGAATGCATGTGAGTTTTTTACTAACTACCTCCACACTATTTTTTAAAAAAGTCCCTCACAAAATGACTCTCCTTCCCATTTGCGAGCGCCTGCGTGCGCAGCTGGCGCAAGGGTGGGTGCTCTCCGCACACGCCGTGCACACCACCCCGCACGCCGCGGCATCCGCACCACCAGCGCGAAGTGCGTGCTACCAACTCACATCCGTGGGCAACGAGGAGTACACCGCCTGCGCCGCCGACGGCGCGTATGCACTACGTCTGTGGGTGCGGCGTCTGCGGGGCCAGCAGCGCTACCTGCTGCTAACCTTCGAGTCCGACGGCAAGGGCGCGCGCATACCCGAGAGCAGCATAAAGACTCGGCGACTGCCAGCAACGGAGGCGACCGCGCGCGCGCTCCGAGACGGCGTGCTGGCGGTGGTGTACGGCGTGCTGAGCGGCGGCGAGCGCGGCGACGAGCGCGCGGAGCAGTACGCGGCGCAGCACGGGGTGCGTGCGACGTACGCGGGCGTGCACCTGGCGAGGAACGTGCAGCGGTACATGGCGGGCGAGCACGTGCTGCGTAGCAAAAAAGAGCCGTGTATGAAGGACCTGCTGGAACTAGTGTCGGCACCCACGCCGGCGCCGGCGCCATCACGAGAGAACATAAGTAGGAAGCGAAAAGATCGTGCTTAATAAAGAAATTTCTATGGCATCACCGCTGCCTATACACATTACACACGACGGGCGCGTGCACGTGCGCGAGATGCACACGGGGTTCGCAGTCGTCACCATCCTCCTCGCCGCCCTCATGTACATTGTGGCGGTGCAGTGGAGCGAGGTGGCGCAGGCGGGGATGGCGAGCGTGGTGGAGGCAGTGAATGCACGGCGACAACGGCCGCTGTCGCGCGTGGCCGCCTCCACCCTCTCCGCCGCCACCGTCACCGTGGTCATGGTGCTGTGCATGTACGCTCTTTACTACGGCTTTAAACTCGCGCATGTACATACACACACGTCTACACGATGAGCGGCAGCGAGATGGCCGGCGCCGGGTCGTACCCCACGAGCGCAATGTGCTCCGGCGTAAAGTCCTCCAGCCGCGCGGAGGCGGTTAGGGTGACCTTGGGGAAGGGCGTGCGGGGGACGCGCTCCAGCTGCGCGCGCAGTCCGGGGATGTGCGCGGTGTACACGTGCGCGTCTCCCAGCACCAGCACCAGCTCTCGCGCCGCCAGCCCGCACACGTGCGCGACGAGGTGCGTGAGCAGCGCGTAGCTGGCCATGTTGAAGGGCAGACCCAGACCCACGTCTGCGGACCGCATGCACACCTGGCAGGAGAGGGTGCCGCTCTCCACAAAGAACTGCGCGAACACGTGGCACGGCGGCAGCGCCATGTCCGGCAGAGCCGCGGGGTTCCAGGCGGTGATGAGGTGGGTGCGCGCGTGCGGCGCTGCGCGGATGCCGCGAACGAGCGCAGCAAGTTGGTCTACACCTTCCCCGTCGTAGCACGCGCCGGACCCGCGGTACGCCGCGCCGTAGTGTCGCCACTGAAAGCCGTAGATGGGGCCGAGGTCGCCCTCGGCGCGGTCATGGAAACCACGCGCGTCCAGCGCGGCTCGGCTGGCGTTGGCGTCCCAGATGTGCACGCCGCGCGCGGCCAGCTCCCTTGCGTCGGTGCGCCCGCGAATGAACCACAGCAGCTCCTCCACCACCCCTTTCCAGAACACGCGCTTTGTGACGAGCAGCGGCACGGTGCCGTCCTGCAGGGAGAAGCGCAGGGATCGGGCAAACACGGCGAGCGTCTCCATGGGCGGCGCGCCGGATGGCACGGAGCGGGGGACGCCGCGCGTGAGTATGTCGTGTACGAGGGCCAGGTACGCCCACTCCTCGTGCTGCGCGCCGTAGTATTTGGTCCAACGACACTCTTCGTCCTCGTCCAGCACCTCTTGGGAGGCAAAGGCGGCGGCAAAGTCGTAGCGAAACGCCACGTCGTGCGGGTACGACGCCTTCACGGCGGTGTGGTACACGGCGGTGCACTCCCCCGCGGCCATGCGCGCCGGAGAGAGCGCCTTTGCAAAGAGCGCCGCGCCGCCGATGACTATGGGCCAGCGCCCGTGTCGTGCCGCTGCGGCCAGCGCGTCGTCTAAGGTGCGTGTAAACACTAGGTTCTGTTGTGCCAATGCGCCGAACTCTGTTTCAGAGGAGGTGACGACGATGTTGAGACGTCCAGGGAGCGGGCGGCGTGGGAGGGAGTCCCACGTTTTGCGGCCCATGATGAGTGCGCCGTGGGTGGTAGTGCGGCGGAAGAACTCCATGTCTCGCGGGAGATGCCACGGCAGCTTTCCCTTGTAGCCAATGCCACCTTCGGGCGTGGACGCTAGGAGGAGGGTGAAATGCACCATATTATTATGACTTTAACAGCTAAAAAGCATGTCTCTTTTCCCTTCAGATGTGGAACGCCTCTTCCCGTACACGCCGGGCCTCGTGCCCTCCACCACGTACGCCGCGCTCGACGTGGACTCCGCGACGCTGGGCGGGCCGCTGGCGCTCACGGGCACCGCCACGTACTCCAGCGCTTTCTCCTGCGCCTCGCTCTCCGCGGCCGTCACCAGCACGCTCACCGGCGCCGTGGCTGCGCAGAGCACTCTGGGCGTGGGTGGCGCCAGCACGCTCACCGGCGGCGTGACTGCGCAGAGTACTCTGGGCGTGGCCGGCGCCACCACGCTCACCGGCGGCGTGACCGCGAGCGCTGCGCTGGCCGTGGGCGGCGCCACCACGCTCACCGGCGGCGTGGGGACCGTGGGGAGTGTGCTGTGCGGCGGCAGCGCCACTCTCAATAACACGGCCTCTCTGGGTTCCTACCTGGAGGTGGGCGGCGACGAGACGCTGGCATCCACGCTCTCCGCGCCATCGCTGAGCACCGCGGGGGAGGTGTCTACCGGGACGACCGCAACCGTAGCGTCCTCGCTGGTGCTGGGAGGGAGCGCCGCGTCGTGCGTGGAGGAGGAGCCGTGCAGCGTGGCGGACGGCGTGGACTACCTGGCTACGTTCTTGGGGCACAACCAGCGCTGCGTGCGGGTGGGGGAGTATCTGTACGCCACGGTGCTGGTGAGTAGTGCTGGAGACAGCCCGCGCACGGAGGTGGACTACACGTCGCCTTCCACCGCTGTCTACGGCACCGGCACGCTCCTCTACAACCCTGCCACCAGAAAGGCGTTTCCCTACGTGGACGCGCTGACGCCGCACCCTGGGCTGGTGAAGGTGCTCTTCGGTTCTGTGTGGGCGCTGGTGGGGAGCTGCACCAACGGGCGCACTTGGCAGCGGCTGCTGCAGGTGCAGTACTCTGGGCAGGATGTGCGGCCGCCGTGCATTGAGGCGTGGGACTCGAGTGTGCAGGGTTCTCTCATCTATGTGATTGCGAGTACCACCACGGGGGACTCGGGGGCGCTGGTGATCACCACGTACGCGCCGTTGGGTGCAGAGGTAGGTGCGGCGCAGCAGAGCGTGAGCCTCTCTGGGTTTGGCACCGGCAAGTTCACGTCGTACATCCTCCGCACCTCGGTGGGCGCGGCGCTGCTGGTGTCCAACCACCACGGCGCGTCCGGGCAGTACAACGTGGCGGTGCTGCCGCTGGATGCCAGCACTGGAGCCTTCCAGGTGACCTCGGACGGGGTGGGCGGGTTTGCGGGGGCGCAGTTCCCGTGGAGCAACAAGCTGCAGGGGGTGGGTGGGTACGGGAACTGGGTGTTCCAGCTCTTCAAGGACACGGGCACCAGCACTGCTGCGGGTGCGGCTTCTTCGACGTTCTTGCAGTACCCTTTCATCGCCTTGGACGAGAGCACGGCGGCGAACCAGCTGCTCTTTGGGACCGTGAATGTGAGCTACGACTACTTCGGCGTGCTGAACACCGCGGACTACAACTCCTACTCTGCTGCGCGCCTGGACCTGGGTACGCTGGTGTTCACCTCGCTGGACGGCGGGGGTGCGTACGCGGCGCTGCCCATCTACGCGGTGTCTGGTGTGGGTGGGGAGTACGCCACGCAGCTGAATGCGGCGCGCGACCCGAGTTTGGGGCAGTTTATGAACGCGCTGGCGGGGAGCACGCACTACGTGCACGCGCTGGCGGACGAGCGTACGCGGGCGTGGGATGGGTTTATGGTGGCGTGTCGGTACACCCGGCGGCCGAAGGGCGATGTGGGTGGTGGCGGGCCGGCGCTGTCTACGCTGGCGCTGACGGCGAGCGACGGCACGGTGCTGCAACGCGGGTACGCGCTGCTCACGTGGGGCACGGCGCACCTGTACGCCGTGGGGCAGCCGGCGGGTCGTCCGCTGACGCTGGTGCTGCTGCACAGCGGGGACGAGGGGAGCAGCTGGACGAACATTGGGAGCTCCTCTCTGAACAACACGGGGATATACCGCAACCTCTACGGCGTGTCTGGGGCACGGGCCCCGGTGTGGTACGCGGGGAAGCTGAGCGTGGTACTATTGGTGGGTCTGTTTAAGAAGGCGCCGGTGCTGCCACCGCGGCTGCAGCCGTACAGCTACCAGTTCTCCACCAACGCGCACACGCGCTGCGTGGTGCTGGACATCCCCAGCGGCTACTATTAGTCTCCTATGGCCTAAATTTTGGGGGGAGAGTCACAAAAGCATTAGCCAAGTATGAGTTACCGTAGGACAAGCGCTAAGAATGTTCCGGTGAAGTTCCGCCACTTACGTAGTGGTGTTGTGGGGGGAAGGCACGCTCAGCAAGTAGGCTACGTTGAAGAAGAGACTTCGGAGTGCAGTACGGAAGTCTATTCTCCTGCGCCTGCTTCGCCTTCGCCTGCGCCTGCTTCGCCTGCGCCTGCTTCGCCTGCGCCTGCTTCGCCTGCGCCTGCTTGCGGGGAAGCGCGTTGGCTCACTGCGGGGTGGAGGCGTCGCTGCGACGCGGAGTTCCGCGAGGTGGAGGAGCGCAAGGCAGTTTTGCGCCGCGTTGGGCCCCTCTTCTTCAATGTTGGGATGGCGCCCCATGGGCGTGCTATCCACCACTCCTGCCGTTGCTGCGGTAGAAGGTACTACGCCGCGGACTTTGCGCTGTGGTGTGGTGCTTGTATCGGTGCGGGGCGCGAGTACTTCTGCGCCTGCGGGAAGATGTACCCCTGCTGGAAGAAGACGTGGGCATCGTGCGTGTAGACTAACATAACTACAGATGTCCAAAGTAAACGTAGTACTAGACAGCCTTGCTGCCAACGCACCGCACACACCCTAAGTACGCACCACGCTGTCCGCGCTCATACGTGCAAGCTAGCTAGTGGACGTGGTTTAATGGGTGGTCAGGAATTAACGTCTTGTTGTTTGTGTAGGACGCACCATACACCGCGCCCGTGTACCACGCACCATACACCGCGCCCGTGTACCACGCACCATACACCGCGCCCGTGCACCACGCCCGTGCACCACGCCCGTGCACCACGCCCGTGCACCACGCCCATGCACCACGCCCGTGCACCACGCTCACGCGCGCAAGCTAGCTAGCGGACGTGGTTCAATGAGTGGTCAGGATTTAACGCCTCGTTGCTAGTGTAGTATGAGGTGCAGGCTAGCAAGTAGCGAACGTGACTCAATGAGTAAACGTTTTGTTGCTTGTGTAGGACGCACCATACACCACGCCCACACACCACGCTCACGCACCACGCTCACGCACCACGCTCGTGTACCACGCACCACGCTCGTGTACCACGCACCACGCTCGTGTACCACGCTTACGCACCACGCTCACCGCGCTTGTGCACCGCGCTCATGCGCGCAAGCTAGCTAGCGAACGTGGTTCAATGAGTGGTCAGGGTTTAACGTTTCGTTGCTAGCGCAGTATGGGGCGCAGACTAGCAAGTAGCGGACGTGGCTCAATGAGTGGTCAGGATTGGACGTGGCTCAATGGGTGGTCAGAATTTAACGTTTCGTTGCTAGCGCAGTATGAGGCGCAGGCTAGTGAGTGAACGACGTGGCTCGCGTAAGTAGCGAACGTAGTAAGGTTAGTAACCCTAAGTCTTCTTCTTTCAATGAGTGAACGTCTTGTTGCTTGTGTAGGACGCACCACGCTCGTGTACCACGCACCACGCCCGTGCACCGCGCCCGCACACCGCGCCCGTGCACCACGCCCACACACCACGCCCACACACCACGCCCGTGCACCACGCCCACACACCACGCCCACACACCACGCCCACACACCACGCCCGTGCACCACGCCCACACACCACGCCCACACACCACGCCCGTGCACCACGCCCGTGCACCACGCTCACGCGCACAAGCTAGCTAGCGGACGTGGTTCAATGAGTGGTCAGGATTTAACGCCTCGTTGCTAGTGTAGTATGAGGTGCAGGCTAGCAAGTTGCGGACGTGACTCAATGAGTAAACGTTTTGTTGCTTGTGTAGGACGCACCATACACCACGCTCGTGTACCACGCACCACGCTCACGCACATGCACCACGCCCGTGCACCACGCACCACACACCACGCCCGTGCACCACGTCCAGCGTGCACCACGTCCAGCGCGCACCACGTCCAGCGTGCACCACGTCCAGCGTGCACCACGTCCAGCGCGCACCACGTCCAGCGCGCACCACGTCCAGCGTGCACCACGTCCAGCGCGCACCACGTCCAGCGTGCACCACGCCCGTGCACCACGCTCACGCGCGCAAGCTAGCTAGCGGACGTGGTTCAATGAGTGGTCAGGATTTAACACCTCGTTGCTAGTGTAGTATGAGGTGCAGGCTAGCAAGTAGCGAACGTGACTCAATGAGTAAACGTTTTGTTGCTTGTGTATGACGCATCATACACCACGCCCACACACCACGCCCACACACCACGCCCACACACCACGCCCACACACCACGCTCGTGTACCACGTCCAGCGCGCACCACGCACCACGCTCGTGTACCACGCACCACGCTCATGCACCATACACCACGCTCACGCACCACGCACCACGCTCGTGTACCACGCCCGTGCACCACGCCCGTGCACCACGCACCACGCCCGTGCACCACGCCCGTGTACCACGCTCACGCACCACGCTCGTGTACCACGCTCGTGTACCACGCTCACGCACCACGCTCACGCAACACGCACCACGCTCACGCGCGCAAGCTAGCTAGCGGACGTGGTTCAATGGGTGGTCAGGATTGGACGTGGTTCAATGGGTGGTCAGGATTTAACGTTTTGTTGCTAGCGCAGTATGAGGCGCAAGCGCGCGTAGCTAACAAACTGTTTATTTTTCAATACGTACACGCTTGCTGGGAGGCTGCTCTCTACATACGCAGTTGGACTCTCCCCTCCACAGCGTAATCTTCATACAGTCGGTGGAGGCGCGCAGTACCTCCCACTCGTGACACTCCAATCTGGGGCACTCTAAGTGCGTTCTGAGCACCTCGGCAGCCGCCAGCCCTGTTGGCGACAAGCGCGAGGAGAGAGACTGCGCATCTGACTCGTCCATAGGCGGCGCAGCTGGTGCAGCCACAGATGCTGGTGCAGCCACAGACGCTGGTGCAGCCGCAGATGCTGGCGCAGCCGCAGATGCTGGTGCCTCGGCTTCCGACTCGCTTTCTTCGGACGAGTCTGCGGATGCGGCTAGTTGCGCTCGGCGCTTGAGGGACTGGAAAGATAGCGGCGGCGAGGTGCGGAGTGGGTGGAGGAGGCCGGTGAAGTACACTACGTCTGCGAGGCGGGTGTCGGGGCAGATCTCGTTGTACAGGTCTTTCCACCCACTTCTCAGGATCTCTTTGCAGTACGGCTGGAGCAGGACGGCCTTGGAGGGCTTGGTGAGTTCCAGATGCACCGTGCAATCGCGGCGGGCGCGAAGGAAGCACGTGCGCAGCTCCGCGATGGGCGGCGCCGGCGGGTGCGCTCGTCGCGCCCACTCCTCCGTGACGCACAGGTGGCGCAGCGTGGACCCAAACTCCCTCACGTTCATGAAGACCCAGTCCGCGGCGAGGCGCGTGCGGGTGGGGCGGTGGCACCGGATGGAGATGGGCAGGCCTTCGTTGAGGGCGCGCAGCTCTGCCACGCTGGGCACGGCCTGGCCGTCGGAGAGGTGGTGCAGCACGCGCGCCAGCTCCTTCAGACACAGAGCGGTGTAGCTGGGGGTGTACTCCGCCGTGGTGGAGCACTGCTGCAGCCCACGCCCGATGAGGCTCACCATACGCAGGCTGAGGCAGCAGCACCCGGGGGCCTGAAAGAAGAGAGCGTTCAGCCCACGCTGCGTGTTGGTGCAGTAGTGACAGATAAACCACAGCAGGTTCTTCAGCTCCGCGGAGCAGGCGGAGGAGTTCACGCGCATGTACATGGGGTTCTGCGCCGACGTCTTCATCTCCGATAGTTCCATCCGCAGCGTGGTAAGACCCGCATCAATAGCTCGCACGTCAGATCGCACGGTATCAATGGTAGAAGTGAGCTTGGACGTCACCTCCGTCACGTGCGAGGCGAGCTGCGCAATGATGCTGCCATTCCTCTCTTCCGCGCGAGCTATCTGATCCAACGAAAATCGCAACACCATTTCCATCAAGTTTTTGCTCACGTCCGTGTCAACGCTGGCATTCGCGCCGGCATTCGCGCCGGCATTCGCGCTGGCATTAGCGCCGACGCTCGTGCTTACCATAGAGAGTTCTTCGGCCATGTCGGATGAGTGGTCTAAAATTGTCGGTAGGTGGTATCACAAAAAAAATAAAAAAATGGAGTCTCTTTTTTATCGGTGTGCGGTGCGTGGTGTGCGCTGCGCCACTGCGTGCGCTACTGCGCTGCGCTGCGCTGCGCTCCGGCGGGTGTCGCGCGCGTGGGACGAAGCATGCGTTAAAAAAGCAAAAAAAAACAGCACACGAGAATTTCGCGTAGCAAAGAATTAAAACTCAAAAACTCGTGAAAGCATGAGCACCAAGCGCAAACGCACAACGGCAACGGAGGAGGGTGACCAGGCGCCCGTGGTGGCAAAGAAGCCCCGCGCGCGAGCAAAGCCGGCGAAATCCGCGCCTGTGGTTGATATTTCCGAAGCGCCCCCCGCGAGCGATGCTGTGGGCGCTGCTGCCATTGAGACGGGCGATGCCATTGCAGACACTGGCGCTGGCGCTGGCGCTGGTGCAGACACTGGCGCTGTCGCCATGGAGAGCACCAAGGCTGGCAACAAGCGCAACCTCTCGATGGTTCGGTACTTGCAGCAGCTCTTTGAGGCGGCGCACACGGGACGGAAGGTGAGCAAGCCGGTGTTTTGTCTGGTGGAGCACGACATCAACCAGACCATAAAGGCGCTGCTGCTCACCATTAAGAACCACCTGGAGTCCGCCAAGCGCCGCACCCTGAAGCTGGCGGACGTGTACATTTGTCTGCGCCGGCACCCGGAGCTGAAGCGCATGCCGGACCTGGAGGAGAGCATTGCGGCGGCGGTGGCCTCCTACGAGGCCACCAAGGCGGCTCCGGCCAGCAAGGAGGAGCAGGAGGGCGGCGAGAAGAAGAAGGTGCTGCTGTGGGCAAAGCGCGCTGGACTCTGCATCCCTCCCAGCCGCGTGCGTCGGCAGACGCAGCGCTTCCTGGACGGCTACCAGCTCTCCCCCGTGAGCATCACCGCGCTGAGCGCCGTGTACGAGCGCGCCGCAACGTACATCTTCGCCGCTGCGATAGAGCGCACGCCGGAGGGGGACCTGGACTTCGAGGCCTTCGTGGACTGCGAGGCCTAGCGTAGTTTAGCTGTAACCTTTTTTTAAACAAGAGGTGCTTCTTTCTCTTTTTTTACAAGACAAAGTACTCAATGACGTGGATCATTGACAACAAGCGCAAGCGCGCGTCTCCCAAAAAAAAGGGCGCGTGCGGCGGCGGCGCAGGCGGCGGTGGCGCGGCGAGCAAGCGGCAGAAGAAGGCTGTGTCCTTTGCGGGTGCAGAGACGAAGGTGTCGGTGGAGGAGTTTGTGTCTGGCGAGTGCGCGGGGCACGTGGCGGCGCAGCGCTCGCAGGCGGATGTACTGTCGCAGCGGCTGGGGGAGCTGCGCGAGAAGCTGCCCACGCTCACCGCCCGGCACCAGCACCGCCTGCGCCTAGAGACAGCGGAGGGCATTGCGGCGCTGGAGACGCAGTTGGAGGGGCTGGACCTCTCCGGCGCCAAGTTCCGCGCGGCGCTGGAGCCCATTGCAAAGAAGATCGCGACGGTGGAGAGCAGCGCGCACGCCACGCACCCCAAGCCCACGCTGTCCATCATCAAGAAGCACGCGCGCAACACGACGGAAAGCGCGGGTGCGGGCGGCGCTGGCGCGGCGACGTTGGAGGCGGAGGAGAGCGGGAAGGTGGTGAAGATTGTGAGCCACGTGGATCGAGAGAAGGAGGTGGGTATGCAGCTGAAGGAGGCGGTGCGCGCGCTGCGCGAGCCGGAGGCGCCTAGCGCGCTGGTAACCATGTACATGAGCAAGTGCGACGTGTGTCCCTCCTGCAACGTGCCCCTCCTCATCATGGGGTCCGCCGCCATCATGGGGTGCCCCTCCTGCAAGCGCAGCGTCACCTTCATTCAGGCCACCTCCTCTCGCATCGCGTACGGACAGGAGGTGGAGTTCGCCTCCTTCACGTACCGCAAGGAGGCGCACTTCCAGGAGTGGCTGAACTGCTTCCAGTTCAAGGAGAGCACGCGGGTGCCGGAGGAGGTGCTGGCGCTGGTCATGTACGTGCACGCCACGCGCGCCACGGCAACGGCGGCGTCGGCGGCGTCGGCGACAACAGCGGCGGACATCACGGTGGTGAGCGTGCGGGAGGCGATGCGCACCATGGCCAACGGCGTGTCGGAGGAAGTAGTAGCAGGCACTGCGCGCACCATGCGCGCGTTGGGGACGTATGCGGGGGAGAAGAGTGAGCGGGTGTTTGACATGGTGCGTGCGGAGGGCATGAACAAGTACTACGACAACAAGCAGCAGATCTGCACGCGCATCTCTGGGAAGCCGGCGCCTAACATGTCGCCGCACCAGGAGGAGCAGGCGCGGTGCATGTTCAGCGCCATCATCCCGCTGTACCTGAAGCACAAGCCGCCGGAGCGCAAGAACTTCCTCTCCTACTCCGTGTGCCTCTACAAGTTCTGCCAGCTCATGGGGTGGCACAGCTTCCTCAAGAGCTTCACGCTGCTGAAGGGGCTGGCGAAGCTGCTGGTGCAGATACAGATCTTCGACCTCATCAGCAAGGACCTGGACTGGGAGATCATCGACACCTTTGCCCCCGTACCCTAAAAAAGTCTTGCTTCCTAATGAAAAAACACACACACACCTACCATGGAAAAATCCGACGAAACCAAGGAGAGCCGCACACCCACACAGATGTGGCTCACGGTGCTCATCGTGCTCTTTGTGGTGGTGTCCCTCGCCGCCATAGGCCTGGGGGTGGCGGCGTGCAAGCACGCCTCCCGCGCCTCACGCTACGCTCAATACGCCGCCGGCTTGCCTGCAGCGTACGAAATGCCCCTCCTACAAGGCTCTGCGCCGCCAGGCTCTGCGCTGCAAGGCCGAGGCTTGCATCTCGCTCCCTCCTCCGGCTTCAGCAGCTCCTCCTCCTCCTCCTCCTCCATGAACGCGCCCTCCACCGCTGCGCCGCCCTCCACCGCGGCGCCGTCGACGGCGCAGTTTAGCACCGTGTCTTCTTCGCGCACTGCGCCGCCGGCGTGGGCGGCCTCCAGCACTGCGTCTTCTTCGCGCGTTGGTGAGCGAGTGTGGCCGTAAGTTTTTGGTGCTGTCTGTATAGAACATATGCACTTGCACATGCACCCGCTGAAGGCACAGCTGCTGCGGCGCGCCGGCGTGGTGCTGCGCCCGCCCCCACAAACGAGGCTGGACGAACGGAGTTATTGGCGCGACACCAGCGACGCCTCCATCTACAAGCTCCGCCACACCGACTGCGTGCTCAAAATCATAGTGCCCACGTGCGTGCTGCGGTGCGCGGACGATGAAGGCACGCTAGTAGACAGAGAAATAAGAGACTGCGGCGACGACGACGATGACTGCGACGGCGGCGCCGCCGCTCGGTGTGTCCACGCCAAGTGTATGGCCGTGACAGCGGGCGAAGTGCGCATGAGCAACGCGCTGAATGAGGTGCTGGTGCACGCGTTGGTCTCCCGTATGAGCCACCTCACCCCGCACGTGCTCGCCTCAGAGTGCTACTACGTGGTGGAGTCGGGCAAGGGGTACATCTTCATGGAGCGCTACCCGTGCACGCTGGGGATGTTCGATCCGCCGACAGCGTGGTGGACCGTGCCCAACGCCTGCGCGCTGCTCTTCCAGGTGCTGCACGCGCTGCACGTCGCGGGGCAGGGGTTGCAGCTGAAACACCACGACCTGCACTACAACAACGTGGGGATACAGAGCATGCACGCCAGCACCACCTTCAACGGGCAGCGCCTCTCTCAGTGCACGCACCTCAAGTACACGGTGGGCGAGGAGGAGTTCTACCTCCCCAACACCGGGTACCTCCCCAAGCTGGCGGACTTTGGGATGGCCAGCGTGACGCTCGGCGCCGAGCGCCGCGCCTACCGGGGAGACCTGCGCCTCTTCAGCGAAGACCGTCTGGGGAAGTTCGACGAGGTCTTCCACGGGCAGCGCGGGTACGACATGCAGACCTTCCTCTCTGGCCACGTGTGTCCGAAGATGCACGCCGCGTGCACGCGCTGGGCCGCGCTGCATCGGCTGTACACGCAGCTGTGCGAGGTGGTGCACATGGGCAAGCTGCGGAACTTGCGCCCCAAGGTGGCGTCGGACGTGACGCCCGGGGAGGCGCTGCGGAGCCGGGTGTTTGCTATGTTTCGGTGCGTGCCGGTGGGTGAGGGCGTGCGGGTGGCGGATTGCGGCGGCAGCCCCGCCGCATTAGACGCCTTTGCGGCGGAGGTAAAAGAACTAACAGTACTTTAACGTTTTTGTAAAAACCGAGTCAACATCGGCGCTGGCGCCGCCAGCAACTTACCGGGCTTAGGCCGCACATTATTCACCCGCACAGGCAGCAGATCAGGCCTACGTTTTGTTACCACATCCAGCAGCTGCGAAGCTATCACATCAGCTGCAGTAGGATTGGGCATAGCTACAATATGTCTCAATGACGTAGGCACCATGTCTACAGTCTCTAGAGGTGGTGCTGCTGCTGCTGCTGCTGCTGGTGTTGGTAGCTGTATGGCAGCAGCGAAGGCCGTAAATGCGGCGGGGCTGGCCGTGGGCATCGGTGTTTCTACGCTGCTGTGCGCTGGACGCCGCAGCCCGTGCAGCACGTGCCCCGTCTGCAGCACATGGCCGTCTGCATCTGGTTGCTGCTGCTGTTGTTGCGTCTGCTGCGTTTGCTGCTGTTGCTGTTGCTGCTTTTGCCGGACTTGGAGCAGCAGCGGGAAGAGCACGAAGGGCGGCGCGAGCAGAGAGACGTCGCAGGTGGTGGCTGTGGCGCGGTACTCTTGGATGGTGTACGGGCCGCCAAACTCCTTCAACGCCACCATGGGCGGCGCGGCGGCCATCCCGGCGACGTTCACGCGGAACACCCGCAGCATCATCTCTTGGAAGAGGCAGGTGCGCTCCCACTCGTCGTGGCGTCGGTCTCGCTTGATGTACGCCAGCGCGCAGTTGGGGGAGCAGAAGTTGCCGTACACCACGTAGCAGCGCGTGAGCTCGTCGTAGCTGTGCGTGATGCACACCGGCGTGGTGTGGAAAGGGTGCGTGTCCTGCCAGCAGTGCAGCGCCGTCCGAGACGGCCACACGCTCATGCGGTTGCCACCAATGTCGCAGATGTTGCCGTGCAGATTGATGGGCAGAAACTCGCACGTGGTGTCGCTCACCAGAGAGGAGTGCGTGGAGCAGCACACCTCATCCTCCACCGGGATGGTGGGCGCGAGGAAGAGCGGCACCGACCGGTCCTCCACGTTCCGTGCGCTGTAGACGCTTTCGCCACCGCTTTTGCTTTCCATGAGGGTTTGTTTTTTGGTGTTTTTTAACGGAATTTATTGTGTAACTACGGTGTACCCCATGTCGGCGTAGTGCCGCGCGCGCGCCCGCGCCATGCCCGCAAAGACGGAGAAGGGATCCACCACGTCCAGCACCAGCGGCGTGCACTCCCCCTCGCGGTGCGACGTGCTGCGCTGGATGCGCCCCACCGTCTGCTCCACCCGGCTCTTGGGCGTAGCCAGCACCAGGGTGTTCCGGGAGGGAATGTCCATGCCCTCGCTGCACAGCTGGTACGTAGACACAATCACCTGCGCGCACATCGCCGCCTCGCGCTCCGCGCCCTTCAGCCCCGTCCGAAGACACGCCACACTGCCGCAGCCATCGCTCTGCAAGGCGCTCTGCAAGGCGCTCTGCAAGGCGCTCCGCAGTTCCTCCACGTGCGCCACGCGGTGGGTGAGCACCAGCAGCTGCCGTCGTGGTTCGCTTTGTAGTATGTTTTCTATGAGGCGCACGATGAAGGCGGTGCGTGCCTTCTCCTCTGCGAGCTTGTTGTACATGGAGGACATGCACACGTTGCCGTTGCGCTGCATCACCACCTCCCGCGCGCCGCCGCGGTACACCACCGTCCGCACGCGCACCGCCGCGTCCGCAGGCCGCCGAGCGCGGAACGCCTCCGGCCCCAGCTCCCAGTTCACAATGTGCGAGAGGCGGTCCGCGCGCTCCGGCGTGGCGGTGAGGCCCAGGATGAAGCGGGAGGAGACCTCCTCCATGGTGGCGCAGAAGGTGCGCGCCGCGGTGTGGTGCGCCTCGTCCACGATGGTGGTGCCAAACTGTGCGTAGAACTCCGGAGGGAAGCGCCGGGACTGCAGCGTCTGGATCATGGCGATGACAAAGTCTCTCTCCTCTACGTCGCACCGGCCCTCACGCACGCCGCCCACCCGCGCCCCGGGCGCAAACTCCGCAATGCGCTCCGGCCACTGCGCAAAGAGCTGCCCCGTGTGCACCAGCACCAGCGTCTTGCGCCCCAGTGACGCCGCCACCGCGATGCTCACCACCGTCTTCCCGAAGCCGCAGGGTAGGACGAGCAGCGCGCCGCCGCAGGCGCGCAGACTGCCCAGCGACGCGCAGTGCGCCGCCACCTGGTCCCGCACCCCCGTCTGCATACACCCCGTGAAGATGCAGCGCTCGTGCATGGGGAGCCCCAGCGAGCGCACGTCTCGGTCCGGCGGCCCAAAGAGCGACAGCCCTAGAAACTTGGGGATGCGCCAGTCTCCTGCAGCGTCCACGTGCCCCAGCCGGAAGCTGGCGGGCGGCGGGCCGTACCCGGGCGGCGAGTAGGGCGTGACCCGGGTGAGCGCCGCCCACTCCCGCTTCTCCCACCCCGCAGGCAGCCGCGCCGCGGGCACGCGGTACATGCGACCCAGCACCACCGCGCCCATGCCTGCCTGCGCCGGCGGCGCAGCCAGCAGCTCTCCCCGTGCCTGCGGAAGGCGCGGTAACAGCGCAACCTCTTCCGGCGGAGGCGGAGGCAGTGGTGTAAGTGTATAGTTACCGAACATGTTTAGTTTTATGCGCTACTCTAAACTGCTCACGCCACCTCATCCACAGCTCTGCAACCAAAGATTTCCTTGGCTAAACAAACAAAACATGCAGAGACTCAGCAAGGGCGCTATCGCAGCCATCGTAATCGTGTGTCTGCTGGCGGTGGTGGGCGCGCTGGTGGGCGCCGCCGCAGGCACAGGGTACTACAAGAAGGTGGCCGCAAACTTCTACCGTCTCCCAGCGTCCGTGACGGCGCCCAGCGGAGGAAAGGCCTTCGGCGTGAGCGCAGACCCAGCCCTGCCAGCGCCGGCCACCACCGGGTTCCTGCCTTCCGACGCGCCCAATCTTATTTTTACCGTAACACGAGAGCCAGGAGAGGCGGTGGGCACCTACGCCGTGAAGGTGGTGGTGGGCGGCTCTGCGGCGGCGAACTACAGCATAAACTACACGCCGGGGGTGTTCACCATCACCAGCGGCAGCGCCACCGTGAAGATAGAGCCGTCCAGCAAAGACTACGGCACGCCAGATCGCGCAGACATGTACACCCTCTCGCAAACCGGCATGAGTGAGGGAGACTGGGCGCTCCTCAAACCCCTCTTCGCCGCCGCGGTGACGCGCAACCCCGGCGAGTACGCCACCACCTACACCGCCACCATCACCCCGCTCACTAGCAGCAGCAGCGGCAGCGGCGGCAGCGCCGACGTCCTCAACAACTACACCATTACATACGTGCCCGGGG